>ERZ773100.1462-NODE-1462-length-10822-cov-43.633324_pt1 | contig 10822 bp, 13 predicted proteins | sample MGYA00511119_ERZ773100 | MGnify/ENA primary metagenome ERZ773100 (study PRJEB29015, sample SAMEA2738000) | human oral metagenome | biome: human oral; feature: human-associated habitat; material: dental | place: China | collected 2111 ...
GCCTCCCGCCACTGGGCCAGGCCATCGCGCACCCCGTGGGCGAATGCCCAGCCGACTGCGCCCACCACCGCCAGACCGATGAGGGCCAGAATCCCGATTATTGCCGTCATGATGAAACCTCCGAAGATGAGAAGAGATGAGAGACAAAGAGAAAGAACGTGAGGAGAAGGAACGAAGGCACGAGACTGGGAACTTGCCACCGGGTTGGCGGCGTTGTTGGCGACGTTCCGCTACCGGCCCCGCTGTGCTGAGACCCGCCGAGGGGCGGCAGTCCCGCCCAGCCGAGCAGCCAGTGCTGTTGCCGTCTGGTAGTTCAGAGCTGCTTCCGCGCCACCAGTCGCGCGTGGGCTCGCGCTCTGGGTCAGCGACGCACCGCAGCGCCCGGCCGCCTACAGCTGCCCGATCCGCTGCCCAGCGCCCAGGGCGTACCCCGTGATGATCGCTTCGTAGAACTGAGTGCCGCCGGGGGCGATGCGGGTCTGGGCCTCTGCCTGGGTCACCAGCGTGGCGATATTGGTCAGGACCTGGGAGGTCAGGAAGGCGCGGGCCTGCTCGGCCTGGGCCGCTACTTCTGCTTGGGCGGCGACCTGCTCGATCTCCCGCCTGGTCACCCGGGCCTGACCATTACCCAGCACCACCCCCATCCGGGTGCGCTGGGGCGAGAAGAGACTGAGATTGGTAGAAGCCATGAGGAGTCCTTTCGAGGAGAGAGGAAGGAAGAGAAACACGACCAGCCAGGCTGGTCATCTCGGGCCGACGGCCCGTGCTGCCGCTCTGGGGAGAGCGGGCCGTACCACCTGCCACCAGCCTCGGCAGGCCAGCGTTTTCTGCTGGTCTTGTTCCGGGGTTGTGGCGTTGGTTAGAACGGTAGGTAGGCCGCACCGCAGTGCCGTCAAAGTTGGAAGAAAGTTGGAAAAGAGGGCTCAAGAGCCGCCGGTACTGCAGACCGCCGCCTCGCAGTGGCCCGACAACGAGGTGGGCGCCATCGCTCCCCCAGTGGCGAGTTGCCATGCTGCTGATCGCCGTTCTCATCCAGCCGCTAACCCAGCAGCCCCGCTACTACCTCCTCACCACCGTCCGCCAACCTCTGCGCTCTATCTCCTGGTTTGTCCCGGCCGCTCGGTCTAGGCTGGCTTGTGGTCGTCCTGTCTGCCGACGACTGAGTCACCACGCACGACAGGCCCGTCACAGCAGGCACCTCACCAGTACCGGCACTGCCACGTCGGTCACCTCGTCGCTGCCCCGCCCCAGCGACGTCATCTCCGCTCATCCCCGCACCTCGCTCCGTCCACGCTCCCCCAGGAAGGCCCACTCATGTCCCGCGCTCATCTCGATGCCGATGACGCTGCTTCCTTGCTGCGTGAGCTGGCGTGGCTGCGTAAGCGCGGTGGGTTTACGGCTTCTCGGCTGGTACGCGCCCCGATCGTCGATGAGGTGCTGCGGGGCAGCTTGGAGGACTCCTTCGAGCGGCTACGCCATCGCTTTGTCTCCGCCATCCACAGCCTGAGCGAGAGCGGAAGTGAGCAGGATGAGCCGCTGGTGGGTGTGCTGCTGGCAGCCTTCGCGCTCAGCCCTGAGACGGCGGGTAGTGGCAGCCTGTTGGAGCGGCGACGGGCCATGGCGACCCGCTTGGGGTGCAGCATGGAGACGATCGCCTCACGGGAAGAGGCCGGCTTGCGCCTGCTGCACAGCCGCCTGGTGGCCGGGCGCTACGCCCAGGCACCCTTGGTGCTGGATGTGCCGGAGATGCACGGTGGGATTGTCTATGAGGAGACCACCACGCTCATCGTGGTGGAGCATCGGCAGTGGCGAGGCACAGTGGAGCACTACCGCTTGGCCAACATGGCCGGCGAGCTGGACTTCGTCACCATCTCCCGCTCCTACCCAGCTCATGTCACGGCGCAGCCAGGTGGAGAGTTCAGCGTCAACAGCCGCCCCGTCGAAGGGGCTGGGTGGAACGACCACTTCTGGCACATCGACCCGGCCAGCGGTAGGCGCACACCGATGCAGGACGCGACGCGCTACGACCTCGCCTTCCGCCTTGAGCCTCTGCCGGGCGAGGAGCCCACCACGCCGATCTCGCTGGCCAGCCGGGCCTTCCACGCTCGCTCACTGCTGGCCACCATCCAGGTGCGCTTCATTGGGGAGGTGCCGTCCAGCATCTGGCAGTTCACCGGGGCTAGCCCCTTCGCCCGCCCCCAGGCAGCCAACCAGTACAACCGCGCCAGGCTGGACGCCCAGCAGCGCGCCACCCTCACCCAGCGCGACGTGCATGGTGGGCTGTTCGGCGGGTTTGGGTGGGAGTGGTGAGGAGGGTAAGGCGTCCAAGAGCAGCACCTCGCTGTTGGAGGGTTGTGCTAACTGCCGGTTGGTCAACTCTGGTAATCGTCAATGGTGATGCGCGCTACCAGGTTGCTAGCGTCAACATCGCCTGATCCACGCTCCTTTCCCCGACGGTTCGTGAGGACGCAGAGATGACACAGCCACCTGTCAACGGTGGCGGCTCGGTTGCCGGAGTCGCCCCGCATCATCCCAATTCCATCGCCCAGCAGGCACCCGCCCGCGAGGTGCCACAAGTCGGCACCGTTGCCCTGGTCGATGACCACGATGTCATCGCCCTGGGTGTGACAACCATGCTGGCGATGACTGCCAGTCTTCACTTTCGGGGCGGGTATCCCAGTGTTGCGCAGTTGCTGGAGGAGACGGCTGCGACGAAGGAGCGCTTGCCCGATGTGGTACTGCTCGACCTGCGCCTACCGGACAACTCCGATCCCTCACACAACGCCCGTACCCTGCGTACCCGAGGTGCAGCGGTGATCGCCTACACCAGTGGCGATGACCCCTACCTGATCCGGCGTGCCTGTGAGGGCGGTGTCCTGGGGGTTGTTCGCAAGTCCGAGACGCCGGATGTCTTGATCAGCACAGTCTGGGCGGCGCTGCGTGGCGAGTTGACGCCGTCCCTGGACTGGGCGAGCGCCCTGGATGCAGACAGTGCATTCGTCACGTCTGCTCTGACGCCCAGCGAGCAGGAGGTGCTCTCGCTCTACGCCACCGGCGCCGAGGCGAGCTTCGTTGCCCGTCAGCTGAGCCTGTCGATCCACACCGTCAACACCTATGTCTCGCGCATCCGCCGTAAGTTCATGGACGCTGGCGTCCCCGCTGGTAGCCGCGTCGACCTGCTGGTACGGGCCCAGGCCGAAGGACTCGTTCCCACACTGGATCTCCAGCACGCGTTCTGAGCGCTATGGCTGCCTCCACTACTCCGTTCGCCGCCGACACCAACTCGGCTACCGCTTCCACTGCGATCGCCGCTCATGTCACCCCAACCGGCGCTTCCCAGCAGAAGCAAACCGGCGTGGTCAACCGGATACTGCTCGATGGCACGAACCAGGACGCGTATCAGATCATCCTGATTATGGGGGCAAGCCTGTTTGGGATGCTCTTCGAGCTGTTCCATCAGGAGCCATCGCTGTTTCAACAAGTTGCCGAGGCACCCCGATGGTATCGCTGGGCAGCTGGCTACCCGTATCTCTTTGGCTTGCTGATTCCGCCAGTGCTGTGCCCGCTGGCGGCATTCACTATTTCGCGCCAGCATACGTCCCGCGCGTCGGCTGCTGCCGCTGGGGCACGACTGGGGGCATGGGTTTATCTTGCGCTTCATGGCTGGGCATGTGCCGCCATACTGACACTGCACAATCTCGATCCCGATCAGCCACATCTAGCGTCCGACATCCACCCGCTGCCAGCCTTTGGGATGGTGATCGCCGCCGCGCTGCTCGCGACTGTGTCCAGTTGGCGAACGACGGTGACCGGCTTGGTAGGGCTGTTCTTGCTCGAGTTCATCGTCCGTCTCTATGCCGGAAGCGAGGGGCTACTCGAAGCGCTGACCCGAGCCGGTTACAGCACGACCTTCGCGGGCTGCTACTGTCTGCCGATCAACTGGCTGATCGGCTGCGCCAGGCAGATCGACACTGAGAGCCAGCGCAACAGCCACGAGGAAGACCTCGCCACGCGACTGGGCGCCCAGCTGGCCGGCAGCCGCCATGCCCGCAACCTCGTCCACGATCATGTCCTGGCCGCGCTCGTCTCGTCCTTTCCAGAGCGCGGGATGCCAGCAAAACGACTCCGCGCCGCCGCAGCCGATGCACTCGAACTCCTGAAGCAGCCAACACACAGCGATGGCCACCACACCACCACCGACCTCGTCGACCAACTGCGCTCATGGTGCCAGCAGCACACGCACCCACAGGTTGAGTACCAGTTCGCTTCTGCTGCCGATCCTGAACTGGGGACTGAGGCAGATCTCAGCCTGTCTGAGGACGAGTTCGTTGAAGTTCTCGCCGCGAGCCTAGAGGCACTGCGAAACGTCGCAGCGCACAGCAGCGGCGGCAACCCGCAGCGCCACGTCCACTGCACGGTATCCACCCAGCAGTCCGCTGGCACCCTCACCATCACGATCGCTGACGACGGCGTCGGCTTCGACACAGACTGCTTGAGCCCACTGCGCCTTGGGCTACGCCAATCAATCGTTGGACGGATGCGCCACTTACCAGGCGGGCACGCCAGCGTATCGTCGGAAATCGGGCATGGTACCACCGTCCAGCTCGGGCTCAGGAAAGCCACTCCCGAGGCTCACACCGCAGACGCTCTCCCACTGACCGGTGACGGTCTGTCAGCTACGGTACACGGGCACTGGGGCCGCATCGGGCTCGGCTGCATCGTCCTCACCGCCTGGGCCCATGTCATGCGCAGCAGCGGCACGCCCGCCCACGTGTTGGCTTCCATCCCCAGCGCCGTCGGCGTCACATGTTCTTTTCTTGCCTTGGCCTGGCCACCACGGGGCCGAACGCGAGCACTTCAGCGCTGGGGCATACTCTCCGCCTCAGCACTAAGCACGATTCCGTTCCTCACCTGGGGCACCCTCACACCAACGCTCGAGCTGGCGTCATGGCCCCAAGGGTATAGCGCCATCTTCACCGTGCTCTTACTCCACCAGCGACGATTGAAACTGGCCTTAGTCAATCTCGGAGTAGTGGGAGCCGCCCACCTTCTGCCAGTGGTCATGATCGGTGCACCAGCAGCCCCATTCGTTCGCTCGTTCGGATTTCAGTGCATCAACATCCTGACGGTCGCCACCGTCATTGCCCTGGTGCGCTCAATCGAACCACGCATCACCGCCATGCAGCGCCAAGCCCACCAAGCACAGGTGCTCCGCACCGCTAGGCAAGCCCGCCTCGAGGCCGAAACCACCCTACTGACCGACGTCAGCCGGCGTTCGCGCCCCGTGCTTGAGCAATTGCGTTCACTCACCGATGCCCCAAGCGACGCCTTGGTGCAACTGGCCCGGCGGGTCGAAGCCGAGCTGCGCGATCTCATCCGCGTGCCGCGCCTGGCGAGCCAGCCTGCTCTCGTCGCCGCCGTTCAACAGGCGCGCGATCGAGGTGTCGACGTCATCCAGCTCGACGACTCCCAGCAGGACACAGACCTCGTCACCGCACCGCCACCGCTCCCCACCACACTGGTCGACACCGCCACTCGCATGCTGCACCGCGCGAAGAACGGCGAGTCAGTCGTCCTCCGCCTCTGCCCGCCGCACTCGCCGTACGCCGCCACCATCCAGCGACGCGGCGCGGCGGGGGCGATCGCGCTAGAGCGGATTCGGCGCGCGAGTTGACGTTGGCATCAGCGATTGACACACCCAGACAGCCCTCAAGCCCCAGCAGAGGCGTTTAGCACCATTCAGCCACGGCTCACCAGTCGACGCAGACGCTGTAGGCACTCTCGAGCTCTCAGCAGCCAGCAAACACACACGTAGCGCCCGCATACATGCATGACTCGTGCCGTTGCGAGCAGATCGATAAAGACTACGAATCAAAATTACGAGACCGCACTGCACCAGACCTTCCCACCATTTGTCTAACAACTTGCAGTTGGCAGGACACCCAGCCTGGGACTTCCACACAGGACGCACCAGCTCACGTTCATGTATCCCACAAACCGCGTTAATCCCGCGCCGCAAACCACTGTCTCAGTACTCAGACTGGTCGATTACATCACGGTCTCACTAATCTCGGTTTCGCCAAGCGAATACAAATCAGACGCAGCACCAGCGCCTGCGCGCAACGATGCGTCTACCACTCGCTTCGCTTTCCTCTCCGAATCCCGAATCGTTGAGTTAGGAACCCCCAAGATGGCATATGAGCAGACGAACGCCGTGGTCGATTACTACCAAAAGTTCAGTCAACGTAATGCGATGCAGCCGCTAACACTAATCAACAACGTAGGCACTCCGGTCTACAACCACCATGCCGCCTGGCACTAAACGTGCTACTTGCAACCAAGGCAAGCTTTCAGAAATCCCGACCGATGCGGTATTACACAACACCACACATACGCCGTCTACAACGACATACCCGGCTCCGAGTTGTCGCGCTTCTGGCGGTCTTCTTCGTATGCGCGTGCAGCAATCACGCAACTAGCCCTGCTTCTCCGTGGGCTCGGCCTGCGATGCCTATCGAGGCACCAACACTGCCCGAATTGCAGTGCGTGCCAAACGGCGATGGATCATGCACAGCAACGTTGGACTCCGATACGCTCTTCGACACCGGCAAAGCAACATTAACGGCGGAGGCGATGACGATCGTCGACCAGCTAGCAAAGACCGTACGATCACAGAGTGCCTACGTTCAGCTTGTCGGTCACGCTGACGGACAGGGCGACCACGCCAGTAACCAAGTGCTGAGTGAACATCGCGCCAACAGCATCAAGCAGGCATTGATCGAGCGCGGCATTGCAGAAACCGCAATTAGTACTTGTGGCGTCGGCGATGCCGGAGCTGCGCCACAACAAGACGATCAGTCCTTCCGACGCGTTGATGCGCTCATCGCCAAGAGTAAACCATCCAGCTGTCCGGCACGGTAGGAGAAACCGTGAAAAGAAGTCCACTATCCCTCTTAGTAGCCGCTGTATTTAGCTTTGCATGCTGCGCCCCTATTGCTGCTTGCGAGCAGCAAAGCGCAGATTGTAGTGAACTTGGCGTTAACTCGTCCGACGCACCCACGCCTACCAACGCGCAGAGCGCAACCATAGTAGCTCTTATCGATTTACCCAACAATGACCTCTCCACCGTCCAACGGGCAACAGACGAGGTGTACAGCGAAGTCACACGCCAACTGGCAAACAAAACCGAGGTCACCCTGATCGGCGCGATCTATACCGGCAATGGTAATAGCGTCACGGAGTTGACATGCATGGATGGCGCTCATCGTTCGTTCACCTACATCCCCAAGCACAACAACCAAGTAACTATGGAACGAAAGAAACGTGACTACCTCAGCGAAGTCAAGAAAGACATCACCACTACGATGAAGTATCTGAGCCATGATAATAACCAACGAGGTGACTTCCGCAGCCTGTTGACCTGGGCGAAGGACAGGGTGATGTCGCAAGGCAGTGGCGATGTCAACATTATCCTGTGGAGCAACTTTCTTTCCAATGGCACTGATTGTCTCAACATCGCCGATGCAGCGCCCGCTTCGTCAGAACTTGCGAAAGAGATCGTCCAACGATGCGCTGATCAACAATTGCTCCCCTCGTTCGGTGAGACGAATATGAGCATTCTGGGAGCCGGCAACGTAAGCGATCCTGCCGTCACAACGTTCAGTACCCAACTAGCTGCCGAGTTTTGCGCCCGACTATCCAAGCACTGTGTTGTTGCCCAGAAGGAGGAGTAATGAACACTGAAGCGCTGCAACCAAATGAAGCTGCCGCCGAGATTAGATCCCTGCGGCTTTCGACACCGATTCTGTCGGCAATAGCTGGCGCAGTCGCCCTTCTGGCGGCCGCCTTGTCGGCTTGGATCATTCACGACCAGATCCCAAGCATGCTATGCGCGACGTCCGATCTATTCGCTTGCGGCAGCGCATTCTTGATGGGGAATGCTTTTCGCCTTCGGGACGCTCGATCAAGAGCCGGATACAAAGCACGTCTCGCAAATAGGCCACCAATTGAGACACTAAGCATGATTCCGCCCCAGCATGTCACTTTTGCCCGCATGCGAGCAGCAAGACGTGGAGTACTTGCCTCAATGGCGATGCTGTTGGGAACGTTTTTGACAATCGCGTACACCCAAGATACCACCAAGACTATCGCGGCGATTGCGATTCTTGGCCTAGTTTCGGCAACGATCTGCTACCTATGTGGAACATGGACGCGTCCGCTCGATTGAACTTAAGGAATAATAATGGCAAAGGGAACCAAGTTAGGCGCCACAGCAGCTCAGATTGTTACCATCGGAGATCTCGACGCACTTGTCGATCGTGCAGGACACCAGAAGATCCTAGACGGAATCGAGCAAGTAGAACTGGCAGAAACCGAGCAACGGGCCGAACAATACGTCGGTCACATCGAAGCACGCATTCGACGCGTAGATCAACGTATCGACAGAAGAGATCAACGTCGACAGGAGGAGAACTCTACCACTATAGACAAACAAAACTTGGCACAAGCTTGGCGCGAATCTGGAATCCGTTCTAAATTCGTACTGGTCGATGCTCCCTTTGTAGTTCGATTTGTTTCCTGGATAGTTTTCGGAGCGGTAGACTTTTATTTATTTGCCACAGCAATGGCCATCGCCTTAAATGAAGATCAATATGATGAGTCTGGCGTTCTTGGCATGTCTTCCGGGTTTTGGACTGGAGGCGTCATGGGGCTCATGGTATTCGCTATTGGCGTCGCTCTTGCTCATCTACTTCGTCAGTCAGATTACATAAGAGCGCAGCGAGAACTAAAACGTGAACTGAAGGAAAAGGGGCAAGAACTTATAGTTGGCGCAAATAGCTTACACCTCTACTGGTTCGTCGGCGTGCTGTTTGGAATTCTGAATCTTGTAGCTCTGCTTGTTCGCGCTCAAAGCGTAGATTTTCGCTGGTGGCCGCTTGAATTCACAAAGATTGGGCCGCTACTGCTCCAGATGCTTGTTCCGTTTGTCGCGGTGGGAGCAGAGGCTATTATGTTTGATCCGACCGAAGTTCGACTACGTAAGCCCGGCCCTATCGACAGTCTTCTGTATTACCAGCGGCGAAAGCTCGAAGAACGTCTCGAACAACGTCGACTAAAGGTGAGTAAGTTCCGAGACATCATGACTGCTCGCTACAACACGGAGAGAGCATCTCTGAAAGTATTCCACGACAGCCAAGGATTCCCAATCACGAACGATACTGACGGAGCCTGATACGCATGCCATCCCCACTCGGTAAAGGGCCATCAATTCATCGCTCGGCAAAATCATTGAACAAACTATTGTCGTCTCACATTGCATTAGCGAAAGCGGGAAAACTGCCGAATGCCTCGACTGCAGAACTTGGGTCGACAACTATGGCGATCGCCAAAAAGGCCAAACAGGCGTTTCTCGGATCACAATCTCATTACGAGAAACGACAACACGAGGTAGCTAAACAGCCGGATACAACTGAACACTCGGTTAGAGGGCCAGAGAAAAAAGTAAGGGGAAAACTCGCGGGTCAACATGTGATGAACTTCGAAGCCTGGTGGAAATTCCCTAGCAGTCGACAGGGACAGAATTGGACTAAAGGGAACAAGTTATACAACGGACATTTGATTATCACTGACGTGTTCGATTTCATTGACTCTCGAGGTAGCGATACATTCAAAAGGGATTCTTGAACTACGGCCAGATTATCGACAACCACTCAGAGATATGTTATCATAAAGTCTATGAAAACTCATTATGTTTTACAAAAGTTGTTTCAGGGGCAACAGTATGTCGGCGATGATTGGGAACTGGATCCTGACAACACAACATGCCGAAACAAGCTCACATCTGCGACGACAACGTTTGGTGCCGATGACACATGCCCCTGGTGTATTGAACTTGGAGTTGGGTTCACTCTACAAAAATATGTCGAAATCGGCGACCCGTATCTTATAGAAGGCAGTCGTTACGTCCTTACTGTCTGCTCGCCGTCTTTCGTTGATGATCCACGGGGCAAGTGGTATTTTGAAGATGATGATGAAGCAAAGCCTCTGATTATGAATACGCTTGACTACGATGTTATCTCTGAGTTCGTTCGAACGAAATTAAAAGAGTATGTTTTTACGCCAACACCTGACCGTCCATACGGAGACGATGTAGAATTCCACAATGTCACGAAACACTGGCTCTTTGATGTAGATTGGGAAGATTATCATCAATAACTTCTCTCCACTTTCCTGTTTAGACTGTTCTACGTCGAGATTCTTTCATCGAGGTTGGGCGTGTCTGGCCTGAGTCTGGGATGGTGAGGAGCGGCAGGTATGCCTGATGAGGTGGGGTGTGTCGAAGTGAGGTGCACGCGCGTCCCCGTGTCGCCACCGTGCGTACCATCAGCGGGTGGCTGACCTCCCCACCGCCGTGCCCATCACATCCGCCTTGATCAGCACAGGCTGCCACGACCCGAGCCGGGACGCTCAGCAGTGCTGCATAGCTCACAAGGACATCACCGCTCATCGGGATCCCGCTACCAAGGTCTTCAGACATATCGCCCTCGACTCTAGAGCCATCACCGCCACAGTCCTGGTCGTCCTCATCCTCCACAAAGGAACTCGATGAGATAATTTCACTGAGTAATGCAATGTCGTTGTGGGGTGTCATACAGCAGCGGTACGACACCCCACAACGACATTGCTAATCAGGATAGCGCATGGTGATTCTATTCAGAATGCAACCTCACGCAGGTTTGGGTCAGCATCCCTAAGAGCCTCTTCGACATCACTCTTAAGCCTCAAACTAGCCCCTTTAGAGATCTGGGTACCGATGTTCTGC
>ERZ773100.1464-NODE-1464-length-10809-cov-4.293100_pt1 | contig 10809 bp, 5 predicted proteins | sample MGYA00511119_ERZ773100 | MGnify/ENA primary metagenome ERZ773100 (study PRJEB29015, sample SAMEA2738000) | human oral metagenome | biome: human oral; feature: human-associated habitat; material: dental | place: China | collected 2111 ...
GTTTGGCGGCACCGTCCCGATAAAATTGCAGAACAACCGAATATTGCATTATTGCCGAGCAATTGGCGTGGCTTAGCCGGACAAACCGGTGCGATTTTTAATAAACCGGGATTTGAAGATGCGCAGCATCCGTTAGAAACGCACCGCACTGAAGAATTGATTCCTCCCGATCAACTTGAACGGATTGACTCCATTCCCCGAATTATAAAACGCGAAGATTTTCGACCGCACTTTTGTTTGGCTGATTTGGAGCATCAAGCTACGGCGGATTTACTGAATAATCCAAACATAAATTGTGTAAATGCCTATTGGCAAAATGACTTGAGTAACCGTTTTACCGCGAATTTACCTCTGATGACCCGTTTCCGGAAATCACGTGCACAGCGCAATATTGTCTGTTTATTAGATGAAGACGGCGCACCGTATTTTCGTGTACAGGAACGCGCTTGGGAAACGCCGGACAATCCGCAGGACGCTTTGCCGGAATTTCGTTATCAAGCGCTAAAAGCAAGTAATGGCTTTGTCAAAATCTGGTTAGATATGCCGTTGCAACTTGCATTAAGTGAGTTGGCTGAAGATTTGGATGAGGAAAGTTTGCTTTCTACCACGTTAAAATACGCTACGGTCACTTTAGACGAAAGCGCGGGACAATGGTGTTTTAACGAAACCTTGGGATTCTGGCGGGAGGATTAAAGTAAGTTTATAGCCTGTTTAAAACGAATTTAAACAGGCTATATTTTTAGAAATGCGGCACAGTGGCCGTTTGGCTTAGACCGTAGGCACTAAAAGATCCTTCGACGGATTTTGCTTTATAGACGGATTTTATGGCTAAAATAAATTGCTGTTTTGTGCTACTGCTTTTCAAATGTGCGTGTGGGTAGACGCGTTGAGTCGCTTGTTTTTGCAGCATATTTTGTCGCACTTCTTCACTCCATTTACCTTGTGCGGTTAAACGTTTTTCCGCCCGTCGAATGGCGCTTTGCCCTTTCATCTGAACCCGTTGATAAATACGATAGCTTCTGACTTTCTCCGGAATCGGCATAACTTCGCTGAGCAACGCGTAATCGCGCAGTTCTTGCGATTTAATGTAAACAGAATCGCAATCATTTTCCGAACCGAATAAGCGAATAATGCCCCCAAGGGTTTTGTCATTGCCATAAGCGGGAAACGCAAGCCCGATTCTGCCTTCAAAGTGCGGTAGAATTTGGTGGAGTTTTTGCAAACAGAAGCTGATGACTTCTGTTTGCAACATATCCACTTGCGGAATCGCTTTGATTTCAATGTAGTGGGTTTGTGTCATGGTTATTCCTTACCGCTTGCACCAAATACACCGCCACGGATTAAGACGCTAATCACATAATGTTGTCGTTCAACCGTAGGAACGTTATCACTTAAGACCCAGTTGTCGAATAAGGTATAAAAATCTAATTTTTCTTTTGGCTGACGGAACGCCACACCTAGATTAGTGACAGCGCCATAAGGTTCGGCTGGAATAGGGAATTCGGCATCGGATTTGTACCATGTATCAATAGTGCGGATAGCATTGCCCACTTTTTGCGAGTGCATGGCCGCTTTTTCATTTTCAACTTTGTAGAGTGTTTTACTTTTGCGACTGTTGGAGTCAAGAATAAGCTCTTGTGACGGATAAACTTCTTGTCCATAACCCATTTTGGCATAAGCCGTGACATTTAAAATTACAAATTGTTTGCCGCTTAATCCTAACTCGATGAAATCGGCAAGTGCTTTGAGTTCGATGGATTCATCATCAAAGTGATTTAATGAAAACGCTTTGGCATTATCAAAAATAAGCGTTTTTCCGTTAAATTCTACTTCAATTTTGATGCTTTCGGCATTCATGCGATTGCGCCACAACCAACGGGCATTGGCAATATTGGCAGCATAGCGTTTGGCAAGTTCTGAAAAGCCTTGGCTTTCAATATAACTTTGTACGGTTTTAATCACTTTGTCCTGATAACCTTGATCGTTGCAAACACAAGGAGTTCCATTAAAAGGCAAGACTTTACAGGTAAAACGCGCAACCAACATATCGTTTTGAGCATTTAACATGGCGACATCAACGCATTGTAAATTAGGTTTTTGAATTTCCGCATCTAATTTCGCCGGATCATTCGTAAGCGCATTTTTAAGACGATTAGAAATGGTGCCGCGAACGGATTTTTCACGAATTTTAACGGCTTCTTCAACCGGATTTTTATCTTGGCTGTTACATTGCGTAAAAACCGCATCGGAAATATCTAAATTGCGTTCAAATGCGAGTACGCTTGGGGTTGTGTTTGATTTGCTCATTATTGGTCTCCTTGTGAAATGAGGTATAAGCCGTTTTTAGGTTCGGTATAGCGCCAAAAACAGCGGGATAAATCTTGCGGTAAATTAAGTGGGAAAACCCATTTTCCTAAGCTATATAAGGTTTCCACATATTGGCTCGGGTAATCCTGTGTGCGGCAATGTTGTAGCTGTCCTGCATCAAACATCGGGGCTATCGCTTGATAGCCCACCGGAATCGGCACAAGCCATCCTCTACCTTGCTTAACACTATAACTTTGCCATTCATTCGCTTTGGCATTAGGGTGGTTGGGAATATGGTGTAACGCGGCCGTTTCGATTAAGGCGTCCAATGCGGTGCTGTCAGGCTTCTTCTCTAAAATGACAAAATCCCCTTGTTTCAAGCCTTGTTGCAATTCTTTTGTGATTTCAATCAGTTCAGTTTGCGCATCCATCAACACAAATCCAGGAAGTAATTGGCTTTTGATTATCCATTCTTCCTCAATATGACGTAACTGAACGTCTTCAATACTGAAAACGGAACCGCCGGCAATCCGTTGTTGCATAAGCTGTGTTTTGCACTTCGATAGGAAATCTTTGGCTTCATCACAATCGGCGTCATTTTTGATGTGACGAGAAAGTACTCTGTCGGGAATTTGTACTTCAACGACCAAAGAAACCTCTAAATGTACTTTTCCTTCTTCAATAATCGGGGCCGTTTCGCCATTTTTCTTTAAGGGATTGCGTGTTTGGACAAAAGTGCGGTCGGAAAATGGCGTGGTTTGATAAGCCTGTAGTTCATAATTGTGGCAGGCAATCATGACGCCATTTAATGTTGCTTGGCCATTTAGTTTACGGCTCAAAGCATGTATTGCACCGACAAAGCCGCTAATAGCCGGAAAACCGTAACTTAAAGGACCGGAAATCGCATTGGCTGCTTGAATTTTAATGTGTTTGAAAACCAGATAAAAATCAGCGTTCATATTGGATCCTTATTTATTTAAGCGGGCTTGTGTGGCAATGGCTTTTTCCATATCTCTGCGCCATTGGTTGTATTCCGGTTTGGCAAAATCTTCTTGGATTGACTTAAATTCTCGTTTAAGACATTCATTCACCCACGAAGCAAATTGATGAATAATTTTAGCGCTCCAATTATCTTGTTCAGCCTGTTGTCGGAAGATCTCTTCACCATCAAGTTCGGCACGCTTTGGATCTAACCAGTACTTTTGATATTCGTTGAGCAAATAGTCTTTACTCCAGCCCGCCGGATGCGTTTTTTGAATACGCTCAGCCTGCATTAAAACCGTTTGCGCAATTAACTCCAGTGCAAACTTGCGCTTGTCCCTCTCTGGATAAATATTTTTTTCTGCTCTGACCACTTCATACAACATATTTAATCCATCGCTACAAACATAAGCTAAACGACGGTTAAAGATTGTCGTTTGTTTTTCGGTTAAGCGTATCTGTTCTCGCGATTTAAAAATTGGGGGAAGGGAAGGTAGTAGATAATGTCGGCCTTTTTGAGATACGTTTAATAGCCCTACATTTTGGTTGTTGCTACCTCCAAGTATAGTCATTCCTATATTTTTTAATGTTGTATATGAAAGTTGTTTTGTATCTTGCTTATAGCGATTGGTTAATGCCAATTTGTTATTGGCAGAATATCGTAGTTGATTGATTTTATTATAAAAATAATTTGTTAAGGAAGAAGGGTATAAGGGCACTAGACAGGTGTAATTATTTTCTTGGGGATCCGGATTATTGACCCATAAAATTTGTTTATTACGTTCATCGCTGCTCGGTTTCGTTAAATCACCTTTTAAGGCATTTTGAAAGCAGACTTTATATTGATTTGATAATTTCGGATCATCTGCAAAACAGCCTTCGAGACAAGGATCATCGGTGAGTAGCAATTCTTTCAGTGTAACCCCTTTTTCTGCATCAACAGTAATATTAAAGAAAGCGGCCAAGGGCAGTGCCGCCGCGTTTCCATTTGCATCAAGTTCTAATTTAGGGATTAATTGCGAACCGACAAGTTCAGGAGGAAGCGTCGGAGCAGATTGAAAATTTACGTTGTCTCCTTTTGAGGAGGAATGAATGCCGCGAGAAATGTGCGTTCCAAAATAAAGCTGTTTTGCTAAAACAAGCGCTGCATTTGGAATCCAAACATCAAAACGATATTTTTCATCATACTCGGCAATCTTTTTTAGTAGCGCCTCCTTTTCTGAAAGACTCGCATTCTCTAATTTTTTTCTGTCGGCTCCGGATTTTTTTAGGTTTTGTTCGACAAGAGATTGTTGGATGACTTTTACTACTGCTGTTTTAGTTGTCATAGCGTTTATCCATAGGTGTTTAAAATTGGAAATTATTTTATACCTGATGCAATAATAAGCAACTAAATAATTTTAGATTTGTGAGAAAGATCACGAAATTATTTTTATTTGTTATTAATAACTCTACCTATTCGGTAGTGAAGATTCCAAGTAAACACCTATTTTCTAAGCTACTTATTCAGTAGGCTTGTGATTATAGCAATAAACCTGTTTTTCAGATATTAAACATATGCTTTTTATTGTTTTATGTAAGAAATACGGTTGATTTTGAGATGTTTTTATTTGTTTATCCCGTAGTAACATGAGTTCAATGCGGTGCTAATTTGGCATTCCATTTCCGAGCTATTTATTCGGTAGTGAAGAGCTTTATCCACCGCTGAGTTACAACATCAATTTTCTAGGCCGCTTATTCGGTAGTGAAGGTAAAGACGAAAGGTGTAGATTTGTCATTTGATTTCTAAGCTGCCTATTCGGCAGTGAAGTTCTTTGTGTACGTCCATTTCCCTCTATAAAATTTCTAAGCTGCCTATTCGGCAGTGAAGTAAGCGATCCCGACAATCAGCACTGGAAAGGCTTTCTAAGCTGCCTATTCGGCAGTGAAGCGTTGATTATCGATCCGCAAGTTGGCGATATTTTTCTAAGCTGCCTATTCGGCAGTGAAGTTCAAAAAGTTATTGTGTATTGCATTTGATATTTTCTAAGCTGCCTATTCGGCAGTGAAGTTGTTGTCAATACCGTCCGGCCCACCCATCACTTTCTAAGCTGCCTATTCGGCAGTGAAGTTGGCAATTTTTCTGACCGCACTTTTGGCCGTTTTCTAAGCTGCCTATTCGGCAGTGAAGATCAGCGCGAACTGGACAATCAAGCGGCTTACTTTCTAAGCTGCCTATTCGGCAGTGAAGATCTTTCACACCTGGATAAAACCGCATTCAATTTTCTAAGCTGCCTATTCGGCAGTGAAGCGCACGACACAGCCGCCGAGCAAATGGTTTTATTTCTAAGCTGCCTATTCGGCAGTGAAGAATATGACATCGATGCTATTTTTTTTCTGATGTTTCTAAGCTGCCTATTCGGCAGTGAAGGATATTTTTATGCCCGAAAAAGGCGGGACAGTCTTTCTAAGCTGCCTATTCAGCAGTGAAGCGGCGATCAGATTTATAATTTGCGCCCTCCGGTTTCTAAGCTGCCTATTCGGCAGTGAAGATTAGCAAGCTGTCCCAAGCCGCGTGTCAAGCTTTCTAAGCTGCCTATTCGGCAGTGAAGACGTCCATTTAAACTAAAAGTGCGGTCGTTTTTTTCTAAGCTGCCTATTCGGCAGTGAAGTTGGGGCTTTTTTGTTGCCCTGAATAAAGCGGTTTCTAAGCTGCCTATTCGGCAGTGAAGTGAAAGTGATTGCCAAAATGCAATCCTTGAAATTTCTAAGCTGCCTATTCGGCAGTGAAGTCGCAAGACTTAATTTTCCGCCCGTAATTTCTGTTTCTAAGCTGCCTATTCGGCAGTGAAGCGGCAAGCCGTCGCCAAAAAGAAAACACAAAATTTCTAAGCTGCCTATTCGGCAGTGAAGGCAAAGCCTTTCACGCGTCCTTTCCGGTTGATTTTCTAAGCTGCCTATTCGGCAGTGAAGTTAGGCATCCCCGAAGCACAAGACGGTGAAGTTTTCTAAGCTGCCTATTCGGCAGTGAAGGATTTACTAACTGATTTTATAGATGTTTCTGATTTCTAAGCTGCCTATTCGGCAGTGAAGAACACGACGACCTGCGTGCCGGCAGGCGGCACTTTCTAAGCTGCCTATTAGGCAGTGAAGGCCAATGGCCGCCGCCTACATCGACCGCAATTTTTCTAAGCTGCCTATTTGGCAGTGAAGTTCTTCTTTACCTTTCATATTTTACCTCTATGCTTTCTAAGCTGCCTATTCGGCAGTGAAGTTAGCACGCCCGCCTGATTGTCTGATCTCTTTTTTCTAAGCTGCCTATTCGGCAGTGAAGTCAATTTTTAGAAATGAAAAAAAAATCCTAGCTTTCTAAGCTGCCTATTCGGCAGTGAAGAATCACGCATTTTTGTATTTCCTCTTTTTGTATTTCTAAGCTGCCTATTCGGCAGTGAAGTGGCAATTCGTTTCGCGCTTCGCGTTCTTGACTTTCTAAGCTGCCTATTCGGCAGTGAAGGAACAGGCGCAAACCCAAGCTGAAAACGGTGTTTTCTAAGCTGCCTATTCGGCAGTGAAGAGAGTAAAAGCGCATAGCGGTGCTTTTTATGCTTTCTAAGCTGCCTATTCGGCAGTGAAGGCGGGCAAGTCGAAACTCTAAAAGAAGTGAGCTTTCTAAGCTGCCTATTCGGCAGTGAAGTGAAAGTGATTGCCCAAATGCAATCCTTGAAATTTCTAAGCTGCCTATTCGGCAGTGAAGTGATACGCACGCATGGCGGCGGCACGCACCACTTTCTAAGCTGCCTATTCGGCAGTGAAGAAGTAGAAGAAGAAAATAAATACGGCTTTCATGTTTCTAAGCTGCCTATTCGGCAGTGAAGTGTGCGGTGTTGTCAGCACAAATCAAAGTATATTTCTAAGCTGCCTATTCGGCAGTGAAGTCATCGTCCAGCTCACCACCGTAGCTTTTTACTTTCTAAGCTGCCTATTCGGCAGTGAAGCTCTGACTGATTATTTTAATGGTTTAATCCCATTTCTAAGCTGCCTATTCGGCAGTGAAGAATGTTTAGCCATTTATCCGGAAGAAGTCATTTTTCTAAGCTGCCTATTCGGCAGTGAAGTTGAAGAACGAAAATACCTTTCGATGAAAAGCTTTCTAAGCTGCCTATTCGGCAGTGAAGATTCTTGCCTCGACGCCGTGGTTGCCCACTTCTTTCTAAGCTGCCTATTCGGCAGTGAAGTTCAATGCTGCGCTGACCTATATTATTTTGAATTTCTAAGCTGCCTATTCGGCAGTGAAGAAGCGACTGCGGCTCAACGCGCAGCAGATAACTTTCTAAGCTGCCTATTCGGCAGTGAAGAAAAAGATTCCCAGTTACTCGGATCTTTAGTCTTTCTAAGCTGCCTATTCGGCAGTGAAGACCGCTCGGCAACGATTTTGCTGGGCAAGTTTTTTCTAAGCTGCCTATTCGGCAGTGAAGGAATTTCAGCTACTAATCTGGTACGCGGAAAATTTCTAAGCTGCCTATTCGGCAGTGAAGTCTAACTGAAAGCCTGTTGCTTTAGGGTTGTATTTCTAAGCTGCCTATTCGGCAGTGAAGGTAGTCCATGGCGGCTTAAACATCCGCAAGCCTTTCTAAGCTGCCTATTCGGCAGTGAAGTGTCATGCCGTCAAAGGCTTGCGGTTGCCAGTTTTCTAAGCTGCCTATTCGGCAGTGAAGTTATTTGCGGGTTACTTGCATAATAACCGCTATTTCTAAGCTGCCTATTCGGCAGTGAAGGAAAAGAACAAGAAGAAAACATAAACCAAAAATTTCTAAGCTGCCTATTCGGCAGTGAAGGCCGTTTTTAGGGGTAAGATGTAGGGGTAGTATTTCTAAGCTGCCTATTCGGCAGTGAAGAAACATTGTATTTTCGTAGTCGGCACTATTGCTTTCTAAGCTGCCTATTCGGCAGTGAAGTTAAAGACACGGCAAAGCAAGTCGAAATCAATTTTCTAAGCTGCCTATTCGGCAGTGAAGTTGATAATAAGCAGTGGAAATTTTGGCTCGAATTTCTAAGCTGCCTATTCGGCAGTGAAGCCGGGCGGCATCACGTGAAAACGCATTTCGACTTTCTAAGCTGCCTATTCGGCAGTGAAGTTTTGGGCAAACCATATTTGAAACGGTCAAATTTTCTAAGCTGCCTATTCGGCAGTGAAGCTCTAAAACAATCGGCCCATCAAAATTAGCTATTTCTAAGCTGCCTATTCGGCAGTGAAGACTTTTTCAGATTTAGCCCGATTACGGTTAAATTTCTAAGCTGCCTATTCGGCAGTGAAGTTTCAGGCATTTATGCCGCATTGCATTTGGAATTTCTAAGCTGCCTATTCGGCAGTGAAGCCAAATTCTTTGTCTTGATACGCACGCATGGCTTTCTAAGCTGCCTATTCGGCAGTGAAGTTTCAGGCATTTATGCCGCATTGCATTTGGAATTTCTAAGCTGCCTATTCGGCAGTGAAGATTTATTGTTAAAAACGCCAACCAATACCATGTTTCTAAGCTGCCTATTCGGCAGTGAAGGCGTTGAGTTTTACCGGGCTGCGCTCTATGAGTTTCTAAGCTGCCTATTCGGCAGTGAAGATCAATTTCGATTAAGCGTCCTTTTTTCAAAATTTCTAAGCTGCCTATTCGGCAGTGAAGTTAAAACTGTTTGGCTTTCGGATGATTCAATGTTTCTAAGCTGCCTATTCGGCAGTGAAGCCGCATTTGATGCGGCCAATCCTGATGAATTGTTTCTAAGCTGCCTATTCGGCAGTGAAGAACTGGCGCAATTCGCCGTGGGCGACGGCAACTTTCTAAGCTGCCTATTCGGCAGTGAAGTCTCAAGCGCTCTCTTGCGGTTTTGAATTTATTTTCTAAGCTGCCTATTCGGCAGTGAAGTTACACCACCTCAAACATCGCTTTTTCTTTTTTTTCTAAGCTGCCTATTCGGCAGTGAAGTTTACCGGAGGCAATATCAGCATTTTCAATGATTTCTAAGCTGCCTATTCGGCAGTGAAGTTTTGCGTGCGTGATGAAAGATAAGTGCGCAATTTCTAAGCTGCCTATTCGGCAGTGAAGCACTAAATCGCTTGGTTTGATGGTTGGTGCAATTTCTAAGCTGCCTATTCGGCAGTGAAGTATTTAATACAGGCTAATAATGCTATATTGCGTTTTCTAAGCTGCCTATTCGGCAGTGAAGGTGCCTGACAGTAATTCACTCGGGGGCAATATTTTCTAAGCTGCCTATTCGGCAGTGAAGTGATTGACGAATGCTTAAACGAATGGAGCGAATTTCTAAGCTGCCTATTCGGCAGTGAAGATCTCATTTTAACCGCCCAAGCACAAATGAAATTTCTAAGCTGCCTATTCGGCAGTGAAGCGTATAAACACCCGGTTTGCGTAAGCTGTTCGTTTCTAAGCTGCCTATTCGGCAGTGAAGGACGACCGCGTGGATGACATCGATACCCGTTTTTTCTAAGCTGCCTATTCGGCAGTGAAGCTCGCCAAAATCATCAAGATTGATTTCACCGCTTTCTAAGCTGCCTATTCGGCAGTGAAGGCCTTTCGCAAAGCCTTTCACGCGTCCTTTGCTTTCTAAGCTGCCTATTCGGCAGTGAAGACTAACCCCGCAAATTCTGGCTAAAGCTGATTTTTCTAAGCTGCCTATTCGGCAGTGAAGTTTTACAAAAATTCTAACCTAGAGGGGAGTGATTTCTAAGCTGCCTATTCGGCAGTGAAGTCAAATGCTTTTGAACACACCGTAGGTGAAATTTTCTAAGCTGCCTATTCGGCAGTGAAGCAAACGCAAAGGGAAAAAAGGAAACCGACCGGTTTCTAAGCTGCCTATTCGGCAGTGAAGACCAGCTTTTTCTGCCGCGATTTCCAGCGTCATTTCTAAGCTGCCTATTCGGCAGTGAAGACCGGCTTGCCAAATAATTTCGACCATCACACTTTCTAAGCTGCCTATTCGGCAGTGAAGTTCGTGTACGTTCAAGGAATTTCTTGCTAAAATTTCTAAGCTGCCTATTCGGCAGTGAAGATTTAAGGCTCTTTTTAGAGCCTTTTTTGAATGTTTCTAAGCTGCCTATTCGGCAGTGAAGTTCGCTGATAATTTCTTGCAAACTTTTCCCCGTTTCTAAGCTGCCTATTCGGCAGTGAAGACCTATGGTTTCTTAGGTCAATTCCCGAAAATTTTCTAAGCTGCCTATTCGGCAGTGAAGTTATTGGCGGAGATTTCACAATATCAAACAATTTTCTAAGCTGCCTATTCGGCAGTGAAGGCGGGCGCGAGCCGTGACCCTTCGGCGATTTTTTTCTAAGCTGCCTATTCGGCAGTGAAGGGTAATCCAAGACCGCCCCGCTGATCCTGTTTTTTCTAAGCTGCCTATTCGGCAGTGAAGGCGACGCACCGTCCCCGGGGTTCCCGATTAATTTTCTAAGCTGCCTATTCGGCAGTGAAGTTCAGAGAAACACTGGCGAAAGGCTTTTACAATTTCTAAGCTGCCTATTCGGCAGTGAAGCTTGG
>ERZ773100.1466-NODE-1466-length-10793-cov-3.686813_pt1 | contig 10793 bp, 11 predicted proteins | sample MGYA00511119_ERZ773100 | MGnify/ENA primary metagenome ERZ773100 (study PRJEB29015, sample SAMEA2738000) | human oral metagenome | biome: human oral; feature: human-associated habitat; material: dental | place: China | collected 2111 ...
CGCGGTCGTCGGCGTCCAGGCCGATGGTGACGCGCGCCCCTTCCAGCGCCGAAAGCTCGTGGCTGACGCTGCCCAGTTGCCGCTCAAGGTCGGCGAGTTGCGCGCGGTAAAGCTCTGCCGCCCGCGCCAGTTCTTCCTGCGACAGCGTGCCGTCTTCCTGCAAGGTGCGGTAGGCATCGGCAACGGCTTCGATGCGCCGTTTGATGTCTTCGTCGTTGGCAAGGCCGATCGTAATTTTGGCACGGCTGATGGCGTCGAGTTCGTCGCGCGCCTCGCGTACCCGCTGCCCCAGTATGCCAACATCCTGCGCGCCCTGGTTGGCGGCCTCGGCGAGGTCACGCAAGCGGCTCGCCTGCTGGGCGCTGTCGAGGTTGTCCCATTCACGTCGCAGTTGTGCGGTGGCATCCCGCAGTTGATTGGTGTCGCCGCCTGCGTCTTCGATGCGCTGGATGAGGGCATCAAGGTGCGGCAGTCCCTCAACACCTGCGGTAATCAGTAATTCTGCGGATAATCTGCTCACGAAAAAACCCCGTTTTAAACGGGGTTTATTGTCCGGTTTAACCGGGACTTACGGTTAGTTGTGTCCCTTCATCGGGCTTTGTCATGCACAAATGGGATACAAATGGATTTGTGCCTCATTTTTCGCCTGATTTGGGTCGCAAAATAAAGTGCCCGCCCCGCAGGAAGGATAGAAACCGCGTGGCGGGCTGCCGTGGTTGTTTCATGGCACGCGACACTCACAGCTTGTCGCGTTTGCGGTCAGAGGAGAACCAACCTGATGAGAAAAGCTGAATGTGTGGTTATTCGTTATTCGGTAAATTGGGTGAAACGGTACGGGCTGGGTTTGTCCGCCGGTTTGAGCGCGGTGCCGGAGACGCCGTTTTTCCACCAGTCATCGCTTAACCAGTCCAAATTGCCGTCGGATTGCAGCGCGGCGTGCCAGATGTTGAGGATGCCCTCCTCGCCAGTGATGCGGTCGCGACCGTCCAGATACAGCTCCATGTCGAAGCGCTGCACGGTATCGGCGTCGATGGCAAATCCCTTGCTGCCTTTGGTTTTGTAACTGATTTTCAGCGGGTCTTTGTCCTGCACCGTGGTCTTGCCCGCAATCAGGCGTACCATGCCGAGGCGGGCATTAATTTCATAGTGATCGGCAGGTACTGCGGTGCCGCCTGCGCCTGCTTTCAGGGTGATGCCTGTCGGGTCAATGTCCTGCTCGGCCAGTTTCAGCCACTGCCCAACGGCCGCTACCAGCGCTTCATCGGTGACGGTTTTCGGTGTGGTCGTAAGATCCACCGCCTCACCCATCAGTGCGCGCGCCATTGCCGCTTTGTCAAAGGTATTAAATTCCATCTTGATTTTGGTGACGCCCGGCTTGGTGACGGACTCAATCGCCTGGCCATAATCGTTTTTGCCGGTCGATTGCAGCTCCTCAGTATCCGAGGATTTCTCGAAAGTGAGCGAGGTCAGGTTGCCCAGTTTGACTGCGGGGTCGGTTGAGCCAAATTTGCGCCCGTAGAGGTCGCCTGAGTATTTTTTGCCGCGTAAGGACATGGTGTGCTCCGGTAAGGGTTAGGGGGTATCGTCGCCCACAACGGCGACGGCGGTGGTAAAGCGCAGCGGGAACAGGGCGTAGCCGTCGCGGTAAGCGATGGGCAATGCCGGGCGCTGGGTAAAGGGTTGGGTGGCAAGCGCCCGCCCGGTCGCATCTACCGGGTCATAGCCTTGTAGCGCGCGGGCAATGGCGGTGTAGGTCTCGCCAAGACCGTCAACACGGTAGGGGTTGCGGTTGGGGTTGTAATTGCGCTTAGCCAGAATGAAGGAAAAGCTAACTTCTATCGTCTGCTCGCGCGCGGAAGCGGTCGTAGTCGGCGTGAAGCCGTCGAGGATGACGTACACCGCGCCGTCGATAGGCATGACTGCACGGTCGTTCCCAATTGCGCCCATTTCTTGCGCCTCATAAACTTTTTTCACCCCTGGCACGCTTTCAAGCCGCGCGAGCAGTGCCGGATAGCAGGCAAGGATGTTGTCATGCCAGGCGGGTTTCACAAGGCGTCCTCCAGAAATTGATGGATGATGTCGTTAATGCCGTTTTGGTCTTCCGTGGACAGCCCCAAAAAGCGGCGCGCGGGCAGGTGTACCGTGCCGGTCTGGTGGTACTGACCATATTGGCGGTCGGTACCCACCGCCACGCTTTGCGTGCTGGCGTGGTAGGTAATGGATTTGCGCAGGTCGCCGTGGTCAACGAGGATGCCACCCCGGATACTGCCGTTTTTGTGCTGTTTGCGCGCGACGGTCGCCGGTTTGAGCTGTTCCCATGAAATACCTTCCGGGTCGCGTTTGGTCTCAAAGCGTTCGCGGGTGCTGTTTTCGAGGAAAAAACCAACAGCGTCCATCAGCGGCGTCAGGTCGCCGCCCAGTTTGTTTTCCAGCGCGTGCAGGTTGGCGGCAAGCTGTGGCAGCTGGTCGGATACGACGAGTTGCATCAGTCATCCGCCCACGGTCGTTTGGGCAGGACGTTGGGGCGCACGGCAATGGCGCTCACCGGCTGTTTCGGCGTGGTATCACCCATGCCGGTCAGCATCGACGGGTTTTTCATCACCTCCTTGAGCCAGGCAATCGCCTGTTTGTAGCGCTCGCGCACGATTTCGGTGGCGCCGTCTTCGTGCAGGTAGTAGCGCGCGATGTCGCAGGCTTTCAGCACCAGCGCCTTCGGCGGGGTAATGCCGACCAGACCGACCGGGGCGAGGTAGCTGTTTACTTCAGCCACCGCGTCGGCGATGGCCTTGTCCACCACCGCCGCGTTGATGCTTTGGTGTGCATCGTGGTCGGAGAGGGCGGCAATTTCCGCTTCGCCAAAGCGCTCGACCAGATCGGCCTGGGTGATCATGACTTACGCCGCCTTGATGGTTGCTACCAGTTCGGGGCGCAGTACCAGCGGCAGCGGGTTGCTCTGCGTCTCCAAGTCCCAGCCTTTGTCGAATTTCATTGCCACCCGCTTGGCGTAGTAGGGCTGCGCCATCGTGTTCACCGTCTCGTTGTAGTTGGCGGGCGCGAAAAATTCGGCAAAGGTGGTGCGGCTACCGGCTGGCAGCAGGATGGCTTCGCCGTCGGCAATTTTCATGCCGTTGCCGAAGTCGTGGTCGTACTGGATGAATTTGATGTTTTTGTGCATGAAATCCACCCAAGTCTCGCCCTCGCGGTACACCTTTGCCTGCTCGTAGCGTTCGTAGATGCGCACGATTTTGTCGTGATAGACCAGCGCACGCATAAAGGCAGGGCTGCACAGGCAAATCCAGCCATTGACCGCTTCGCCGTTCAGGTTTCTCTTGAGCGCGGTCATGGTCTCGTCGATTTTCTCGCCGACTTTGGTGGTCTGCGTACCCAAATCCCAAACGTGCGCCTGGCGGGTAAAGCCAAAGCGGTTGTAGATGTCGAGCAGCTCGCTCGTGCCGTCTGCGTTCATGATTTTGCCTTGCAGCGCGCCGAGCATCAGGTGCTCGCGCGTCATCTCAATATCGGCTTTCATGCTGGCTAATTTGTCGTTAACGACTTTGGCAACCGTAGTTGTTTTTTCGCCGCCAAACTCGCGCACGTTCTGCACGTCATCCGCCATCACCACATCGGCACGCGGCAGGTGCAACATGTCGAAATTCTCGATGTTGCGCGTCTCGCGGGCGGGCGGTTCGCCGGCGGCATTGCGCGGCACGGCTTTGACCAAGCGCAGTGCGCCGTTTTTATTTTCCACGCGCACATAGGTGGTCGTGAGCGGTTTGCTGGCAAAAATGCCCAGGCTGCGGATGATGGTCGGCGTGACCGGCAGGCGGTTGATTGCCTGCGTCAGCGGGACAACGCCAAACTGGCTGTTACTGGATAGGGGCATGGGTTACTCCTTATTTATGCGGGGTGCCGACGTAGACAATGCCGTAAGCATCACCGGCGGCGATAAATTCTTCGACTTTCATATTCGCCGCCGCGCCTTCATTCACCTTTTTGCCGGTGATTTCAGCTTCCGCGACGTGTTCGAGGTTGATGACGCAGTTGTGCGGTTGCACCACCACCTCACCATTGACCTCATCGGTGAGTGCCACCAGCCACGGGTTTGCGGCGCGCAGCGGGTATTTCACCAACTGCCCGGCTTTGGTACCGGCAGCAGCTTTGACCACACGGCGCGACAGCATCAGCGCCTCGCCTTTAATCAGATCGCCACTTTGTACCGGCAGCGTTTCCTTAGACATACGCACCTCCCTTGCTGCGTGCTACGGCATCGTCCAACAGGGCATTGCCACTGGGTTTATCATCGCCCGGATGGGTCTCGCTCATCAGCCAGCCTGCCGCCTGTTCATTTTTCGGGGCAAGGTCGGCAATCATCGCCTTGGCGGTATCCGCCTCGGCGGCAAGCAATACCTCATAGGTTTTTTCCGAGAGGCCTTGCCAGCCCTTGCCGTCTTTGCCCTTGACATAACCGGCAGCAGAGAGCTGCGCATCCACCTGCGCCGCACGGTTTTCGGCGGCGAGGTCTTCTTTTTCTTTGACGAGTTCGTCGTTCTTTTTCTGCAACGCCTCGTTTTGCTTTTCCAGTTCGGCGATTTTGGCGAGCGCTTCTTCAAGGTTCACGTTTTGCTCCTGTGGATTGGGATTTTCGGGGTCTTCCTCGTCGCCGAGGACGGCGGCGTGGGTGTTTCTGTCCACGCCGGTCGGGGTAAAACTCACCTCGCGCACATCGCTGTTACGCAGGATGAGGATGGGGCCGGTGACGGTTTGTCCGTTGACGCTGGCCGTTTTGCCCGCAGGCAGGCTCTCAACGCGCGCCGGGTCAATATGGGCGCTCATCTGCCAGGGAAAGCCCTGGTCAGCTTCGGCGGCGACTTGTTTGCCGTGCTCGTTGTCAAGCAGGGTGCCGCTGATGGTGAGACCGTCTGCCCCGACGGCGAGCCTGCCCACGCCAACGCGCGCCGCACGGTCGTGCAGCAGCAGCGCCGGGACGGCGTCTTTGTGGGAGAGGGTGGATAGGTCAACAATGGCGCGCTGCCCCTTGTAAACAAAGGGTTTGCCGGAGTGCGCCACGCCGCTGAAGGTGCGCGGCGCGGTGTTATCCGTGCTGGCGCCAGAGAGCTGCACCCCGCCGAGCGTCAGGTAGCAGACTGATGTGGATGGTTGGTCTTTGCGCATGAGGGATTGCCCCGTGGGTTTTTGGTGGGGCGCAGTATGCCGGGCGCAAAAAAAGCCGGTTAGACGACCGGCTTCAGCGTGCAGGGAATTCGGAAATCCCGTTTTTTTGGTGTTGAGGTAGGGAGAAGGATTGTAGATAAGGCGAGACCCGATTTAAAACCCGTTTAATTCTTCGCCCAGTCATTTAACGGTTTTCGGGTGGCATCATTGCCTGGATTTTGTTTTTTGACGGCGCAGAGGGCGATTCAGGCGGTTTTGTCAAAAGAGGACAATGGCATCGGGGTCACTCGCTTTTATCGCTGCCAGCGCTGCTTCCGTGCGCTCGTATTCGGCATCGGCGGTATAGTCAGCAAGTACTTCCGGGACGTCAAACCCGCCAAACTCCAGCACACTAATCAATTCCCGGTCATAAGCGGGTGCTTTATCGACAATCACCATGCCGGGCGGCGGATATCGGCCAATGTGGCGGACGGCAACAGCCTCTCGGATAGCCGCCTTCAGCGCAGCAACGGCAGAGGCGTCGCCCGTAATCTTGCCGCTGCCTTCAGCAAAATGGATTTTACCCAGCGCTTTTCCTTTCCGGGAAAGCACAAAATTAAATGTCATACGGCCCTCCATCGCGTCAATACCGCCAACGCAAAGCGGAACAGCGCCTCATCGCCGTGCAGCAAGTCAAACAGTTCCTGTTCGCCCCCTAACAGCGCCTGGAATGACATGGTGAGCATTTCCATCGGCTGGGGTTCATCTTCGCTACCGTAAATTTTACCCCAATAGGGATGAGGGAAAGCGTCTTTCTTGGTGAGCTCGTCCGCGCGGAAGCGTCCGGGTAATATTTCAGCCAGTTTTTCCATAGGCTCACCTTTGGTGCGTAGCTCCCAGTAACGGGCAAAGAGTGCATCCAGCTCTGGCATGACCGCTTGCAGGCGATGCCCAAACTCATGCACGTGGGTGGATAGCCGTTTTGCCACGTCGCGGTGTCCGATATTGCGTGTCAGCAGGGTGACGGTATCGCCGGGATTGATTTGCTTGCCAAGGGCGGCCTGTTTGAGTGCTTCTTCAATTAACAGGTCATCATCAATAATTTTTTGGATGCGAGCCGCCGAAATATTGTGGTAGAGACGGGCAAAGGCACGATTGTTCATGCTTTGCACCGCAGTCACGCCAGCCTCATTGGATTTTTGTACCCAGTCAGCGGGATAACGACGCAGCATCTCAACCACTTCATCTACGTCGGCTTGTGCGCCGACGAGCCGCACCGTCTCTCCCGTCGCCACGCCTTCGCGTTGCAGGATTTCCGCGATTGCCTCATGCCCGGCGCCGCGTTTGATGGCGTCGGCGATGATGTCCTTATATTGCTCGTAGAGTTTTTCGCCCTCGGCAATGATGCTGGCGCTGTCCTTGAAAATATCCTTGGTCTTTAGCTGCGCCTGCAAGCGCTGCAAGTCGTCCAGCAGGCCGCGGGCAAAGGCTTCGCCGTGCTTTTCTTCGGCCATTTGCAGCAATGCGCCCAGCCGGTCGCCGGGGTTGTGCGCAAAAGACGGGTCAACACCTTCCGGGTAGTGTTCGACCTCGCCGGTGCGGGTGTTGATGTGCTCAACGTCTTTGAGCGCAGGACTTTTGCTGATACCGCTGGCTTCAGCCTGCCGCCGCGTCAATGCGCGCACGTTGCAGCGGCAACCCCAGCCGTTCGGGGGGAAATGCGTTTGCCAAAACGGGTCATCAACCGGCAACACCATGTCGTAGAACGGTTTGTGCGCCTCGCGCGGTTCGCCCGCGTCCGAGGGAATGTATTTCAGATACGGAAACAGCTTTTTGTTGCGCTGGATGCGTTCCCATTGTCCGGCGGCGTAGGCGGTGTGCAGGTTGGTATGGTAGATGGTGCGCAGACGGCGCGTGCTGCCCAGTTGTACTTTGGTGATTTCGCCCGTGTCCGGGTCGCCCATCACCGCCTGCCCCCACCAGCCGCGCGCCATTAAATAGGGTTTAAGTCGCTGTTTAAAGGCCGCAAAATCGGTACCGTTTGCCAGTGCCTCGGTGAGCGCGGCGCGGGTCTCGGCCAGCATATCGGCATCCATCATTTTGGCGACGGTAAAGGAGACGGCGTGCTCGTAGCTGGCGGTGTCCTGCCAGGCAAAGCTGGTGTGGCTGCGCTTGTTTTTGAGGTGCGCCAGCGCCTCACGGTTAATCAGCGGCGCAGTCTTGCTTACTCCGGCCATGTGTCCGCCCCCGCCTGCCCGGCAGCAAACGCCGCTTTCAGTTTGGCTTCAAGGTCGGCAGTCATGCCGCCGTCCGGCAGTTGTAGCGTAGAGAGCGCCGCCTCAAAGTCGCGGTAATCTTTGGCATCCGCCAGCGCGGCGATGATGGCATCGATTTTCGGGGCGAGGATTTTGCGGTCGTGGGCAAGGTCGCCCTTGTCCGCGCCGGCTGCGGGCTGGGAGAGGCGCAGCGACAAGGCCGTGGCTTCGCTGGCAGGCGGCTCAACCAGTTGGATGTGGTCTTTCTCGAAGCCGAGGACATCGGTGTAATAGGCTTCGGTCAGGCGTACCTGCCCGGTGGCAAGGTACTGCGCATCCCGCTCGGCACGCTCCAGACTGATTTCGGTCTCTTTCTCAAACTCAAACCATAGCCCCTGCGGCGCGGGGATGGCGACGCCAAAGCTGCGGTTGACGGCAAGCAGCGCATTGATGGCGTGCTGTCCCGCCTCTTGCAGCAGGTCGAGATAGCCGGTAATGCGGTCTTTGCGCGCCTTGTCGTCGGTCTCCTGCGCGCTGCGCGAGCCGCTGTCGAGCTCCGAGGTTTTTACCCGCCCCAACAGCAGTTTCTGGATGCGTGAGTTGGCCAGGCGTTCAATACGGGCAAAGGCTTGCCCGTCGCTGTCCAGTTTGTGCAGGGCGATTTCGTCGTCCTGGCCAATAACAATGCCGCCGCCGGAGAGAAAGCTGAAAATCTTGTTGGCAAAGTCCTCTACCGTCGCGCCAAAGCCGCTCTGTTTGGCGACCACATAGGGCTGCGCATAACGGCGAATGAATTGCAGCGCATAGGGCAGGCCTTTTTTGCGCAGTTGCACCGCCGGGTAGGCGCGGATGGCAAGCGGGTCGCCCTTGATGTTTTTGCTGTCGGCGCGGCTGGTCAGCAGCAGAAATTTGACGTCAAGGTTAACCGCCTCGTCCGCGCCCGCGCCTTTGTAGAGCAGGGTGCCGTCGGCTTTGGGTTCGTAGCTGTCGAGTTCGCCGCTTTTGTTGGCAACACGGTCGATGAGCCACAGGCCGTCCGTGTCGCGGCGGTACACATACTCGGCCACCGCATAGCCGCCCAGGCGTGCATTGATGGCGATGTCGGCGAGGGTGGCCATCTGGCCGCGCAGGTTTTTGTAGAGGCGGTTGATGGTGTCCTCATGCACGTCCTCACCCCAGATACGCCAGTTTTTCGCCAGCATCGCCGCGCGGATGTCTTCGCGGCAGCTCTCAAATTCGTCGTCGAGGCTGGTGATTTTCAGCAGTTCCATTCGCGTCAGCCCCAAATCGGCGAGCAGGCTGTCGGCGGTGCTATTGTCTGCCCATTGCGAGAGCGCCAGCCCGGTATCAGTTACCAGTGCTTTAAGGTCAATTTTTTGTTTTTTGCCAAAGGTAATGCCAAGCATGGTTTCCTCAATGGTGTAAAAATAACGGTGGTGGCATTGCTGCCGCTACCCCCACCCCAACCCTCCCCCGCTGCGGGCTTCGCCCTGCGGGGGAGGGAGCTATAAGGTCGGTTCGGGAATTTCGACCGGGCGCAGGCCTTGTCCGCTGCCACCGCTCGCCACCGCGCCCGCCCACAGCATATGCAACGCATCGGGGCCGTCATCGTGGTCGGCCTTGGGATAGTGGCGCAGTTGGTCAATCAGGGTCGCCTGCTCCTGATGCAGCAGGATGAGTCCGTTGGCAAGGTGCGGTTGCAGGGATTCAATGCGCAGCGCCTTGTCGCTGTGCGGGGTGACGGCGCGCGCCGGTACCGGGATACCCCGCGCCGCGCTGCGCTTAATCAGCTCCGTCCGCAGAAATTCCTGAAACTGTACCGCCTCAACAAACCACACTTGGCAGTGGTAGCGCTGGTGCAGGGCGATGACGTCCTCAATGATGCGGTCTGGCAGGCGCTTCCTGATTTGTGCCTCGGCCACGTAGAGCTTGCCGGTCGCGCGCTGATAGCCGCCGACAAGGATGGCAGAGGGGTCGCGCGCCGCGCCGAGGCGGCCAAGCGACGGGTCAACCGCGCCAAACCACAGCAGGTCAGGCGGCAATGCTCCCCAAAATTGCAGGGCATTGGCAAAGGGCGCATCCTCACCGCTTACCGGGTCGTTTTGGTATTCGCTGTCAAAGGCGGCATGACCATCGCGGGCGCGCAATTTCATCAGTTCAAGGATGGGGCGTGCCGACCAGCTCACCACCGCGCCCTTGTCCATTGCGGCGCGATGCTCGGCGTAGTAGCGTTCGGCGGCGTCACGGTCGGTCTGCCAACGTGCCTCCCACTCATCCCATAGCGTCATGTTGTCCGGCCAGCGGATAACCGCGCGAAAGCGTGCCGTCGTCCAGCCGCTATTGGCCAGCGTCCGCGCCAGCACGCTGTCGTAGTGGAGGATGGTGCCGATATAGACCACGTCCATTTTTTCACCCGCCGCACCGAGCGGCAACACGGTGCGCTTGAGCCAGCCGTGCAGTTTGTCGCGCTGCGTCGGGCTGAGCACCTGCTCGTCGTTTTCGAGGTCGTCGAGGATGACCAGATCGGGGCGGTAGGCGCCGTGGCGCAGGCCGCGCAGTTTTTTGCCGCTGCCCGCCACCTGCACCTTGATGTTGTTGCCGGTGACAATCGTCCCCGCCTGCCAGACGCGCCCGCCGCCCGCGACGTTGGGAAAATCAATGACGAGGCGCGGATTGGCGCCAAGCTCGGTTTTGATGGCTTCCAGCATCGGATAGGCCTGGTCGATACTCTCCATGACCAGCAGGATATAGCGCTTTTGCCCGGTAACAATGCAGTAGAGGGTGTAGAGCTGGGTGACAATAGTGGATTTTGCCTCGCCGCGCGGTGCGGCAATGGCGTCCAGCTCGCTCCCCGGCGAAGCGAGAATACGCGGCAGACGTGCAAAGAGGTAGCGGTGCAGGTCGCTTTTTTCCGGGTGGCGAACGTAGTGCGGGAAATAATGGGTAACGAAGTATTCAAAGCCGCTCACCGGGTCATTGACCGCCTTGATGCGCGCGGCGATGGCAATGGCGGAATCGTCCCAACCGGCGTAATGTGCTTCGATGTTGGCGCGCAACGTCGCGGACAACGCCGCAAGGCTAGTTATAAATTCTTTTGATTTCATTGGAGAAAATTATGAGCCAAAAAATTCATCTTGAAGCAAACGATTGCCGCATCCTGAATATGCTGTACGAGCACTCTACTGAGTGGGTATATGTGAGTGAATTGCAAAATGTGCTTGAACCACCTAAAGCTAGAAACTCGGTTGCGATAAGTGAGCGCATCACTGCACTTGAGGCAAAGGGGTATGTAGAAGTCAGATATAAAACGCCTCCGCTCACTGCGATAAACTATGACTTTTACGCCAAGATAAAACCAGCAGGTATCGCAGCGCTGAAGCAATATTG
>ERZ773100.1467-NODE-1467-length-10791-cov-3.526919_pt1 | contig 10791 bp, 9 predicted proteins | sample MGYA00511119_ERZ773100 | MGnify/ENA primary metagenome ERZ773100 (study PRJEB29015, sample SAMEA2738000) | human oral metagenome | biome: human oral; feature: human-associated habitat; material: dental | place: China | collected 2111 ...
ACGTAAAACAATTTTGCCCAAATTGTTAAAAAATGTAATGAAAGGTCACTTTTTTATCCTGAATGGTTAGGTTACATATCATGTTAGGTTTAAAAGGCTTTCATCTTATTTACATCTTCTTCTGTCATGAAAAAAGAGGTTAGAACCAACCTCTTTTTAGTAAATAATTCATTCCTTCAGAATAACTAATCAGTCCACTTGATCAAGCAAGTAAGCATAGCCTTCTTTTGCCATGTCAGCTTTAGGAACAAATCGCGTTGCTACACCATTGATACAGTAGCGTAAGCCACCCTTATCTCTTGGCCCATCTGGAAAGACATGACCTAGATGAGAATCACCCACACGACTACGAACTTCGATGCGGTCCATATTGTGCGAATGGTCTTCCTTGTAGTTGGCTACCTCGGGGCTTATAGGGCGAGAGAAACTTGGCCAGCCACAGGCTGAATCAAACTTATCCTTGGAGGAAAAGAGTGGTTCGCCAGTCACCACGTCAACGTAAATTCCAGGCTCAAACTGATTCCAAAGCGGACTCGTAAAGGCACGTTCCGTTCCATTTTCCTGGGTCACAGCATAGGCTTCTGGACTCAAGCTTTCCTTAAGCTCCTCCTGATTTGGCTTGTGATAAGCACTTGAATCAATAACAGGATTAACTGCTTGATTAACATTTATATGGCAATAGCCATTAGGATTCTTCTTGAGATAATCTTGATGGTAATCCTCTGCAGGAATAAAGTGCTTCAGAGGCAACAATTCAACCGCCAAAGGCTGGCCGTATTGCTCAGTCATTTCTTGGAAAACTTGCTTTATGACTGGTAGGTCATTGTCATCTGTGTAATAAACACCCGTACGGTACTGAGTTCCCACATCATTGCCCTGTTTATTTTTGCTTAGAGGATTGATAATACGGAAGAAATGTAGTAAAATCTCTCGCAATGACACCTTACTAGCATCATAAGTCACCTGAACAGTCTCAGCATGACCCGTCTGACCGATGAGCTCATAGCGAGTGGTCTCACTACGTCCATTAGCATAACCCGAAACAGCATCTAACACACCAGGAACACGTGAAAAGTATTCCTCCACGCCCCAGAAACAGCCACCAGCAAGATAAATAGTATAATTATTAGGATTTGACATTTTTAACACTCCCTTCAATAGATACTTGCATCTCCACGCCTTAAGTGTAACGCTTTTGAGAAGATTTCGCACTTATAGTGACTTGAGGGAGAAAAAATCCCATCACATTGTGATAGGATTTTATTTTTATTCCATTTCAAAGCTTTCGCTCTTAATCTTATCTGGTAAGACGAGAGACAAGAGGATACACAAGATGGCTGGTATCAACCATGGCAATGATGCTCCTGACAATGGTAGGAAGTTAATAAGAGCATTGAATCCTGCAAGCTTGAATTGGCTAGCAAGCACGCTGAGCAAGGCAATCAACGTGACTACAGCAACTGTTATTTGCATACCAGGTTTAGACAAGGCCACGAACTTGTTGGCAATTACAATCATGACAATCGTAATGGTGATTGGGTAGAGAATCAAAAGCACTGGCACTGAGAAAGCAATGATATTGTTAAGTCCCAAGTTGGCAATCGCAAACCCAATCAAGGTAAAGATAATGGCGTAAGCCTTGTAGGATACTTTCGGAAATGCCTTGTGGAAGAATTCCCCAGTCGCAACGATAAGTCCTGCGGTTGTTGTGAAACAAGTCACTGTCACCATGATAGCTAGGAAAATCTGAGCAGCTGGTCCAAAGATAGCTTGTGTGGCTTGTGACAAGACACTAGCACCAATATTGGCATCTTTTGGTAGGTCTGCCACTTGGAGTGGGAAATGATTGCCCAAAAAGGCTAGTCCCAAATACAAAGCACCAAAGAGAAGCGTCACTACAAAACCAACAACCCAAATAGTCGAAATATACTCTTTTTTAGACTTAAAGCCTAATTGGTTGAGGGTGACTACTGCCACTACACTGAAGGCCACAGAAGCCAAGGCATCCAAGGTGTTATAGCCTTCCAAGAATCCCTTACCAAAAGCAGAAGCCTGATAGGCCTGACTAGCTACCTGAGGACTGTGACCACCGTATTTAAGTGCTCCTGCCACAATAACCATAACAATCATAATAGCAAAGACAGGTGTTAAGATACGTCCAATACTATCTAGAATTTTAGATGGGTTCATGGCAATCCAAAGTGCTAAAGCAAAGTAGATTACGGTAAAGACAAAGAGCCAAAGGCTAGTATGCCCACTGCCAATCAAAGGTGAGAAGCCAATCGAAAAGGCTGCTGCTGCTGTTCTAGGAATGGCAAAGAAAGGACCAATGGACAGGTAAAGGACTGCCAAATAGACTAGGGCAAACTTAGGCGAGATTTTTTGTGAAATCTCATGAATGTACCCCTTAGGATTTAGGGTCCCGATAACCAGCGTTAAGATGGCAATACCAACACCTGATAGGACAAACCCTGCAATCGCAGGCCAAAAATGACCTCCAGATTCAAAGCCTAGCTGAGGCGGAAAGGTCAGATTTCCTGCTCCAAAGAACATACCAAACAACAGTAAAGCTGTAAGGCCTCCTTTTTTTAACATAAGTTTCTCCAATCTAAAACAAACAAGACATCATCTCAAAAAAGATAACTTGTTTATTACTATTTTTGTCAACTTACTTAGTATGACATGATTAGTTTGGAACTTCAAGCTATTGAAACGTATTAGGAAAGGTTTTTAAAATTGCAAATTTTCTGTATCGTTGTACGAAAAAACTAGACAAGATTCTTATCTCGTCTAGTTTGATCGTTTGATTATGGGTGACTGACAATCAATTCAAGCTCTCCCTGAATTTCCCAAGCTTGAACATCGCTTGGTAGAATGAAGTGGCTTCCTTTTGCAATTGGATATTCTTGACCATCAACAAGGAGACTTCCTTGACCGTCAAGTACACTAAACAAACTGTAATCTGCAGTCTTTTCAAAATAAGCCTTACCTGAAATCTCCCATTTATAAACGGCGAAGAAATCACTTGCTACTAAAAGCGTTGATTTGAGGTCATCTACTTTTGTTGTGACTGGGCGACTGTTGGCAGGTTCACCAATATTTAGGACATCGATAGATTTTTCCAGATGGAGCTCACGCAGGTTGCCCTGGTCATCCTTACGGTCAAAGTCATAGACACGGTAGGTTGTGTCACTTGACTGTTGGGTTTCAAGAACTAAGATACCTGCACCAATAGCATGCATGGTACCACTTGGCACATAGAAGAAATCACCTGCTTTAACTGGAACCTTAGTCAAAAGATTTTCCCAATCCTTACTTTCAATTTGCTGACGCAGTTCTTCTTTTGATTTGGCATTGTGGCCATAAATAATTTCAGCACCTGGTTCAGCAGCAATGATATACCAACACTCTGTTTTACCAAGTTCACCTTCATGTTCAAGTCCATAAGCATCATCTGGATGGACCTGTACTGAAAGCCAATCATTGGCATCCAAAATCTTAGTTAAAAGTGGAAAAACAGGTTCCTGACGATTGCCAAACAATTCACGATGCTCTGCATAAAGAACATCTAAAGTTTGACCGGCATAGCGACCATTCTTGATAGTAGAGACGCCGTTAGGGTGAGCTGAGATAGCCCAGTACTCTCCTACATGGTCGCTTGGAATGTCGTAGCCAAAGACATCACGCAAATGCGTGCCACCCCAAATCTTCTCCTGCATAACAGATTGTAAAAATAATGGTTCAGACATAAAAACTCCTTATATAAGAATGAATAGACTCAAAATCTATGTCTTAACATAGATGATTACTCACATCATGATAAATGAATCAGTTCCACTTTAAAGCGGATGTTCCAAAAATCACCTATAGCCAGTAAGCTCCATCATCAGCAAATCACAAACAGACTTTGACGAGTAATTACCTCAATTATAAGCATAATTTGTGAAAATATCAACAGAGTCCTTAAAGAAATCATAAGATTTTGGCTTAATGGCTGCAAGTCATTTCAATAGCAAATTTCCTTTAAGAATCCTACTCATTCCTTCATTTTTCGGATAGATTGATTGAATTTAAAGACTTTTTAACCTATAATGTTATTGATATTATGAAAGGAAATCTCTCAATGAAATTCTATTCCTATGACTATGTGCTAAGTCAGATTAGCCAACAAAACTGGGTTATGGTTGCCATTACTGCAGGACTTATTTTAGTGACCGGTGTATTTGCTTTTAAAGCCTTCAAAGAACGCCATGATACTAAGTTTCGTGAACTCTCTATTATTTCTATTTTAACCTTAGTTGCCGTGGTTCTAATTGCTATCAGTAATTTCCAAAGCAATCAATCTAACAACGACCAATTTAGAGCATCTCTTCACTTTATCGAGGTTGTGTCTAAAAATCTTGACGTTGATAAGAGCAAGGTTTATGTCAATACTTCTGCTGCCACTGATGGAGCTATCGTAAAAGTTAAAGACAACTACTACCGTGCCATTGCAGGTTCGGATCCCGATAGCTACTTGCTAGAACAAATAAAACTTTACAAGTCTGATGTTGAACTCGTGGAGGTTAAAAAATGACATCTTTTTATCTTACTGTTGCAATTAAACTAGCTTTGGGGCTTATTTCACTCGTCTTTGTTATCAATTTAACAGGTAAAGGAAACCTAGCACCTAGCTCAGCTACTGACCAAGTACAGAACTTCGTCCTTGGTGGAATCATCGGTGGAACAATTTATAGTAGTAACGTTTCCATCCTCCAATATTTCGTGATTTTGATTATTTGGACGATTTTGATTTTACTTCTAAAATGGCTTAACACAAACATTCGCTTTATCAAACACTTGATTGACGGTAAGCCAACAGTCATCATCAAACATGGTCAACTAGATCCTGAAGCTTGTCGCTCTAAAGGACTTTCAGCCTCTGATGTCGCTTTAAAATTACGTTCTCAAGGAATTTTTCAACTCAAAGAGGTTAAACGTGCTGTAATTGAGCAAAACGGCCAATTGATTGTGGTTCGTGCGGGTGATGAAAATCCGAAATACCCAATCGTTACTGATGGGGTCATTCAAACAGAAATTCTTGATACTATTGGTAAAACGGAGGATTGGTTAAATGAAGAGCTTCAAAAAATGGGATATGACAACATTTCAGATATCTTCATCGCTGAATATGATAAAGGAAAGATTAATGTTGTCACTTATTAAACAAAATACTTGCATTACCGTTTAATATTGTCTACAATGGTCTCATCATAAAAAGGAGGTTCTACTATGGGAATCGAAGATAAATTGAATCAAGCTAAAGGCGCTCTTAAAGAGGGTGCTGGTAAACTGACTGACGACAAAAAGACTGAAATTGAAGGTGCTGTTGAAAAAGTTGTAGCAAAAGCAAAAGACGGTCTCGAAGATGTTAAAGAAGGCATTGAAGGTGCTGTTGAAGGCCTTAAAAATAGCTTTAAAAAATAAGTAAAAAAACTGTATCTGTTAATCAGGTACAGTTTTTTATACTTAAAATGAGAGATTACTTACGGGAATGCTTGCTTCCCTTAAGTGCAAATGATGTTGTCATGAGTACAGCTCCTAATGCGCCTAAGCCCAAGCTACTCACATCACCAGTATTTGGTAGGCTAGATTTACTTGTTGTTTGGTTGCTTTGTGAGCTTTTGTCAGACTGGTTAGACTTAGAGCTTGTTTGATTATTTGTTTTTTGTGCAAGATTCGTCTGTACGACTGGGCCTACATTTTCCTTTTGACTTGAAACTTCTCTTGGCTGACCTTTTGATGCTTTAGAGCTTTGATTTTGAGGTTGGAGCTTATCCAACTTTTCAGCAGTCTCATGAGCTTGTTGTTGGGCACTGCTTGATGTATTGGTCATTGTTTGTGTCGATTGCTCTTTTGTAGGCTGGTTAGCGAGAGAGGTATTTGATTTAAGCGATGCTCCTTCAAAGCTTGAAGGATTTGATGTTGACGTATTTTGATTTGATAAAGCTGTGTTTGTCGCTGTCATTGCTGGAGCATTGGTAGCTGGTTGATTAGCACTGCTGCTTGTCGTAGGGCTCATATTTATAGAGTTTGAGCTACTTGTTTGACTAGCAAAGTTTGGTGGGGTAGGACGTCCAGTATTAGCCGTCTGGCTTGTTGAACTTGTACTACTTGTGCTAGTTGTATTCTCAGAACTTGTCGAAGCAGATTGGCCCCATGGGGTATTGACGGTACCCGTATTTGTAGAGCTGCCACCATAGCTAGTTGGTCTGCCGTAGCCTCCGAAGTTATCAGACATTGAGCTATTGCCAAAGCCACCGCCTGGGAAGCCGCCTATGCCACCAGCACCAGGACCATTGTTTGTGCCTTCTTCAGTAGCTGTTGCAGTCACACTAGCACCACTTGATGTCGTAATGGTATAGGTTTCACCCGAAGTTAGACTCTCGGTACTAAAGACCACATTTCCAAATGAAGTTGTTGCTGTTGTGGTCGCTACAACATTTCCAGAACTATCTGTAACTGTGATGGTATCTCCAGCACTACCAGAGATGTTGGCCATGATATAAGACTGGCTTGAACCCGTTGTAAAGGCCTGAGCCATTCCTTGGTTACCTATGGCCCAAACGGTACCGCCAGAAATAATACCTGTTCCATCGTAGTCGATAGCAGCATTATCTGCACTTGTCTGAGCGACGTAGAGAGAACCACTTTTCACTGTCACATTGCCGTTACTGTCGATACCATCACCATCTGCCAAGATAGTTACCGTTGCACCGTCAATATTGATGCCCACTTCATTTTCCAAGTCAGAAGTCGAATTGGTTAAGCTTGAAGTATCAGCGCTGTCCTTGGTCGTCCACTCAGTGGCGTTAATACCATCATCACCAGCAGTGATATCAACGGTTCCACCTGTCAAATTGATATAACGCCCTTCAAGGCCTTCGTCACCTGCTACAACTGTTACTTTAGAATTGCCTTCGACAGTCAATTCATCTGTAACCGTGATACCTTTATCAGTTGCATTAATGGTTACCGTTGAGTCGGTAATCGTCAAATCACCACTGTTCACATCTGTTTCGTCTTCGACCTGAATACCGTCATCAGTTGCTGTGATGTTGACTGTGGCATTTTTAATAGTTACAGCTGTCGTCGCATTGATACCATCTTTAGCCTCTGACGTCAAATCAAGCGTTACTGAATCAACAGTCACACTATCAGCCTTGATGGCGTGCTTTTCAGTACTTGAAAGGGTCAAGCTACTTCCAGTACCACTGGTAATGGTCAATGCTCCCGCTGCTTCGATGGCATTAGCAGAAGTCGAAGAAATGGAACTGTCTGAAAGGACATTCACCGTCAATTCTGCTGAGGAATTAGAAGTGATTGAGGAATCTGTTAAGGTCACACCATCCAAGTAGATTGTAACTGGATCTGTCACGCTTCCCGCTACAATAATAGTATAGCTTGAACCATTTCCGGTCAAAGTGTATGATCCTGATTGATTAATGGTAACGGTAGTGCCATCAACTGTTACTGTGCTACTATCACTCGTTACAACAGTTGTCCCATTAAAGGTAATCGTGGTCGTCGTGCTTTCTGAATCATCACTGCTAGACTCAGTTGTTGTTGTCTCAGACGTAGTATCTGAAGCATTGTTGGTTAAAACTGAAGCTGTCTCTGAAGCAGTCGCTTCAGTGGAGCTTGAGCTTGTATTAGAGCTAGTGTTTTCGTCTGCATTGTTCGTTTCAGATGCTGAGGTTTCACTAGTTGTGCTTTTAGCAGTTTCAGAAGAACTTGCTTCTGGAGTTGCGGAAGTACTTGAATGATCAGATGTTTCACTGCTTGTTGATGTAGCAGTCGTGTCCTCTGTCGTACTTAATGTACTTATTGTTGACGAATCAGTGTCTGAAGTTGAAGCCGCAGTTGAAGTACTTGTAGCCGATTCTGTGCTTGTTTCAGTAGTGCTTGACGAATCTTCTGACTGCACACGTTCTTCAATCAAATCGGCAGTGGTTTCACCCGTCGTAACCGTTGAGAGTGTTGAATCAGTGTTCGTCTCATCGGCTGAAGCCTTATTTTCATTTAGGACGACCGAACTACCAAAAATTAAGCTAGCTACTAGGACTGATCCTGCTGTTTTCCATTTTGATGATTTTTTAATGGCATAACGTTCTTGTGTTTGTTTTGTATCTTTGTATGTCATATGTTGGACCTCTTTCTTACTTTTGAGATGCCTCTATTAAACACAAGAAACCTAAGACAAGACTTAAAGAAAGGTTAATCTTTCCTTAAAGTAAAAAAAGTCCCCAAGATATTGGGAACTTTCAATCTCTGGGATAGACCACCCTAAATTCTTCCAAAACAACCAGACTTTCCTGACTAAAATGTAATCCAACCTCTTCTAACCAATTGCTAAAGAGATTCTCATGAATCTCTTGCCAATAGATTAGCCCACGGTCTCCTTCACCTTCCTTGTAGGCATGGTCTTTAGAAACCTCTTTAAATGGGATGACCTCAACTTTAGTCGTTTCAATAATACAGATAGCATTCTCCTTACTATCAAGAATGACTCTCAGTTCATTTTCCTTGGGCAATGGTTCATTCCCCACTGCATACAAGTCAAAAGCTGAACTGGTTGCTGTCTTTTGCCCCATCAATACGAGTTCTGCCAAATAATCTGCTTCCACGCCAAAGGCCCAGGCATCAATCTTATCTCCGATTGTCTGATTTAAAATCTTATAGGCTTGCCACATCTGGTCTGATTTCATCAATCTACTCCTGCTTTTACTCTCCTTCCATTATATCAAAAAACGCTAGATCATCAGACCTAACGTTTTCATCTTAATACTTAGAATGTTTGTAACCGTAAAAGGCATAGATAGCTGACCCAATCAGCACTGCCAAACCAAAGGCTAACCATGTCTGCCAACTGTACTGACTCATAAACGAGAGGCAGACGATAATTGAAATAATAGGCAAGACAGGAACAAATGGAACCTTAAACTCATCCTTCTGTGGCAATCCCTTGTCCTTACGAAGAATAATGAGGGCAATAGCCAAGAGGACCAAGTAAGCCAAGGTCGCAATGTTAACCAAGGATGCCATATTGGCCAAAGAGAAGATACCTGCTGAGATAGCTGACAAAACGCCTGTCAAAAGTGTCGCATGATGTGGAACCTTATTAGTCTTTGAAACCTTTTGGAAGGTTTGGGGAAGGAAACCATCACGCGCCAGGCTATAAACCATACGACTAAGGGCATAGGCCATTGAGATACATACCGTAATCAAGGTCATAATAGCAACGACAGAGACGTAGTTGGCTGCCCAAGAAATACCGATATAGCGAAGGGCATAAGCCACAGCATCGTCGACATTCAACTTGGTATAGTGAACCACTCCTGTCAAGACCAGCGAAACCACTGCATAAAGTGAAGCCACGATAATCAAGGCAAGAACAATACCTCGAGGAACGTTCTTTTGCGGCTCTTTAATTTCGTCTACTGTCATAGAGATAGACTCGAAACCAAGGAATCCAAAGAACATGAGAGAGGCACCAGCCATAATCCCAGTTTTTCCTCCGTAAATCTGACCAAAGCCAAATGGCGCAAAATCAGCCCAGTTGCTAGGATTCAAATGGAAGAGGCCCACTAAGATAAAGACCGCCAAGGCTGAAAACTTGAGCACTACCAAGAGGGAGTTCAAACGTAAAGCCTGCTTAGAATTCATAAGAAGAAGGGCTGTCACCAAGACCAAAACCAAGACTGGCAAGAGGTCAATGTAAGTGCCTTGGCTGGGATTAAAAGGCCCACTGATGGCTTGAGGTAACTTAAGACCAAAGCTAGCCAGTAGCCCCTTGAGATAGGCACCCCAACCAGAGGCAACACTGGATACGGCATTCATAAAGACAATCATGGTCAACCAGCCACCCATCCAGGCAGGATACTCCCCCCAGACAGCATAGAGATAACCGTAGACACCACCGGCTGATGGGTAACGTGAGGCAAACTCAGCAAAGAAAATCGCTGACATCCCAACACACACGGCTGAAATCAAGACTGAAATAATCAGGGCAGGACCAGCCAGAGTCGATGCTGCGGTACCAGTAATCGTAAAGATTCCTGTACCAACCATGGCACCGATTCCCAGCAGGACCACATCCCTAAGGGTCAGATGTCGTTTCATCTCAGTCTGAGCGAGACCGACATCCTTTTTACGAAAAATACTCATTTTTATACTCCATTTTTTGCGAAATACCGAACTATTATACCATATTTCTTGGTCTAAATGGACCTTTTTCTGTATTTTTATACTTTTATTGGTGAATGCTATGTTGAAGATGGGGACTTCCAGTGCTTACTTTTTAATTTTCCATACATCTCGATTAAAAGGAGCTTGCTAAAGTGGTCATTTATCATTCTTTTTTCTTTCTCAAATCCTTACCTAGAAAGAATTTTCAATTTTTAGAAAAAAACATGAAAATCTTATGAATGCGTTTGATTCTTCTAATGAAAGATGTTAGAATGGGGTCATTAAAAAGGAAAAGGGGAACTTTTATGGAAAATAAAGTTCATTTTAAACTTCATAAAGTGAAAAAACAATGGGTTACCATTGCCGTGTCTGGTTTGGCACTTGGTGCCTCATTGATTGGAGTTGGTGTCTCTGCCGACGAGCAAGCTGCCAATCAAGTTACCTCAGCTAGCACGCCTGAAAGCGTCAGTCAGGATCCTGAGCTTGTTGTCACAGAAACAACTGTAGCTACGACAAAAGCTGATCAAGTCGCAACCAATAAGGCAACTGATACAACTGCTACTG
>ERZ773100.1469-NODE-1469-length-10788-cov-3.679400_pt1 | contig 10788 bp, 9 predicted proteins | sample MGYA00511119_ERZ773100 | MGnify/ENA primary metagenome ERZ773100 (study PRJEB29015, sample SAMEA2738000) | human oral metagenome | biome: human oral; feature: human-associated habitat; material: dental | place: China | collected 2111 ...
GGGGAGGGCCGGGGTGGGGGCAGGGATACAAATTCCAAAAAACGTATGCCTTTGCCTGGTTTGGAAAGAGGTCTATTCAGTTTGTTGGGTTACGCCCGTGCCTCACTAAGGGCTGTTTACCATTTAGACCGCCCTCCTCCGCAGGGCGAAACCCGCAGCGGGCGGATTCCGTGCGTAGGGTGTGTGGCGGCGTAGCCGACACGCACGCGGGCATTTGACATCGGCAAACGCGTGCGTGCCTGCGGCACACACCCTACAAACCAATGGTGTAGCTCACAAAATCGTCGCCACGCAACCGCATTGGCTTAGGAGTATTTACGGCTGAATGCTAAACAGGCCTTAACCAAACCTGCGAATGAAATCATCATGTTATGGCCAATTGCAAACAGCGCCTAACCCAACCTACGAATTTGTCGCGGTGCCAGTTCGCAAAACTGCAAACGCCCGTCGCTCCGATTTCTCTTCCTGGGGGAGGGGGCAATTCGGCGCAGCAATTCAAATTTATGTGGATAACCGGAATTTTGAACAGACTCTTGGAGACAGTTTGTAAAGAAGTCTATTGATTGCTGTGGGCGGTTACGACGCAAGCGTCTAACCGCCCCTACAGTTTGATTTTAGGATGGGTATCAGCGACCCGCTGCGGTGACAAAACGGTATTGTTCAGCGCCGCGTCAAGCGCATCCTATTAACGGATGCCATGCCTTCCGCCGCATTGAATGGCATTGCATAAAATAATCCCGCCGAATGGCGGGATTATTTTATATGTGCCAGATTGAGGCATTATTGTCGGGTGGCACCGAAGGAGGCTTCAGTATTATTGTTTTCGCTTCTATAGTCACTTCTGGATAGCGTGCCAACAATCTGTTCAGCATTAGGTCCAGCAAAGGCTGCGTTTATATGTCCCCATACTTCACTACGCGCAACGTTAGATCGCAGCTCTCCGCCAATAATATTATAGCCGCCAAATATTGTAGGGCCATCGTGCCCCTGTGCTTTGATGTTCATCGTTTCTTTATTATATAAAGAAGACCCTTCCACTTTACCCTTAATATCTCTAGTTGAAAAATCGACATTTAATGAGATATTGCCATCTAATGCACCGCGATACATCACCGGGCCGTTATAATTTGCCATGCCGGATATGGGAATTTTATCTATGGGGGTATATTTGGCAACATAGAATACATCATCAAGGTCATTAACCAAACGTTTATAGTTACCAAAAGTGGCATAAGACATATTATAGTAATCTACAGCGCCACCACCGGGTGTTTTTGCATGATGTAATCCGTCGCCACCGCTAAAATAATAGGCTTTAAGATTGACGTCTTCAGGATGGCGAACACCATTAACAACCGTTTCAAGATTTTCTGAATACTCACGGAACGCTTCATCTTTGGTTTGAACTTTTTTAAATCCATCTATCCTCCGCCATCCTTCTACTCCTGACGGTTTTTGGTTATCCGTAACATTTGGCATCTGATTGTTGGTATTGGGGATGGATGTCCCAGGATTATTCGGGATGGGTTTATCGGCAGGACTGTCATCACCGCCACCACCACCACACGCGGTGAGCGCACAGGCACAACAGATGCTTATAGCCAATGGCTTCCAATTCATTTCACGGTTCATAGTAATTTCCTCATTCAAGAACGTTTGGTGAATTGCCCCTTTGGGCAAAGGTATCATAATAAAATAAACTTTGAAAAACAAACCGGATTGCGCCCAGAGTGTGTTTGCAATTGAAGTCTCCCTCTTCGCCAAGCGGGAAGAGGACGAAATATCGTATAGCGCCCGCATTCAAAGCGACGCAAAGAGTTTCTGATTGTGCCGTGCTTGTATCACCGCGTCGCCATTATATTGCTACGCTTCTGTCCTTTTCTGCAAATTGCAGCGGCTGAATTAGCTCCAGCCGTTTGATGCCTTCGGCGTTTAATACCAACCGCACCAGTTCACTCGCCACTTGTCCGGCAAAAGTAATACGGCGAATCATATAAACATGATAAAGACGCTCGCCTGTCACTACCGCGTCATCTTCATCGGCGATCGGCAAATGCTCGAATAAATGATCTATCTGTCGGAGAAAGCCGGATACATTGAAACGGGTAATATCGACAATGGCATATTGTGTGCGCTCAAATAATTCCGGCTGGTTATGTAATGCGACTTCCTTGCGATAGAGAAATATATCTTCGGCGCGGCGGTCATTTAATAATTTCAGCCAATGCGCCTGTTCGCGCAGCGCGCGGATTTCCGGCGGCAATTTTTCCGGGCGGACAAAGCGGAAAGATTCGCTGCAACTGCCCACTTCCAGATGTTCACCGCGAAAGATACGCAGGCGCCGGTCGGGAATCCATTCACGGAAACAGGACAACAGCCATTCGCGCCCGATTTCTTTAATCCTGTCCTTGAAGATATAAGCGACGACCAGCGCCATGAACAAATTATTGCTTAAGGCGCCGTAGCGCCCCTGCCAGAAAAAGGCAACGAAAGTCGCAAAGATCATCGCCACTGCCGCCGCAATGGCATAAACGGAATGCAGCAGCAGGGGATTGCCCTTGCGCCGCCGCACATCGAGGAACAAATAGCGGCTGATGTATTTGCGCAAAATGCTCCAGCGGTAAAGCACGTCTTCGTTATTGCCGTCATGCGCCGGAATGCTGTCCGGGAAACGGGTGCGGCAATAGGCCATTTCCGTTTGCCACAGCGCATGAATCGCCGCCGTCTGCGGAATGCCGTCAATCAAGACCAGGCGGCGCAAATAATGCAGCGTCGTTAGCGAGATATATTCATCGCAATAGGCAAAGGCCTGCGAGGCAAATACGGCCTCATGCGCCGCCGTCAATGTTTCCAGCGCGCGCCAGGCGGTCAATACGTCATGGATTTCTGCCAGCAATTCGCCAATGGCTGCCGCATCGCGTTTTTTGGGGTCGCGCTCCAGCCATTTGATTGCCAGCCGCAATGCCCGCTTGTAGGTGAGCGCATAACGTTTCAGCACGTTTTCGTAACGCTCCACTTCATTTTTATCCGGCTTGTCGGCGAGAAAGGCGGCGAGTTCCGCCAGCATTTCTTCCGGCTCCAGTAATTGCGCCAGTTTGCGTGTCGGCGGGCGCAGGCGGATATAGTTTTTCAGGTTTTGCTGGAAGGTTTTGGGCGAATAGATGTCAGGGTTGACCTGCAAGGCGGCGGGCAGAAAAAACCAGGTTTCGATGCGATAGCGGATGTCATGCGCGCGGCGGTCGAAGGAAACTTTTTGTTTGATTTCGAGTTGGAACCGCCCGTGTGCCTTGACGGATTCTTTAATCATGGATTTGATGCCAGTTACCACAATTGGCTGTCAAATCCCATTAACGGCATGATGTAATGCGTCCAGAGAATGAGGATAATCCAGACAAGGATGAGCTGGATAATGCCGTATTTGAAGGAATCGCCGGTGGAATACTGGTCGGTGAGGTAACTGATATTGGCCGGTTTGGAATTGAAGTATAGCACATAGACTTGATTGATCATGAAGCCCATCGGCAGGCAGAAGCCAACCAAATCCCAATGGTAGCGCTGGGCGATGGCGATAATGATCGGGAAAAGGATAATGGTGCGTGCCGTTTTGCTTTCGCTGACAAGCGAGGTAAAGGCGAATACTGCGCTCAATACGGCAAAGACGAGCAATTTGCCGCTGCCTTGCGGGTCAATATTCCAATGGTCAAAAGCCTGGTGGACGTAAAGACCGACTATGTCGGTTTGATCCATCATCCCGCCCAAAACGTATGCACCAAAGCTGAACATCATCATGTGCCAGGGAATATCGGCATCATTCCATTTCATGACGCCAATGGCAGGCAGGTTGGAGAATGACGGCATCAGTACGGCACAGGCGCCGGCGAGGGCAACGACTTCTGCCTTGATACCTGTCCATTTGCCGGTGGACCATAATGCCAGCACAATGAGAAAGACAATGCCCGCCTTGATTTCTTTGGTCTGGATTTTGCCCAGTTTTTCATATTCTTCGTGCAATCGCTCCATACCGCCGGAGAGTTTCGGTTTGCTGTCTGCCGCGGTAACCGGGAAGATAAGGCGCGTACCCGTCCACCAGGCGACCAGGCATTGCACGACTGCCAGCGGAAAGAGGGCGATAAACCAGTCCTGATAGGTGACCAGTGCGCCCGCTTTTTCCAGCATGGCTACCGAGAGCAGGTTGGCGGCGGAACCGGTCAGGAAGGCGCTGGCGGAGACGTTATTGGCGAGCAGGTTAAGCAATACCATGTTGCGCCCGACGTGATTGCGCGAGGCACCGCCACTGGCACCATAAATGGCGGAAATGACCATAAAGAGTGGCAACAGCAGCGCGGTTTTGGCGGAGGTCGCACTGATGAAAGCGCCAAAAATCAGGTTAAGGGCGACAAAGCATAAAAAAAGCATGGTCAGCCGTTCTTTGGTACGCAGGACGAGAATCAGGGAAATGCGTTTGGCGAGTCCGGTCGTGACCAGGGCGCTGGCGAGAATGAAACTGGCAATGTTCAGAATCATCACCGGCTCGCCCAGCATGGCAAATGCCGGGCGCATTTTCATCACGCCTGTCAGAATGACGACGACAATGACCAGCAGTGAGGTCAGGTAATTGGGGATGGCCTCGGTCAGCCACAGGATGAGCGAGGCGAGGAAGATGCCCATTGCGCTGTAGCAATGGGCGGGCGGCACCTTGTTTTGGCTTTCAAAGAGGTCAATCGTGCCGCACCAGCGCCATTGAAAGATGAGGAAGACCAGCACCGCCAGTGGCACGCCAATCAGTTTCATCCGCTGCATGACGGGGCCGGCTTTTATTTCCCTGAATTTTTCCAGCGAGTAATTGCGCATGTCGAGTGGATCGAATGCCCGTTTTTCGGTTTCAGTCATGGCGGTCTCCCCTTTTGGCAGAAATGGTAATGGCGTACCGGTATTTGGTACGCCCCTTGATTTTTTACATGCCGACAACCTGTTTGGCAGCTTTCAGGTAATTGGTATTGGCCAGGCCGGCGATGCCCAGCTTTTCGGCGACGGTTTTAATACCTGCATAATTTTCGCTTTCGCAGCAGGCGGTTTCAACCAGGGCGCCGTTAAACCAGACTTGTGCATATTCGCAGATAATGCCGTCAATACTAAATCCATAGCGCATTTTTTCGACGTTGACAATGCGCAGGTCGGGATGTTTTTGCACCAGGGCGACAAAGGCATCAAGGGTGTATTCGTCTTGTTCTATCGCCATTTCCACCTGCAAATGGGAGAGGATGGTGTGCAGCTCTTCTTTTTTGACCGGGAACCGGAATTTGCCGCGCGGCTGGAAGATTTCGTAGCCGTCTTCGGTTTCACCGGTTTTGGTTTTGATGTCAAGCAGATTGTCGCGTACCTTGACGTTGGCGGCATCGGTGTGTGCCGAAAGGAAATAGATCTCGACAGGCATTTTGCGCGCAGCATGGAGATTGGCCCTGGCGTCCCACATTTTTTCCTGTACGCCGGTGATGATGGATTTGCCGAATACGCGAAATTCGGCACGCGGGGCGATTTTTTCGGCTTCACTGGCCGAAGTCGCGCGGTTTTGGCTGCAGGTATTCATGATTGGTTCCAGGTGGTATAGGGATGTTTGACCAGATTGGAATTGAAATAACGCGGGTCGGCGGAAACTTCCGCGCCAATCCATGCAGGTTTGCTGAAAGCCTGGTTTTCGTCGGCAAGTTCGATTTCTGCGACAATCAGTCCGGCATTGACGCCGAGAAATTCGTCTATTTCCCAGATCAGTCCGTCCAGCGGAATTTTATAGCGCTTTTTTTCAATCACGGGTTTTTCCGCAAGCTGCTCCAGCATTTGTACGCAATCGTCATAGGGAATTTCGTATTCATATTCCTGGCGGGTGACACCGACGGTTATTCCCTTAATGGTGAGAAAGGCCTTGTCGTTAATGGTGCGAATACGCACGGTACGTTCTTTGGCGCTGCTCAGATAGCCTTGCCGGTAATGGATACCTTGCGCCAGTGCACGCCAGGCATCGCCAATGACGAGGAATTTGCGCTCGATTTCTTTTGCCATGGTTTTCTCCGGTTGCGGGAATATCGCGGATTGTGGCACGCGCGCGGGTGGAAGGGAAATCAGCATTGCGAATGCTGCGCATAAGGCAGTTTTATGGGTGTTTGCCGTTTTTGCGGCCGGGAGCAGGCAGCATTTGCAGGAATTGTTCCGCTGCCGCCGAGGGTTTGCCGTGGGTTTGCAGGGTGAGGTAGTAGTCGGCATCGAGTGCGAAGTTTTCGACGGCAACAGCGCGCAGAATGCCGCGTGCCAGTTCGTCAGCGACGGCCAGTCGCGGCAGGGCGGCAACACCAAAGCCGGCGATGACCAGTTGTTTTGCCGCCTCAAGACTGGTGACGGTGATGAGCGCGGGCGGGGCGGACGGGTCATTGTCCTGTTTCTTCAGCCATTCTTCGAGTTTGGCGCGGGTGCGCGTGCCCTTTTCGCGGACGATGACATTGGCGCGGCGAAATTCGGCGGCCGTCAGCGGGCGGTGGGCGGGCAACGGCGTCGTGGCGGCGCTGACAACGATGTAGGGTTCGCGGTGCAGCAGGGTTTGCTGTACCTGCGGCAGTTTGCCCGCGCGTCCGGCCAGGCCGATTTCCGCCTCGCGGTTGGCGACCCAGTTCATCACCTGCCATGAGTTACCGGTACGGATTTTGTAGGTAACCTGCGGAAAACGCTGGTGGAAACGGCGCAGCAGTGCGGGCAGGTAATAGCTCGCCATCACTGCCGAGGCGGCGAGGGTGAGCGTGCCGCCCTGAAGATGGTGCAGGTCGGCAAAGACCTGGCCGATTTCATCGAACAGGCCGAACAGGCGGCGGGTGTAGGCGTAGAGGATTTTGCCCTCGCCGGTAAGGGTGATTTTTTTGTGCGAGCGGTCAAAGAGAACGACGTGCAGCGCGTTTTCCAGCCCCTGGATATGCTGGCTGACAGCAGGCTGGGTGAGGAAACGCAGGCGCGCCGCCCCGGTGAAACTGCCGCTCTCGGCGGCGCAGTGAAAGGTTTTCAGATGCTCCAGATTGATGCGGCTGGCGGGGATATTCATCGCAGGCTCCCGGTGGTGGTCGGCGTCATTATAGGCATCGCGGCGAATGGCGGCGGGGCGGCCACATCCGTGCGTTCCGGCTTCATAAAGGGTGGACGAATCATTAAAATGCAACGGATTCTCATCAACTTCAAGGAGCCTTCATGCACCCCCGCAACCTGCTCGCCGCCGCCATTGCTGCCGATGACAGCGAAACACTAGACACCATCTTCATCAAAACCCAGCGCGGCTACAGCGCCTTTGCTGCCACCGTCGGCACCAAAATCCCGGCGACGCCGCGCGAAATCCCGCAATCCATCAGCATCGTCACCAACCAGCAAATCAAGGACCGCAACGTCGAAACGCTGGACCAGCTCGCGCGCAAAACCCCCGGCCTGCGCGTGTTGTCCAACGACGATGGCCGCTCCTCCGTCTATGCGCGCGGCTCCGAATACGACGAATACAACGTCGATGGCCTGCCCGCGCAGATGCAGAGCATCAACGGCACCCTGCCCAACCTCGCCGCCTTTTGACCGCGTCGAAGTCATGCGCGGCCCCAGCGGCCTCTTTGACAGCAGCGGCGAAATGGGCGGCATCGTCAACCTGGTGCGCAAACGCCCCGGCGACAGCTTCGCCGCCAGCGCCAACGCGGGCTACGGCACCGACAAACAATACAAACTGGGCGGGACATCTCCGGCAAACTGAACCAGAGCGGCACCGTGCGCGGTCGCGTCCTCGCCGAGACCAGCGGCAAATCGCCCAAACCGGCGAAGAAAAACAACCACCACGAAACCGCTTACGCCGCGCTGGACTGGGACATCGGCCCGGACACCACCGCTGGCGTCGGCTACCTCTACCAGCAGCTTTACATCACCCCGGACAACGGCCTGCCCGCCTACAAAAACGGCAAACTGCTGCCCCTGCCGCAAAAGAGCTTTACCGGTGCCCACTGGAACCACTTTGACATGCAAAGCCACGACGTCTTCGCCGACATTGACCACTACTTTGTCAACGGCGCCTACGGCAAAATCGGCCTGCGCTACAGCGACCGCGACGCGCAGTCCAACTACGCCTTCGCCGGCAGCGCGCTCGATGACCAATTACAGGTGACGCCGACCGGACTTGGCACCAACATCAAACAAAAAGCGCTCGCCTTTGACGCCAGCTACAGCCAGCCCTTCAACTGGGGCGCGATGCGCAACGAATACGTTGTTGGTGCCGACTACAACCACTTCAAAACCAGCAACGAACAGGGCCGGGCGCGCACGCTCGGTGCTGCCCGCGACTACCGCAGCCTCGGCAGCCTGCCCTACAGCAACATCCTCGGCAACGCCCGCGCGGGCAGTCGTGGCTTCGCCCACACCCTCGACGAAGAAACCCTCGACGAAGAAACCCTTGACGAAGCAGGTGTTTACGGCAAACTCGTCGTCCGCCCGCTGGAAAACCTCTCGCTCATCGGCGGTGGCCGCATCGGCCATTACCAAATCCAGAGCGGCGATGGCACCGCCAAAGAAAAACGCAACGGCACGCCGCTGACCGGCTACGCGGGCGTCGTCTGGGACTTCAGCAAAACCGACAGCCTCTACGCCAGCTACAGCTCGCTTTACCGCCCGCAAACCGCGATTGACCGCAATGGCCGCCTGCTCAAACCGCGCCGGAGCGACCAAATCGAAATCGGCCACAAAGGCAGCTACCTCGGCGACCGCCTCAACACCCGCGTCAGCCTCTACCGCCTGCAAGATAAAAACGCCGCCGCCAGCATCGCCGGCGACAACAACCACTACACCGCGCTCGGCAAGCGCGTCATGCAGGGGGTGGAGCTGGAAGCAAGCGGCGCGCTCACCGACCGCTGGAGCATCCACGCGGGCTACAGCTACCTGAGCCCGAAAATCAAACGGGCGGCGACCACGCGCGACGACGGCATCTTCCTCCTCATGCCGCGCCACAGCGCCAACCTGTGGACGACCTACGACATCACCGACGACATCACCGTTGGCGGCGGGGTGAACGCGATGAGCGGCATCCGTAGCTCGCAGGGCGTGCGCGGCGGCGGCTATGCGACGGTGGACGCGATGGCGGCGTACCGCATCACCCCGCAGCTCAAACTGCAACTGAACGTGGACAACCTCTTCGACCGCAAGTACTACACGCGCGTCGGCAGCACCAACACCTTCAACATCCCCGGCGCGGAGCGCAGCGTGATGGCGACAGTGCGTTACGAGTTCAAATAAACCCCACCGCAACAACGCCCTCCCGCCGGAGGGCGTTTTCATTTACATACACCTTCCCCGCTACCCTGTATGTAAATGGCAACCTGATATGGGAAAACCCCGCTTCCGTCATCATTGCCTGCGTGGCAGGAGACGGCATACCGGCAGGTTTTTATTCCCCGGACATATCCGGCGGCAGGTTTTCCGGCGCCAATGCCTTGTCCAGCCGCGCTTGCGGCATGGCTATAGCATTTCGTATTCCTGCACCGCCGCGCGGTAAGCCGCCGTGCCTTCTTCCAGTAGCATTCCGTCCGCACTCCACCATGTTTCTGTTCCACCATCGGCCATTGTGCTGCGGCTCATAAGCAGCGAGCCGTCAGCGCGGTACGCCGCGCGGATGCCGTCGCCGCGTTTTTCACCCATCGAGAGCAGCTGCAGCCTGCCGTCCGGGTAAAAGTAGCGATAGTAATCCGGCAATGCCGACAATTCGCTCAAGGGATCATCCGGGTCGCGCGTGCCCGGCAGCAAGGCATGCTGCGCCAGCAGGCGGCCTTCATGATAGACGCCGGTACGGTGGGTGGTGTTGTCCGCCTGCACGGGGTAATCCACCCGGTAAACGACGGTGCCAGTGCGGCCATAGGTGACGACCGGGCTGTCCGCCATTGCGGCGCGGAAGACATCTGTAGTACGAAAGTCATCCGCAGCAGCATCGGCGCGCAGGATGAACAGTGCCGTTTGCGGTTTGCCGCTGTCCTGGTAGAAGTCTTGCGCCACGATGCGGCCATCGGCGGTCTTGCCGACGAGTTTGCGGAAGTAGCCGCCCGGGGCGGGTTGGGCGGTTTTTTTGCCGTCGGCGTCGTAGTAAAAGGTCTGCGCTTCGCCCGCGATATAGGTGATGTTTTCCGCTTTTGCCGCCTTGTCCGCATCCCGTATCGCCTCCGGCAGGATGTTGTCCACGCGCAGCGGCACGTCAATGCCGCTTACCGCCACCACCCGCACGCCCTGCGCGTTGCGGCGCACACCGTGGGAGAATTCCAAACGAGACTGCCGCACGCGCCTATCCATTGCTTTCACTTGTTGCAATAACGGCTGCAATTCCGCAGTTGCCGCCTGGTATGCGGTGGTTCCTTCAGTCAGCGGTGTGCCTGCGCCGTCCCATAGCCGGACTGACGGCTCACGGTCGGGATTGATTGTGGCAAGCAGCGAACCGTCGGCGCGGTAAAACAGGATGAGACCATTTGCCGCATTATCTTGCGGCAGGAGCGCCAGCAGGCGACCATCCGGGTAATACATACGGCTGTGTGCCGTCGCAAAGGCGGGAAATTCCGGCAGCTCACTGTCTGCGGTATCGCTGCCGTGGGATAGTGGCGGCAGTTGCGCCCGCAGGCGTCCGTCTTCGTAGTATCCCGTGAATCCCACCTGCTTTCCGGCATGAGCCGGGATGATGAACACAACCGCGCCGTTGCGGTTATAAAGCACTACGGTGCTGTCAACTACGCCATCTGCCCCGTCCGGGGC
>ERZ773100.1470-NODE-1470-length-10785-cov-2.798229_pt1 | contig 10785 bp, 9 predicted proteins | sample MGYA00511119_ERZ773100 | MGnify/ENA primary metagenome ERZ773100 (study PRJEB29015, sample SAMEA2738000) | human oral metagenome | biome: human oral; feature: human-associated habitat; material: dental | place: China | collected 2111 ...
AGCCGATGGTGATCGGCTCATCCGGTTTCACAGGCGGACGCGGCACAACATGGATATCACGCGGAACAAAGGTCGGCGGCGGCATCAGTCGGACATGGGAGCGGCGTTCTCCGAAAAGTGCGTCGCCAAAGGTTAGTACAACGGGTCGGATCTGGGGGTGCTTTGCCAGAGCATCTGCCACCGCAAAGAATTTCGGGGCTTCACGCGGGTTGATGCCATGCTGAATGAAAATAACAGGAACGGGCGAGCGGCGCAGAACACTATGACGCAGTGCGCGCAAATAACGGTAGGTCGAGGTCGGAACGATGAGCGCATCAAACGCTCCTGTCCTCGCCTCCTCATAGAGTGCACGATACCAACCGAACCGTCGGCACTCACGCTGCACGGAGAGAAACAGCTTGCGCATCCCGCGCGCATTCGTATAGACCACCGGAGCACCGGGGAGGTATCTCACAGGCACATGATAATTCGTATTGAATTGAAAGTCCGTAGGTACATAGAACATGACGTCATGTCCCATATTTTTCAGCTCGTCCACAAGAATTCGATCGAAGTCAACCTCGTGTCCACCGGGCGTCATAATGTTTTCAAAGATGGCAATCCGCATGGAAATCGTCCTTTTTAAGGAATCCCTGATAAAATCGGCTCTTTGTGGATGTTGTGGGGATTTTGAAAGAGGGGTGCATTCTGCCTGTCACCGGATACGAATGCTCACACACAACATTCCTTCTCGTCGTCGGCGCGAATCCACGCAAGGCAAAGGCCCAGCAGAAGTCCAAAAAACTTTACTACGTTGGTATGCCCCATGTTGTACTCCGTCATGCCGTGGAGCACGAAGCCCATCATGACAGCAAGCAGCACCAGCCCCATCGGATTCCGTCTGCGCAGCCAGAGACGGAGGCCGTGAACGACAAACGATCCCCAGAAGAATATGAGCGCCAACGCACCGAACAGTCCACACTCAGCGAGCATCTGAATCAGATTGTTATGTGCGTGGGGAAGCGCGCCCTCCTTTGCCTCCGGCAGAATGTAGTGGTCACGGTACTCGGATCGAAAGCGCCCGCGTCCGACGCCCGTCAGCGGATGATCCTCGAACATATGAAAGGCGCTCGTCCAGAGACAGATGCGTTCCGTATTGCTCTGCATCTTCATATCCCCAATGCTGGCGATGCGCTCGGACAGATACGGAGATACCATGCAGAGCCCCAGGACAGTGATGCCGGAACAGAATACAGCGATATAGAACTTCTTCTTACGTCGGATGAGAATACCGCAGGTAACGAGCAGGGTAACCGCAATCGCGATCCACGCTCCCCGTGTTCCGTTGTAGTATATAGCGGGCAGCGAAACAGCAAATGCGCCCATGACAACGCTGTGGTACGGCGGTGCAATCCTGCCGCTCAAGAGAAGTATCAGGAGCACCGGGGTCGATCCCACAATCATGTAGAAGGAAAAGCCCGCGGCGCGCAGATTGCCGAGGAAAACGCCCTGACCGATGAGGACAATATTGTTCACGGTATAGGAGATGAGTGCACAGAGAGCAATGACAGCCAACCGCCGCCGCTCCCGCACAAAAAGCAAAACGGCATACATCCCCAGCATTCGATAGCCGAAGTCGTCCAGAACGATCCACATGCTGCGCAGCATCTCGGGCGAAAAGAGCGAAACAACGAGGAGTACGGCAAGCAAAACGCCCAAGGAAATGTTCATCCATCCGCCGGGAAGTGCCCTTCTCCAATCGTCTCGCTTCTTATAGAGGCGCAGTCCAAATACCAATGTGAGCGGCACAAGAAATATGTTTGTAAGGGCAATGGAGACATTGCTGAAAAGCGCAACGCCGCACAGAAGATAAAATGCCGCATCGTCCATTTTCTTAACAGATAAATTCTTAAGAATCCTCCACACCCCCTTGTTATATGAAAATTACACATTCACGCCGTCATCTTATGAGGCCCTCATCGCACGGCTCCCCGCACACAGTCCGCAAGGCTTCCGCCTGTGTACCGCACGCCCCGCACGCCTGCACTCTCAGCCGCAGCGACATCGCTCTCAGCGTCGCCGAAGAGGAACGAGACGGCGGGGTCAATATCGTGCTCAGCGATTGCCTTGAGAAGCATGCCGGGGGCGGGCTTGCGGCAGTCACATTGCTTCGTATAAGCGGGCACCGAGCCTTCGGTGTGGTGCGGACAGTAGTAGAACGCATCGATGTGTGTGCCGCACTTTGCCAGCTCCACGTTCATCCAGTCATGCAGACGGTGCACAGCAGCCTCATCGTAGTAGCCGCGCGCGATGCCGCTCTGGTTGGTGACGACGATGACAAGGTAGCCGTGCGCATTTGCCCAGCGGATCGCCTCGATGGCCCCCTCCACCCAGATGAATTTCTCCGGTTCATGGAGATAGTGCACATCGACATTGAGTGTGCCGTCGCGATCGAAAAAGATCGCCTTATTCCGCATAGGAGAAATATCCGCCCGCCGTCAGGAAGTCACAGTACTCCTTGACCGCCTCCTCCATCGGAGTAAAGCCGCCGTCATAGCCCGCAGCGAGGAGTGCACTCGTGTCCGCTTGCGTGTAGTTCTGATATTTGCCGCGCAGCACCTCGGGGAAATCACGGTAGACAATCTTCCCCTTGCCGAGTGCAGAGATGACCGCGTTTGCTGCCTCGTTGTAACTGTGTGCAATGCCTGTGCCGCAGTTGTAGACGCCGCTCTCGCCGCCGTTCTCAAAGAAATGCAAGTTCACGCGTACCACGTCACCCACATAGACGAAGTCGCGCCGCTGTTCCCCATCCGCAAGTCCGTCTGTCCCTCGGAAAAGACGTGCCTCTCCCGTCTCCATGATCTGATGATAGAGCTGGTAGAAAATGGATGCCATCTTGCCCTTGTGGTGCTCCTGGGGTCCATAGACATTGAAGTATTTCAGCCCGACGATGGGGCTGCGGGCCTCTGGGATGACCTGCCGCACATAGCGGTCGAATGCAAGCTTCGAGAACGCATAGGGATTGAGTGCATCTTCGCAGCGATCCCCCTCGGTGAAGCCATGCTTTCCGCCGCCGTACGTGGAGGCGGATGAGGCGTAGAAGAACGGGATGCGTGCGCCCATCGCAAAGTGCAGGAGCGCCTTGGAGTAGGAGTAGTTCACCTTCATCATGTAGTTGACATCGTACTCCATCGTATCCGAACACGCGCCCTCGTGGAAGATCGCGTCGATGTCCGTGCCGTCGAAGTCATTTTCCTCAATCAGATGCAGGAAATCATCCTTCTGCTGGTAGTCGATGAAGTGCAGTCCGCGCAGGTTCTTATAGTTCTCGCCGTCCTTCAGATCGTCGACGATGAGGATGTCCTTGTGTCCACGCTGATTGAGCGCATGGACGAGATTGCTGCCGATAAAGCCGGCCCCGCCGGTGACGATGATCATAGTTTTGCCCCTTCCTGACAATCAAGTACCTGCAGGAGCTCCTCTCTGCTGACTGCATAGGTTCCAAGTTTCGAAACGACGACACTCGCCGCAAGATTTGCAAGATAAGCACCATCCACAGGTTTCACCCCGCCCGCAAGTGCAAGGCCGAATACGGCAATCACGGTATCGCCCGCGCCCGAGACATCAAAGACCTCCTGCGCCTTCGTCGGAATGTGTACAACCTCCTCACCATGTACAAGTGAAAGGCCCTTTGCCGACCGCGTCAGCAGGACATTGCGAATGCCGAACTTGCGCATTGCATAGCGCGCCGCCTTTTCAGCCTCGAAATCATCATTTTTGATGGGTTCGAGCATGATCTCGTTGATCTCCTTGATGTTCGGCGTGATGTAGTCAACATCCCGATACTTCGCCCACTGTGCCCCCTTCGGGTCGACAATGACGGGTACGCCATGATCGTGCGCCGCACGGATGATGTGTTGGCATGCGAACTCCGTACATGCCCCCTTGCCGTAGTCCGAGATGATCACGCAGTCCATACTCTCGTTCAGCTTCTGATCGATGTATGCGAGATACCGCTGTGCATCGTCGCCGTCAATCGGGCTCGCATCCTCGAAGTCAAGGCGCAGCATCTGCTGATGCCCGCCGATGATGCGGATCTTCGTCGTCGTCGGACGGTCGGTATGGATGAGGCCGCGATAGTCGATGCCGCGTGCGGAAAATTTCTCAAGGAGGCTCTTACAGTGTGCATCGTCGCCAACATAGCCCGCAATACTGACATTTGTCCCGAGAAGCGCCAGGTTGTGCGCGACATTCGCCGCGCCGCCGAGGGTCTCACGCGTGCCCGTCACGTGCGTGATCGGCACGGGAGCCTCGGGCGAGATGCGCGTGACCTCCCCCGAATAATACTTATCGAGCATGACATCGCCGACGACGAGGATGTTGCTGCGCCCACTCTTCTCCGCAACCGTTTCGCGGATCTTTGCCATATCCATGAGAACGCTCCTATCTGTACTGGAACCTATCCAAAAATATCAATCAAACCCGTGCGCCTTGATGCCGTCCGGCAGGACGGGGCGGATAAAGCGTCCCGCCGCGCCCTTTGGCGCAAGAACAAAGTGCCCATTCACCTGCTCCGCCACGCGCGTCTCGAACGCCGTCGACCGAGGCAGCGCGTACGCAGGCTGCTCCCCAAACTCCCTGAGCATCTGATCCGCATATTGCAAAATCAGCGCGGGCGGTATCCGCTTCATGCACTTCATATACTCTGCCTCCGCAAGCGGACATTCGTGCAGGCGGCAGGGATGGCACGGAACGGGCGCGCGGACGGAAATGCTCCTCTCGTCGTAGGGGTAGAAGCCCGGAATCGGCGACGCGCCGAACATGCAGAGCACGGGGACATTCATCGCAACGCCGACGTGCATCGGCCCCGAGTCCGTTGTGATGAAGAGGATGCAGCGGCGGAGAAGTCCTGCGAGCACGCCGAGGCTGACCTGCCCCGTGAAGATGTGCAGATGCGGATGCTCCTGCTCACGCATCTGCGCGCGGCAGGCGGCGACCATCTCCACATCCGTCGGCCCGCCCATCACGGCAACGTGATACCCGCGCGCGAGGTACGTGTCTGCAACCTCGGCAAAATAGCTGTCCTCCCAACGCTTTGTCCGCCAGCTCGCGCCGATGTTGAGTGCGATGACCTTATCCGTCGGTGCAAAATACGCCGCCCAGAGCCGCGCCGCCTCCGCCTCGGCGACGGGCGGCAGCCACATCTCGAGCCCCGCATCATCGACCTCCCCAATGATGCCCGCTGCGCGCAGCGCCGCGTAGTGTGAGTGCACCTCGTGCATCACCATGTGCTGATCGGGGCTGACGTGATCGAACAGAAGGGAGAAGCCGGGCTTGGCATAGCCGATGATTTTCTTCCCGCCGCTGAATGCGGCCAGTGCCGAAGCGCGTTCATTGCGGTGCAGGTTGACAACAAGGTCGTACTTATGCTTTCGCAGACGATGGGCAAAGCGCAAGATGCCGAGAAAACTCCTGTCCCGTCCCTTCTTATCGATCAGCAAACATTCGTCGATATTTTGATTTTCCTGCACAATGTCCGCAAGGATCCGATCCGCGAGCAGCGTGATGCGTGCCTCGGGATAATTGTGCCGCAGCGTACGCAGGACGGGCGTCACGAGCATGAGATCGCCGAGATGCATGAGGTTGATGACGAGAATGTTTTGATAGCCTCTGGGCGGCATAGTAAAAGTCCTTTGCGTCATGAAATCCATCATCGCGGCTGAGAAAGCCGCCATCGCGCGGAGGAGAGAATCTGCTCTGCCGCAATGCTCTCAATGCAATTCGACACAGGCGGATTTCCGTCTGCATCCAATGCCTCGGCGATCACAAGGTCATATCCTCCACGAGGTCCCCATACCTTCTGGTTCGTTGGTCCGAACACAGCGACCGTCGGGCACTTAACGGCCTGCGCCATGTGAAGCGGTCCCGTATCAACCGTAATAAGCAGTTCCGCTCTTTGCAGCAGGGCTGCCAGTTCCGGCAGGGTAAGCGTCCCTGCAAGCACTGCCTCGTCCGGAAGGCCTGCCCGATGCGCAGCTTCATGCAAACGTTGATGGTCAGAACTCCCGCCAATAAGAATGATCACGCAGTCTTTTGAAAGAGCTCGTACAAGATCCACAACGGTCTCAGAGGAGAGATTTTTGCGCTCGTAGCTGCCGCAGGGACAAATGACAACGAAGCGGTCTTGGGGCAGTCCACGTTGCACCAACTTCGCGGCGCAGGATTCTTGTGCCTCAGCGGGGATGGAAAGAGCAAGGCTTACATCACGCACCGCAATATCGAGAGGCATAAGCACTCCGAGATGGTTGATCGCCTCATGCTGAATCGCAGGACGTTTCGAGGAAGCAACCATTGTGAGGAAAAAACTTCCGTGCTGCGCGTCATAGCCCAGCCGGTTTGGAATTCGTGCAAGCCACACAACCGCCGCACCACGCGGAGCGAAGTTCATGCAGACAGCAAGGTCGAAGCGATACTTCCGCAGACGTGCCGCCATGCGGAGCATTCCGAAAAGGCCCTTTTCACGTCCCTTTTTATCATAAACAAGAACCTCATCGACGTAGGGATTCATCCCCGCAACGCTTTCCGTCAGCGGCACGGTCATCATCGTAATACGTGCGTCCGGGAAACGCTCATGCAAAGCACGTACGGCAGGTGTTGCAAGAATGACATCGCCAATAAAGGCAAGATCGATGACTAGGATGTTCCGGTACAAGTCATCCCCTCCCTTTTCTGCGTCTGCGCACCGCGAAGCACCGCTCCGAGCTTCGCCGTGACCTCATCCACGCGAATCGCCGCGAGACAGTCGAGCCCCTTCGGGCAGGCACGCTTCCAACATCCGCGGCAGGGGCGATCGACTTCGATCGCATTTTCGAGCTGACCGTAGGGCCCGTTGCGGTTTGCATCGGTCGGCCCCATGAGCATGACCGTCGGCGTGCGAAGTCCCGCCGCAAGGTGGACGGGACCCGTGTCACCGCCGAGGACAAGCGCTGCACGTGTGAAGATATGGGCGAGCTGCTTCAGATTCGTCCGTCCGACGAGATTCACAGGCGGGATCTTGCTCGCACGCACGATATCCTGTGCAATGGTTTCATCAAGACGTCCGCCGCCGACGAGCACGGGAATGTAATGTGCATGATAGAGACGATCGGCGAGCGCAGCGAAGTGCTCCGCCGGCCAGCGCTTGTTCGGCCAGTTCGCGCCGATGGCAAAGGCGACAAACGGCCGCTCCTCCGGCACGCCCTCGCGCGCAAGAAGCGTGTCTGCCGCCACCGCATCGCGTTCGGAAATGGCGACTGGGAAGCGTACCTCGCGCACCGCACAGCCAAGCGCACGCGCGACATCGAGATAGCGCTCAACAATGTGCCCCTCAGCATGCGTCCCGCGTACGGGACGGCTGACAAGATGTGCACCCTCGCGCATATTCGCCGTGCCGATGCGCAGCTTCGCTCCCGCGTTGAAGGCAATCGCCGCCGATTTGAACAGTCCCTGCAGATCGAGCGAGGCATCATAGCGGCGCGTGCGCAGACGACGGCGAAAGGGGCCGATCTCGCGCAGAAATCCGCCAAGACTGCGGAATTTTGCCTTCTCGAACAGGATGAGTTCGTCAATGTACGGATTATCCTCAAGGATCGCGTACGCCGCCGGCTCCACCACCCATGTCAGATGTGCGTTGGGATACTGCTCCTTGATGGCATACGAAACGGGCAGAGCATGAATCACGTCGCCGATCGCGCTCAACTTCACGACCAGAATGTTCTCCATGCCCTGCCCTCCTTTCGTTATTGCACTGTTTGTTTTGGCTCTTGCCCCACGCGAACGCTTGTGCAGCAAGGCGTTTGCGCAGAGTACACGGCAGACACTACTTCTGCGCGGCCCGCGCGATGATGTTCGTCGTCGACTTTCCCTCTACCAGCGGGATAAACGCCACCTCGCCGCCGTAGCTCTCGACAATGCGCGCCTCGGGCAGCGTCTCCAGCGTGTAGTCACCGCCCTTTGCATAGACAGCGGGCTGCACCTTTGCGATCAGTTCCTCCGCCGTATCCTCACCGAAGATCACAACATAGTCCACGGACGCGAGGGCCCCTACGACCTCCGCACGATCTGCCTCACTGTTCACGGGGCGCGTCTCCCCTTTGAGACGGCGCACGGACGCATCGCTGTTCAGCCCGAGGATGAGCACGTCGCCCAGTGCACGCGCCGCCGCGAGATAGCGCACATGCCCCGCATGAAGGATATCGAAGCAGCCATTCGTAAAGACCACGCGCTGTCCTGCCGCACGCAACGTCGCAGCGAATTTCTCAATTCGCTCGTTTGGAATCAACATATCAAAATTCTCCCTCTGCCATCACAGCGGCACGCAGTTCCTCCTGCGCAACTGTCGCCGTCCCGCGCTTGCGCACGGCGATACCGGATGCGATGTTGCTGAGGCGCGCTGCCGTCCGCGGGTCGATGCCCGCCGCGAGCGCAAGGATCATGACGGCGACACAGGTATCGCCCGCTCCCGACACATCGAAGATCTCACTGTGATCGCTCACGGGAATATTCGTTGCCGAACCATCGGCAAGAAAGATCATCATGCCCTTGTCCCCGCGCGTAATCAGCACACCGTCCGCACCGAGGCGCGTGCGCAGTTCATGCCCCGCCGCGTGAATGTCCTCCTCGGAGCGCAGCGTGCGCCCGAGCGCCGCCGCAAGCTCCGCATCGTTCTGCTTGACGTAGCCGATGCCCGCGTAGGAGAGGATGTCATAGCGTGAGTCCACGATGCTCGGGATCCCCCGTCTGCGCGTCTCCTCGATAACAAGGCGGCGCACACGCGCCGTCACCGTCCCCGAACCGTAGTCCGAGAGCACCACCCCGCGCACCTGTGGGAGCAGTGTACGGATGCGTGCGAGCAGCGCCTCCTCCGTCTCCGCCGTGAGCGGTGCATGCCACTCGCGGTCAACGCGTACGATCTGCTGGCTGACCGTCGCACGACCGCCCGCGATGATGCGCGTCTTCGTGATCGTCGGATGCGCCTCGGCACGGACGAACTCCGTACGCACCCCATTCGCACCAAGTACACAGAGCAGCGCATCACCGCTCACATCCTCGCCGCAGATACCCATGGCGCAGGAAATTCCGCCAAGCGTCGCCGCATTGTTCGCGACATTTGCCGCACCGCCTGCAACCACGCGCTCCTCCCGCTGCTCAAGCACGAGCACGGGTGCCTCACGCGAGATGCGTGCAATCGTGCCGTCGAGGTAGACATCTGCCACCATGTCCCCAATGATGAGGACAGGCACACCGCTCATCGCTTCGAGTGCATTTACCATGGAGTGAACTCCCATTTGACCTTCCATGAATCCTGCTTCGAGCGATAGCGCAGGATGATCTGCGAGCAGTGCAAATCGTGGAACCAGTAGTAGTCCACATCCGTCCATTGATGCGGATCAACGGCATACTTCGTCCCGATCCCGATCCGATTATGTTCATCGAGGCGGTAGCTGAGCCCAGCCTGCAGGACCTTGGAGTAGTCCTCCTGGTCGAAGCCAAACAGGGCGTTCTGCTTCGAAGTCTTCGTATAAAGCCCGCCGATGTAAGCGGCAAAGCGATCACTGAATTTCTTCGTGAGATAGGCACTTGCATTGAGCCCCTGCACGCGGGAACGGTCATAGCTCTCCCGTATGACAGAGTACCCCGCTGCAAGGTCCAGTCCGTAGCCGTGGAACGGGATCGTATCGTGTGCAACCGAAACGCCGTATTTCCAATGATTGCTGTGAATCCCGTCCGAATACCACCGGCCATACTCAGAGTACAGATGATACGTAATCGGTGTCTGACCGAGCCGCTGCCCATAGCCGAGGGTAAGGGACGGCTGCTTCTTGACCCATGCGTTGTCGCCGTCCTCAAAAACGCCGTACGTCAAAACGGCACTCGCCCCGCCATTTCCCCAGCCGAGATCATAGTGACTGCGCCAGCCCTTGTTCGTCGTCACATAGAGATTCGCGCTCGCTGTCACACGCGGAGCGACATCATAGTCGAAGGTCTGCTCCAGCCAGAGCCCGTCGTCGCTGTCATAGCCCGCACTCGGGAAATTGCGCTGAATGGGGTGCGAGATATCCACCTCGTAGTGCTTCCTCGCGAAAATGACCTTGTTCTTCAGACAGAACTTCACATTCGTGAGCACGAGCTTGTCCCCCGGATAGAGCTCCGCAACATCTGCACTCAGATGGTAGTCCGGCTTTTCGGCGGAGCATTTCGTCTGCGTGCCGTTGTATACGACGATCTTGTCCGGATAGAACTCGAATCGCTTGCCCGTCATATAGTAGCCGCCAACCTTGCCCTCGGCCTCGGCCATCGTTCCCTCACGCGTCTTGTAGTTGTATTGGATACGATAGCCGTCAAGCGTCACACGCGACGTCCCCTCGGTCAGCTGCAGCAGGTGCGCGCGGTCGGGAACGGAGACGTCTCCCGAGACGGTATTCCCCTCCACATAGTCCCCCTGAAAGCGCCGCGCCGCAAGCTGCATAATGTCTACATGCCCCTTTGCCGTGAACTCTCCCGTGCGCTCGTCATAGGTGAGATCATCGCCCTCAAATGCGATGGGGGATGGGGCCTCCTCCGTCACGGGGTGGCGCAGATGGTTTGCCATTTCCGCGACATCCGCAAGCAGCTTCTCCTGCTCCGGCGTGAGCCTGTTCGCACGCTCCTCACGCCGCTCGTTCTCGATGAAATCCAAATGCTGAAAGCCCGTATCCGAGTTCCCTCGATAGGCAGCATGGGCCGTCATCGGGAGTGCGGTACAGGCGACGGTCAGTGTGAGTAGGA
>ERZ773100.1473-NODE-1473-length-10766-cov-13.711792_pt1 | contig 10766 bp, 11 predicted proteins | sample MGYA00511119_ERZ773100 | MGnify/ENA primary metagenome ERZ773100 (study PRJEB29015, sample SAMEA2738000) | human oral metagenome | biome: human oral; feature: human-associated habitat; material: dental | place: China | collected 2111 ...
TACGGGGCTCGCTGATGTCGGTTCCTCACTCTGAGTCACGGATGGTTGCGGAACGAGGAAAGGCCCCCGTTCCTGCCGCGCAGGTCGGAGGCCTCGTGATGAGCGCGATCACCGCACGGCCGTGGCCGAGCAGGGACCGCGAAGGGCTGGTCACCCTCGCATGAACCCGATTCCCGAAAGGAACCCAGGTGGGATCACTCCGCTTGCGCACCGGGGCGGACCCCGGGTGGTCAGTGAGGAATGCTACCAGGAGACGGGCTCGCTCTCCCACCGCATCTTCACCCTATTGACGTGAGTCCTCCCACGTATGAGCCAGGTATGAGGCGATCAGGGTGTCAGGAGGCCCAGCGGTTCGTGCGGACTCCCCACACGACGACGATGATGCCGGCGACGATCTGAATCCCGAGCACCGTCGTCGTCGGCACCGCGATACCGCTGGCGACAAGTGCTGTGGCCAGCGCTCCCACGAGGACGGCGTCAGGCCCCTCAGTCAGCATCTGCATCAGTCCCGGCGGCAGGGAGCCCATGGGCGAGGCGATGAGTCCGGCGGCGAAGTCGGGCATCCTTCGGAATCCCGAACGCAGCGCCGCCCCGGCCCAGGCCCAGCCGCTCACAAGGGCCAGAGCAACCACGATTCCCAGCCCCTTCCAATCCCCTGCAGCCCCAAGGCCCGCCATGGTTGAGGCCAGGCTCAGCAAGGACCACATACTCATGAGGACGGCCGGCACCAGCAGGTGCCCCACGCGCACCACCCAAGGCGCCACCGGCCAGGAGGTGTCAGAGCCGCTGTCGAACCAGGCCTGGCGTGCCGGCTCGGCAACGGCCAGGGTCGCGATCCAGCCTCCAATGAGATAACCGACGGCGCACAGGGAGCCGCTGAGGGCCCCGGACAGGAGCGGCAGCACCGCGATGACCAGCCCGACCCCCATCTGAAGCAGGCGCCGGCGCTGGCGGCGCAGCAGGATCCAGTCCGCCTGAGCCACTCCCATCAGCACCCCGAGGGATCGGGGCAGCCGGCTCCCGACCCGGACCAGTCGCAACGGCGAAGGGCTCGCCGGCCGGGCAGGTTCCGAGGAGAGCAGCCGCCCCAGGGCCCTCGTATCCAGCGACAGCAATGAGACGTGCGCACCAAAGGACCGGGCAACGACGGCGAGGAGCGCCGCGTCATGCACCCGTCCCAGGCTGAGTCTCGCCCGTCTCCATCCCAGCACGGCCAGGACGGCCAACGCTCCGGCCAGCAAGGCAACCGCCGTGCTCCCGAGCGCGGAGCGCGGGAAGGGAAGAGTCACGCCGGCCAGGCACGTTGCTGCCCCTGCCAGGATGAGGAGACGATGAAGAGGCGCAACGCCACGATCAAGGATCTGGGCCTTGATGAGCTCAGTGAGAACCAGGCATGCCCCTGCCCCAAGCAGCGCCGGCCATGCGACAGCGGCACCCCATCCGCCTCCGGCCGCCAGCGCCGGGAGCACGCCTGCGGCCATACCGGCAGTGGCCGCGACGAGGTACTCGACACGGGCCACCGGCACCAGGAGGCTCCCTCGTTCCCCGGGCATGGGCAGCCACCAGGCGGCCTCGTGGGGGCGCAGGAAGAGCGGGCCGAGCCGATAGAGCGAACCGACGCCGACCGCCGCCAGCAGCATGAGCAGAGCCAGCACCAGCCACCCAGGATCGAGCCCCGACACCCCGAGACGGCCGAGCACACCGGTCCCAGCCGCCGAGGCGGGCCGGGCCACGACCATCCGGCGCAGATAGGGAGCCAGGATCGTCCCCACGACCACGATCGTCAGGAGCACGGAGTAGATGTCTCCCACCAGTGCCCGGATACCGCGGCTGTGCCGTCGGGTACGGCGCCTCACCCAGCCGCGCAACGCGGCCCCGTCGGGAAACGTCGTCGTCTCCAGGTTGGCGGAGAGGGTCCGCGCCGCCCGGTCACCCAACGACGTCACCGCAGACCCTCCTCAATGGCACGCACCCCGTCGTCCACGCTGAGCATCCGAGTATCGTGTCCGACGAGGAGCACGTCGGTGGCCGCCTCCTCAACGATCTCCGGGTCGTGGGAGACCATGAGCACTCCCCCGCCGGCCTCGCGCTCCTCAACGAGTCGGTCCGCCAGGAGTAGGCGGGTCACCCGGTCCAGGCGCTGCTCGGGCTCATCGAGGACCAGCAGCCTGCGGGGCCGGGCCAGGACTGATGCCAGCGCCAGCCGGCGCCGCTGCCCCGAGGAGAGCTCCTCAGGCAGGTGCTGCGCGAGCCGCCGCAGCTCCAAGTCCTCCAGCAGGTCACTGACCACCTCATCGGCCTCAACAACACCGTGCCCGAAGCAGACCATCTGCAGGTGCTCGGCGACGGTCAGCGTGGGGAAGAAGGACTCCTGACCCAAATCCGTGGCGACAGTGGCGCGCTGGGCACCCGAACGGGGGTCCGGGACATGCCCGAGTAGGTGAACCTGCCCCGCCAGTGGACTCAGTAGTCCGCAGCAGGTACGCAGAATCGTCGACTTGCCGGCCCCGTTGACCCCGACCAGCGCCAGGACCTGTCCGGGAAGCAGCTCGAAAGTCGCCGGGGCGCAGACCGGCTGGTCGCTGTATCCGATACTGAGGTCACGGGCGCTCACCAGTGGCTCACGGCTCGCCGCCGGGGGCTGGGCACCACCGTTGAGATCATGACAGTTACCGGGTGTTGAATCCGGGTCAGGCTGAGATGGGACTGAGGTGGTCGACATCGTGCTCATCGGTACTATTTCAACACACATTTTCGGTGGCCTGGTCGAATCAGATGCCTTACGCTCCGCAGTCATGGATTGGAACAGCGTGAGGACCCCGGACCCGATTGGCGCGTCCGACGACGATTCCGCCCCCTCCCGGCAGGCCGGAACCGATTGGAGCACCACGAGGGACCCGGGTCCTGGCCGGGTAATGGTCTCGACCCGGGACCTCGCCCAGATCCGTACGATCGCTGAGGCCTGTGCCCGGATCGCCCAGAACGACGAACGCCCCCAGGACGCCCGGGCTCTGCGCGACGTCGTTGCCCGCTTCGACCAGGTGGCCGGGCCGCTGGAGGACCACTACGGTCAGGCCGAGCAGTGGGAGGCCCTGATCCTGGGGCGCCCCTGAGATCGGGATCCGGCGCCTGGGATCAGGCGGGAAGCGGACACAGCTCCACGGTGTCGATGAGGTCGCCCCAGGCCGGGTTGACCATGACGTGCTGGCAGCCCTCCAGGCTCCGGGCCACGCCGGCGCGACCGCCCGCGGCGTCGATGCGGATGAAGACCCGCAGCTCGGCGTCCTCACCGGGCCCGAAGGCCACGCCGGTGACCCCGTCGACCTCTTGGAGCTGGACGCGCACCTCGGCCTGAACCGGCTCGTTGCGCCATGAGGGCACCCACGCCTCTCCCCCGGCCAGGGCCACGACGGCAGGACGTGGCAGACGCAAATCCCGGCTTCCGGGGTCGAGCACCCACAGCTGGTCCGTGGACAGGCACGCCACCTGGGCCGCTCGTTCAGGCGAGACGGGCACGGGGCGCACGTCGCTGCGCCACCGGCTCATCGCCTCAGCGCTGGTGAACACCGGAAGAGCGATGTGCCCGTCAGGCAGGTTCACCGCCAGAGTCGCCGCGTCCTGGCAGGCGTCAGCGGTGTGCACCTCGTGGGCCGGAACCTGCGGTGCGCCACCGCCCGACGGACTCTGCGGCAGGCTCACGGACTGCGCATGGCTCCCCTCCAGGCGTCCGGGAAGGACGTGAGCAGCCACGGGAACGATCAGCCGGCCACCGACGAGGGCGGCCCAGAGCTCATCGAGGTACTGATGACGCGGCAGATCCACAGCGTCCAGCGCATCGCGCACCTCCGGCCTGATCGCGCCGTCGTCGTCGGCGAAGGGTGAGGGCGCGGCGAGAAGTCGTTCCAGCTTCGCTCTGGCGGCCATGGCAGCAGCCACCTGAGGCGCCGCCTCGGGCCGCGGAGTCGGCAGCGGGTGATCCAAAGACCTGCTCATAGCGCTCACCGTAGCGCGTCCGAGCCCTGGGGATTACTCCCCAGTACCTTCCAAACAATTCACGCACCTTCGAGAACTCAACTCGATAGCCTGTTGCGGTGGTATCGCTCTACTCGTTGAAGTACTGGTACACCCGCCGATTGGGGGGCATCATCCAGGCATCGGTGCGCCGCGGCATCTCCCCTGACGTGTGGACCGCCGTCGGCGTCGTCGCCGCCGCACTGGGCTGCGGGGCACTGGTCCTGGGCTGGTGGCTCCTGGCATTCATCCTGTTGGCCGCCCGGCTCGGGGGCGCGAACCTGGACGGCGCCGTGGCTCGGGCACGGGGTGTATCGAGACCCTTCGGCTTCGTCCTCAACGAGATCGGGGACCGGGTCTCCGACCTGTTCATCATGGCCGGTCTGGTGGGCCTCGCCCTACGCACCGGTTCATCGACCACCACGGTCTACCTGACCCTGATCGCTCTGGCGGCGGCGACGCTACCGACCTTCATCTCCCTGGCCGCCGCAGGTGCAGGCGCCGCGAGACTCAACGGTGGGCCGTTCGGCAAGACCGAGCGGTGCCTGGCGGCGGTCGTGGCGGCCGCGCTGCCCCAGTACCTGGCGATCATCACCTGGGTGATCATCATGGGCTCTACGGTGACGGCCTGCGTACGGCTGGCGCGCACCGCCACCGCGCTCGCCGGACGCACCGGCCCAGCCATGGCCGACACCATGATCCCACCGCCGCCACAGAACATCAGCCATATAGGCCGCAGTGCCCCTGAGGACGAAGCCGCCCCGGGAGCCCAGCCGTGACCACCAGGATCAGCGCCTGGGCGGGCCTCGAGACGGACGGCGGAGTGATCGACTGGATCGTGGGCGGCAGCCGCTCGTGGACCGTGACCGTTCCCGGGCCCGGGTGGGTCCTCACGGGTCGAGCAGTGTTCCTCGCGGCCACGGCCGTGGCGATCCTGCTCCTGACCGGCATCGGTGTGGCACTGTCCCGTAAGGCGGAGCTGCGCCGCCGCTGGACCACGTGGGCCATCATCATCCCGGCGGTCGGCGTTCCCATCTGGGTCGGACGGGGGACGACGGCGCTGCTCGCCACCGCCCTCGGGTTGCAGTCGGTTCGTGAGCTCTCCCGCCTCACTCGGCTGCCCAGGGCGGAGACCCTGATGCTGGCGTCGCTGGCGGTCATCTATCCGTTGGCCGCCTGGTTGCGCCCGGGCCTCATGGCGCTCGCTCCGCTCACAGTGCTGGTGTGTGCCGTGCCCGCCGTCCTGTCCGGCGACGTCGAGCAAGGCCTGAGGAGGGCGACGATCGCCGGTTTCGCCTCGATCTGGATTCCCTGGTCCCTGGCGCACCTCGTGGTGCTGTGGCACGACGCGTTCCTCATCGCCTTCGCGGCTGCGGCCGCAGATGTGGCCGCCTGGGCCGGCGGGACCTTCCTGCGTCCAATGGCCTGGGCACGACGCCCGCTGTCCCCCTTGTCCCCGAACAAGACGCTCGGTGGACTGGCGGGGGCCGTCATCGGGGCCGCCCTCATTCTCACCCTGCTGGGCCACATCACGCCCGGTCTGGTGATCGCCGTCGGTCTGGGCGGTGTCCTGGGAGACCTTCTGGAGTCTCTCGTCAAGCGCACCGCCGGGGTCAAGGACGCCGGTTCCTGGCTGCCCGGGTTCGGGGGTCTCCTGGACCGCGTCGACTCCCTGCTCCTGGTCCTGCCCCTGGCCGCCGTCGTGGGATGAGCGGGCCGGCTCCCCAACGTCCGCTCCACCCCCATCCCGTCTCTCCGACTACGAGTCGCCCCCTCCACATCGTCTCTCCGTCACCTGCGCAACCCACGGAAAGGTATCCCGATGCCCCTTCAGATCCTCTCGGTGCCAGGTCCGACCGAGATCGCCTCGGCAGGACACCGCCTGCGATCGATTGTGCGAACACCCCAGAAGGTCACCTGGCGCGCGGTGCTGCGTCAGCGTTTCTGGTCCGCCGTCATCGCTCCGTTCGGGGGCGTGCGGGTCGAGGGCGAGTTCGAGGCCGACGGCCCCTACGTCGTCGTCGCCAACCATGGCTCCCATGCGGACACGATCGCGATGATGAGCGCCTCCCCCACCCTCATGCGGGTGGTCACGGTCGCAGCTCACGACTACTGGTTCACCCGTCGCTCGCGTCGCATCGTGGCCAGGGGACTGCTGGGCGCCTACCCGGTGCGGCGCGACAGCGAGGGCGCCTACGAGGAGCTGCGGGGATCGCTGGCCAACCGTGTGGCCGAGTCGATGAGCATTCTCATCTTCCCCGAGGGCACCCGCTCCACGGATGGCAGCGTGAGCCGCTTCCACTCCGGGGCCGCCCGGCTCGCACGAGACTTCGGGATCCCTGTGCTGCCGGTCGCGCTGGTGGGGACGCGAGAGATGATGCCGAAGAAGGGCGGCCTGCCCCGTTACTCCCCCGTCGAGGTACGCGTCGGCGAGCCGATCACCCCCAGTGATGATGTGGAGGGCGTCAGCGACCGGGCGCGCAAGCAGATCGTGGAGATGCTCCAGTGCCCCCGCAGACCCGAGCCGGTCTCGGACGTCTTCACCGTCCTGCACACCGCGATGGAGGGCGGCCGCGGAGACGCCGTGATGTTCGTCTGGGGCATGGCCGAGGCCATCTCCTTCCCGATCATGGCGGAGATGAGCCAGGTGTGGCTGGGGCTGACCCACCCTGAGCGGATGTGGCGGCGCGCAGCGATGATCGTGGCGGGATCGGTCACCGGAGTGGCTGTCACGCACCTGCTGACCCGGGGCGGACACCAGCCTCCCGCGCCGTGGACCACACTGGAGATGAGGACGGCGACCTCCCGTTACCTGAGCCAAGGCCCCCGCGGGTACTGGAAGCAGGCACTGACCGGGATCCCGGTGAAGCTCTTCGCCGCCGAGTCTGGGCGCCGAGATCTGCCTCTGCCCTCAGTCGTCCTTCACGCGACCGGCGAGCGTGCCGCGCGCATGGCGGCCTCCACCGCCATCGTCAAGACTCTGGGCAAGCCGTTGGGACCGATCACCCGGCAGCACCACGGCCTCTACCTGGCAACCACCGGCGTCGTCTTCGCCGCCGCGCTTCGAGGTGTCATCAGACACTGGCGGCGCCCGAGGCGTCCTGGACGCCCATAGTCACCCGTGTAGCAGCCGCCGTGCAGTCGGGAGATGTCGGGCAGAGATCAGACCCGCTTCTTCGAGAGCTCTCGCTTCTCCTCGTCACCGGCCACGGCCAGGGCCTCCTGAAGGGTGAAGTTGCCGTTGTAGAGCGCCTTGCCGACAATCGCGCCCTCCAGTCCCAGCGGCACCAGACGGCGCAGCGCGACCAGGTCGTCGAGATGGGCGATACCGCCCGAGGCAACCACCGGCGCCGCGGTCCGCTGGCAGACGTCGGTGAGCAGGGTGGTATTGGGGCCACTCAGCGTGCCGTCCCGGGTCACGTCAGTGACGACGTAGCGCGCGCACCCTGCGGCATTGAGCCGCTCGAGGGTCTCCCACAGGTCACCGCCCTCCTTGGTCCAGCCGCGGGCCGCCAAGGTGGAGCCACGCACGTCGAGGCCAACGGCGATCTTCTCCCCGTGCTCGGCAATGACCCGTTCGGTCCACTCGGGGTCCTCCAGAGCCGCCGTCCCCAGGTTGACCCGGGCGGCCCCGGCGGACAGGGCGCGGGCCAGTGAGGCGTCATCACGGATGCCTCCGGAGAGCTCCACCTTGATACCGACCTCGCCGACGATGCGCGCAAGCAGCTCATGGTTGGAGCCGCGACCGAAAGCGGCGTCGAGGTCCACCAGGTGGATCCATTCGGCCCCGGCGCGCACCCAGTCGCGGGCAGCGTCGACGGGGCTGCCGTAGTCCGTCTCCGAGCCGACCTCTCCCTGAAGGAGGCGGACGGCCTTGCCATCGGCGACGTCGACGGCGGGAAGTAGTGTGAGCATGCGTTTCTCCTGCGGTGATCGTGGGATGGCTCGAGTGGGGTTTCAGAGGGTCGTCAACCAGTTGCGCAGTAGTTGAGCCCCTGCGTCACCGGACTTCTCGGGGTGGAACTGCGTGGCGCACAGGGCGCCGTTCTCGACGGCGGCGATGAAGTCGTGCCCGTGAGTCGCCCAGGTGACCTGGGGCAGGCGGGTGGGACCAGGACCGAGCAGCTCGGCAGGGTCCTCAGTGGCCGCGTAGGAGTGGACGAAATAGAAGCGCTCGTCGGCAACGCCGTCGAACAGAACGGAGCTCGAGGGAGGACGGACTCGGCTCCATCCCATGTGCGGAACGATATCGGCACTCAGGCGGGACACGGTGCCGGGCCACTGCCCCAGGCCCCCCTCAGCGGTCCCGTGCTCCCGGGAGCGCTCGAACATGACCTGCATGCCCACGCAGATCCCCAGGACCGGCCGTCCGCCGGCCAGGCGCCGCTCGATGAGACGCGGAGCGTCGACCGCCCACAGCTGCTCCATGACCGCGCCGAAGGCGCCCACTCCGGGGACCACGAGCCCGCCGGCCTCGGCGACCTCGTGCGGGTCGCTGGTGAGGGTCACCTGGGCGCCGACGCGTTCCAGAGCGCGCACCGCCGAGCGGACATTGCCGGATCCGTAGGACAGGACGGTGACAAGTGGCGCTGGCATGTGACATACCCTACCGTCCCGGAAAATCGTTCTGAGAATCCTCCACACTCTGAAACGCCCTCTGACATGCGCAGAACCGGTGCTGGCAGCACCTGATCAACAGTCTTGAAGCAGCGGTCGGGTGGCGCGTCGAGCTGATGGTGGTCCTGAACAGGGACGGTGCAAAGGCACGGCACGAAGGTGCGATCCGAATCCGGGTAGTCGGCTTCCTTTCACGAATCACCCAAGATGGGCGAGTATTCATCCGTGAGCATGCAGTTCCCCTCCGGCGGGGCCCTTCCGCCGCATCTGGCGCCTTCGCCGGCTCTCCCCTCCTCTGCACCTTCGCAGGCCCCCTCGAGCCACTCCCCCCACTCCCCCGCAGCGGCCGGCACTGGCTCGGGTGGATCCGACGGGTCGGGCAGCGCCGCACCACTCTTCATTCCCGGAGTGCGAATCACCTCGGTGCTGGGACGCGGTGGCTTCGCCACGGTCTATGCCGGTGTGCAGGACTCCCTGGAGCGTCCGGTCGCCGTCAAGGTGGACTCCCGTCCCTTGGATGACCCCCGCAATGAACGGCGGTTCATGCGCGAGGTGCAGGCGGCCTCGAGGATCTCGGGGCATCCTCACGTGGTCTCGCTGGTCGACACTGGCAAGCTGCCCGATCTGCGCCCCTACCTGGTCATGGAGCTGTGCGCGGGCGGAAGCCTCTACGACCTCGTCTCACGCGGCCCGACCCCCGCCTCTGACGCCGTGGCTCTGGTGGAGGCCGCGGCCTCGGCCCTGGGTGCCGCCCATGCGGCCGGCGTCATGCACCGGGATGTCAAGCCCGCCAACATCCTTCTGGACTCCTACGGTTCTCCCCGGCTGTCGGACTTCGGTATCGCCTCTGTCCAGCGCGAGGGTCAGGACCCCACTGTGACCCTGGAGTGTCTCACCCCCGACTTCGCCGCACCGGAGGCCTTCATGCTGGCCAGCCCCGGTCCCGAGGGGGATGTGTGGTCCATGGGCGCGGTGCTCTTCGCCCTGCTGACGGGTCGGGGCCCCCGGCGTGGTCCCGACGGCGTGCAGCGCAGCCTGCCGGAGATCGTCCGCTCCCTCGACGACCCCCTCGACCTCAACGACCCGAACGTCCCCGAGATCCTGCTCCCGATCCTCAGCAAGGCTATGGCGCCGGACCCTCAGCACCGCTACCGCAACGGCACTGAGCTCACCGGGGCACTGGGACAGATCCGTGAACATCTCGGGACGGGAAACCTGGCCATCGGCGGGCCGGTGACCTCACTGCAGCTGGTTGAGGCCGGACTGGCACCGCTTCCATCCGACCAGCAGGCGGGATCACCCAACTCCTACGCCCCCAGCGGTGCATCGCAGTGGGCGTCATCGAACTCCGTCTTCCCGGTCCACGCGACTGGCTTCTCAGGATCCGCCGCCTCAGCCCCCTCAATCGTCTCAGGCGGGCTGGAGCACTCCGAGAAGGCGCTGATGAACGCCCCCATCCCGGCTCAGCCGAGTCAGTCGATGAGACTCTCCAACCGAGAACGCCGGCAGATCGGGCTGCGCTCCGCAGCGATCGGCGCGGTCATCGGTCTGGTCGTCGGTCTGAGCGCCGGCTGGGGGGCGGGTGCCCGTCTGGCTCCTGCGGCCAGTGCCGCCGGAGCATCCTCGGGCACGACGGCGTCGGTAGCCGTGTCCCAGTCCTCGTCGTCGGGTCAGGACAATGCCTCGGTCCCGCCCCACCCGGTGGGTACCTGTCTGGCGGGCACCACCTCGATCTCGGGTCAGACCACGGCCAGGAAGGCCAGCTGCAACGAGCCCCACTCCTGGGAGGTCTACCAGGTGGGCACCCTGGCAGAAAGCACCTCAGGCTCCAGTGATGACGACCTGGCGGCGGATCCCAACGTGCAGGCCACCTGTACCGCACAGGCCGCCCAGCAGTACGGGGCCGCCGATCCGAACACGTCGGTGCTGGGCCCGGGGGAGGCCGGTTGGAACGCCGGAAAGAGAGGCTTCTCCTGCATCGCCTCCGACAAGAGCGGGCAGCGGACGAGCCCCTACTCCGGCTAGGGGCCGCCGCCCCCGGCCGGCAACGGGCGGCTCACGCCTGTGAGGTCACTGCGGGGGGCGGCGCAGGCCGCGTCCGAACCAGCGCATCGCCCGGGGCGCCTGGATCTCGGAGG
>ERZ773100.1477-NODE-1477-length-10746-cov-3.152745_pt1 | contig 10746 bp, 10 predicted proteins | sample MGYA00511119_ERZ773100 | MGnify/ENA primary metagenome ERZ773100 (study PRJEB29015, sample SAMEA2738000) | human oral metagenome | biome: human oral; feature: human-associated habitat; material: dental | place: China | collected 2111 ...
CAATCAACGCTCCGAGCAGCTCAAGCGGATTCAACGTCAATTGCAACGTGAAACCCAACAAATCGAAAATAAAAAACGCCAATCAACCCTTGTCACCAAGCAACGAGTCTTAAAGGATCTCTTTGCGGATGCTTATGAAGCAATGGTGGCTTGGCCCCTTGAAAAGGAAATGCAGTTTGTAGATGCGGTCTTAGATCGCTATCAGGGACAAGTTGTGACCCTGACCTTCGGTGCGGTGAGCGCTGCTAAATTTGATTCAGCAGCTCTCGAGAGATTGAAGCAGACGCATCAGAATGTGACAGTTGCAGATGCAACGATCTCAGCTCAAGCAGGTTTTGTCTTGTCGGTTGGGAAGATTGATGACAACTATCTCTACCGTGATTTGGTGGATTCCATTTGGGAGCAAGAAAGCTACCAGATGGCAGCCAGCATTTTCACAGATGAAGAGAACTAGGAGGTTGCAATGAGCGAACGGACCTATTCTCAAGTCAATACAGGAATCAGCGTACGTGAGGCTAGTTTTGTCAGTCCCAGTCAGTTCGAGCAGTTGCTTGCAAGTCCCTCCAGCGAGAGTCGAGAAGGCTTGCTACAAGGGACGCCTTATGCTCTAGATAGCAAAGAGATCAAGGATTTAGCAGCCCTTGAAGCCCGTCTGATGGCAGCCTTGTTGGCAGAATACCAATGGGCTTTTGAGGTAAGCCCTCAGTCAGACCTGGTTAGCCTGTTTACTTTGAAGTACACCTATCATAATCTCAAGGTTTATCTAAAACACAAGGCGACAGAGCGCAAGTTGGGGCACTTATTGATCCCTATCGGTCCTTATTCTCTCGATGTGCTCGAGCATTTGGTGGCGACCTTTTCTGCGGAGCATTGTCCGGCCTTTATGGCGGAAGAAGTGGCTGCAACCTGGCAAGAATTCCAAGACTATCAGGACTTGCGAGTCCTCGAAATTGGGATGGACTTAGCTTATTTTAAACACCTGAGATACTTAGGGGACAGCCTAGATCATCCGATTCTGAAGCAGTTGGTGGACGTGACCATTGACTTTTACAATGCGATTACAGTTAAGCGGGCCTTGGATCAGCAAAAACCGCATAGCTTTATGCACCAATTGCTCTCAGATGAAGGGAGCCTCAGTGCCCATCAGGTGATCGACCTGCTAGAATCCGGTCAGTGGTTGACCTGGTTTTATCAAGTCAATCCGCTAGAGTACGATCTCGCTTTAGAGACTTATGAAGAAAAGATGCGCACCGGTCAACTAAAGACCGTAGAGTTGGAGTATTTAGAGAGTTTGGTGAAATTCAGTCTTCTAGACGCTGGCCGTTTCGAAGTTGATGGACCCCTCCCTCTTGTTCGTTATCTTTACGGAAAAGAGTTAGAGGTGACCAACCTTCGTTTGGTCCTCTCTGGTTTGGACAATGGTTTTCCGCTAGCAGACATCAAAGAAAGGATGAGACCGATTTATGGACAAACAGACCTATAAGATCGCCGTTGTGGGCAATCGGGACGCCATCCTTCCTTTTCGCCTGATTGGCTTTCAAACCTATCCGGTCACAGAGCCGCAAGAAGCGATCAATACCTTGCGAAAACTCAGTCGGGAAAACTTCGGGATTATCTACCTGACAGAGGATATTGCTCAGGCCATTCCAGATACAGTGGCGTTTTACGACCAGCAGCTGACACCAGCTCTGATCCTTATCCCGACCCATAGAGGGACTACAGGACTGGGCCAACAGCGGATTCGTGATAATGTCGAAAAAGCAGTAGGACAGGATATTTTATGAGAACAAATGAATTTGGCCAAACGATTGGCGATGCACTGCCGGATTTTACTCCGGGGCGTCTGCCAGCTATTGAGCGGATCGAAGGTCGCTATACCGTGATCGAGCGCCTCTCAAAAGAAAAACATGGAGCAGATCTTTATCAGGTCTACGGGCCGGACTCTCCAGCAGCTATGTGGACCTTTCTGTTCAAAGGTCCTGCCCACAATGAAAAGGAGTGGGACCGCTTATTAGATGATCTCATGACAGCTCAAGGTCGCTTTTACTATGCGATTGTAGACAAAGATTCAGGCAAGGCTTTGGGGACTTTCTCTCTCATGCGGATCGATCAAGCCAACCGGGTGATCGAAGTCGGAGCAGTGACCTACTCACCAGCGCTCCAAAAAACACGCATGGCTACGGAAGCCCAGTATCTGTTAGCGCGCTACGTGTTTGAAGATTTAGGCTACCGCCGCTATGAGTGGAAATGCGATGCCCTAAACCAAGCATCTCGCAAAGCAGCTGAGCGCTTAGGGTTCACCTATGAAGGCTGTTTCCGTCAGGCTGTTGTTTATAAAGGTCGGACCCGTGATACAGACTGGTTGTCCATCATTGACCAAGAATGGCCAGCTATCAAACAGCGCTTCGAAGCCTGGTTGGATCCAAGCAATTTCGATGCCAATGGCCAACAAAAGCAATCTCTAAGAGAGATAGCACAAAAGTAAAACAAAGAAACAAAGGATTCCCAGGAGGAATACATGACTCAAGGAAAAATTATCAAAGTTTCCGGTCCCTTGGTGGTTGCATCAGGGATGCAGGAGGCCAATATCCAAGACATTTGCCGGGTCGGCGATCTTGGTTTGATTGGCGAAATTATTGAGATGCGGCGGGACGAAGCCTCTATCCAAGTATATGAAGAAACGTCTGGAGTTGGTCCAGGAGAACCAGTGGTAACAACCGGAGCTCCCCTTTCTGTTGAATTGGGACCAGGCTTGATCTCTCAGATGTTTGACGGGATCCAACGCCCCTTGGAACGCTTCCAAGAAGTTACTGCCAGTGACTTTTTGGTTCGTGGGGTGCAAGTTCCAAATCTAGATCGGGACACCAAATGGGCCTTTGAACCAAGCGTGACAGAAGGAACAGAAGTGGTTGCAGGAGACATCGTCGGTACCGTTCAAGAGACCAATATGGTGGAGCACCGCATCATGGTGCCCTTTGGTGTGAGTGGACGTGTGACCAAGATCGCAGCAGGTTCTTACACAGTAGAAGAGCCGGTTTATGAGATCGAGCAGGCAGATGGTAGCCTCTTTACTGGTACTTTGATGCAAAAATGGCCGGTTCGTCGAGGCCGTCCCTTTGCACAAAAACTGATCCCAGTAGAGCCTTTGGTGACAGGTCAACGGGTCATTGATACCTTATTCCCTGTGACTAAAGGTGGAGCTGCAGCTGTTCCTGGTCCTTTCGGAGCTGGGAAAACAGTTGTGCAACACCAGGTGGCTAAGTTTGCCAATGTAGACATCGTAATTTACGTTGGTTGTGGGGAACGTGGAAATGAAATGACGGACGTTCTGAATGAATTTCCAGAATTGATCGATCCAACGACTGGTCAATCCATCATGCAACGGACTGTTCTGATCGCCAACACTTCGAACATGCCAGTAGCGGCGCGTGAAGCTTCCATCTACACAGGGATTACTATTGCCGAATACTTCCGTGATATGGGCTATTCCGTTGCCATCATGGCGGATTCTACTTCTCGTTGGGCAGAAGCTCTCCGTGAAATGTCTGGTCGTCTAGAAGAAATGCCAGGGGATGAAGGCTACCCAGCCTACCTTGGTAGCCGGATCGCTGAATACTACGAGCGTGCAGGTCGGGTCAAGACACTCGGAACCACTGCGCGTGAAGGTTCGATTACCGCTATCGGTGCCGTTTCCCCTCCGGGTGGAGATATTTCAGAGCCGGTAACGCAAAATACCTTGCGAATTGTTAAGGTCTTCTGGGGCTTAGATGCTCAATTGGCCCAACGCCGCCACTTCCCAGCCATCAACTGGTTGAGTTCTTATTCTCTTTACCAAGATGAAGTTGGTCGCTATATCGATCTACATGAACAAATCAGCTGGTCTGAAAAAGTGACCCGCGCTATGAACCTGTTGCAAAAAGAGAGTGAATTGCAAGAGATTGTGCGCCTGGTTGGTCTGGACTCCTTGTCTGAAAAAGACCGCTTGACTATGAATGCGGCTAAGATGATCCGTGAAGACTACCTGCAACAAAATGCCTTTGATGAGGTCGATACCTATACCTCTTTCAGCAAGCAGGTGGCCTTGTTGACCAACATTTTGACCTTTGACCAAGAAAGTCAAAAAGCGTTGGAATTAGGGGCCTACTTCACAGAAATCATGGAAGGAACCGTGGCCCTTCGAGACCGCATTGCCCGTAGCAAGTTCATCCATGAGGATCAGTTGGCCACCATTCAAGCACTGAAAGAAGAAATCGTAGAAACCCTACACCAAATCGTCGCAAAAGGAGGAGTAGACAATGAGCGTGATTAAAGAATACCGTACTGTCAGCGAAGTTGTTGGCCCCTTGATGATTGTCGATCAGGTCGAAGGAGTTCACTACAATGAATTGGTAGAAATCAAGCTCCATGACGGAACGACCCGTCAGGGACAAGTCCTCGAAGTCCAAGAAGATAAGGCAATGGTCCAGCTCTTTGAAGGATCTAGCGGGATCAACTTAGAAAAAGCCAAAGTCCGCTTTACCGGACGTCCCCTAGAACTTCCTGTGTCTGAAGACATGGTCGGACGCATCTTTAACGGGATGGGCAAACCCATCGATGGCGGTCCAGAGATTATCCCAGAGAAGTACTTGGACATTGATGGGCAAGCTATCAACCCTGTTTCACGGGACTATCCGGATGAATTTATCCAGACAGGGATCTCAGCCATTGACCATTTGAATACCTTGGTTCGGGGCCAAAAACTCCCAGTCTTCTCAGGTTCTGGTCTTCCTCACAAGGAGTTGGCGGCTCAGATTGCTCGTCAAGCGACAGTTCTTAATTCCGAAGAAAACTTTGCCGTGGTCTTTGCGGCCATGGGGATTACCTTTGAAGAAGCCGAGTTCTTTATGAACGACCTTCGGGAGACAGGAGCGATTGACCGCTCTGTCCTCTTCATCAACTTAGCCAATGACCCAGCTATCGAACGGATTGCGACTCCTCGGATCGCCTTGACCGCAGCCGAATATTTGGCCTATGAAAAAGACATGCATGTTTTGGTCATTATGACCGATATGACCAACTACTGTGAAGCCCTTCGGGAAGTATCCGCTGCCCGCCGGGAGGTTCCAGGACGTCGGGGCTATCCAGGTTACCTTTATACTAACCTCTCAACCCTCTACGAACGTGCAGGACGCTTGGTTGGAAAGAAAGGATCTGTGACTCAAATTCCAATCCTTTCCATGCCAGAGGATGACATCACCCACCCCATCCCTGACTTGACAGGCTACATCACAGAAGGTCAGATTATCTTGTCCCGCGATCTCTACAATAGTGGTTACCGTCCACCGATCAATGTTCTTCCATCCCTTTCTCGTTTGAAGGACAAGGGTTCTGGTGAAGGCAAGACTCGGGAAGACCATGCGGCGACCATGAACCAGCTCTTTGCGGCTTACGCCCAAGGAAAACAAGCCAAAGAACTGGCTGTAGTGCTTGGGGAGTCTGCCTTGTCAGATACCGACAAGCTCTATGTCAAATTTACCGATCGCTTTGAGCAAGAATACATCAATCAAGGTTTCACTACCAATCGGACGATTGAGGAAAGTTTGGATCTCAGTTGGGAACTCTTATACATCCTTCCACGAACAGAGCTTAAACGGATCAAGGATGAGATGATTGACAAGTATCTGCCAAACAAAGAGGATTAGCCTATGGCACGATTAAATGTAAAACCGACTCGGATGGAGCTCAATATTCTCAAAGAGCGCCTCAAGACAGCAACCCGGGGGCATAAGTTGCTCAAGGATAAGCGGGATGAACTCATGCGTCGCTTTATTGAAGCTGTACGTGAGAATAATCGCTTGCGCCAAAAGGTGGAGGCAGCGCTGGTGGGCAATATGCAAGATTTCGTGATGGCCAAGTCCTTAGAGAGCGACCTCATGGTGGAAGAAATCTTTGCTGTGCCAACCCGTGAAGTCTCTCTTCATATCGAAGAAGAAAATGTCATGAGTGTGCGCGTGCCCAAGCTTCATGCTCGTATCGATAATCCGTACGGAGATGATGAAGGAGATGTGGTCTATAGCTACCTAGCATCCAACAGTCAAATGGATAGTACCATTCAAGAAATGGGAGCACTCCTCCCAGATTTGCTCAAATTAGCGGAAATCGAAAAAAGTTGCCAACTCATGGCAGACGAAATCGAGAAAACCCGCCGTCGAGTGAACGGACTCGAGTATGCGACCATCCCAGACCTCAAAGAGACTATCTATTATATCGAAATGAAACTCGAAGAAGCCGAACGCGCCAACCTTGTCAGAATCATGAAGGTGAAGTAAGATACAAAGAGTTGTAGGCGTGTTCAATTACTTGAAAAAGACAAGAACCTCATCGAGGAGCCGCTCCTTGATGAGGCTTTTTTTGCGCCCTCGAACTCTTCTTCCACCACCCTCTTTTTATGTTACTAGTTTGTAACAATGTGACAAGAAAGACGAAATGTTACAAGAAAAATACAGTTTTGTTAAATAGCCAAAAAGGCCTTTTATTATTTTTAAATTGTGATAAGATAGTATGGTAGTTAATTTGTCCAAGAAAATCTTGAGCAAAAAAACAAAGAAAAAAGAGGATAAAAGATGAAATTAAAAGTTAATACGAAAGCCTTGATCGCTTCAACAGTAGCTCTTGCAGTGATTCCATTTACAAAAGCCACTGCAGAAACACTTGAAGATTGGGTAGCTCGCTCAGTAGATGAAATCAAACATGATATCCAACAAAGCGGTGAAAACCAACAAACTTATACCATCAAATATGGTGATACATTGAGTTCGATCGCAGAAGCGCTTGGAATCGATGTTCATGTGTTGGCAAACTTGAACAACATCAGCAACATGGATTTGATCTACCCAGGTACTGTTTTGAAAACAACAGTAAATGATCAAAAAGAAGTAACTTCAGTTGAAATCCAAACTCCTCAAGCAGGTTCGACAGATGCAACCGTTGCAAGTGCTGACTTGACAACAAACCAAGTGACAGTTGATGACCAAACAGTCGCTGTCAACGATTTGTCAAAACCAGTAAACGAAGATAACAAAGCTGTTCCAGTTGCTCCAGCAACGGAAACTCAAGAAGCCCCAGCAGAAGCTCCAGTAGTTGAAGTACCAGCAGCAGAAACACCAGCACAACCAGCTGTTCCAGAAACACCAAACTACGGTGCTCCAGCTGTCAATGTTGAAGTTCAAAATCAAGAAGTAGCGCCAGCTGCTCCTCAATCTGCTCCAGCAACCGAAGCTCCTGCTGAAACACCAGCTTCTGCTCCTGAAGCTCCAGCAGCACAACCAGCAGTAGAAACTGCTGCAGCACCTGAAGTGCAACCAGTAGCATCAACTCCAACAAGCGGAAATACTATTCCAACTGATCCAAATCTTCAACCTCAAGCGGAAGCTTTCCGTCAAGAAATTGCAGCGAAATTCGGTATCACAAACATCGGTGGTTACCGTGAAGGGGATCCAGAAGACCATGGTAAAGGACTTGCAGTAGACGTGATGGTTCCAACAAATTCAGAGCTTGGAGATCAAGTTGCACAGTATGCGATTGACAACATGGACCGTGCAGGTATCTCATATATTATTTGGAAACAACAATTCTACATGCCAGTAAACAACATTTACGGACCAGCTAATACATGGAACCAAATGCCAGACCGTGGTGGAGATACAGCAAACCACAACGACCACGTACATATCTCATTTAACGGATAATAAAACTATTGAACTAGGCCTAGAGCTTAGTTCTTTTTTTGTGTGCTTGAATTCACAATAAAAGTGCACAAAAAAGGCCAGAAGACGAATCTTCTAGCCGGACAATGGTTATAAAATATGATCGACTTTTTCCACCTGATAAAGAGCAATGGCCATGATAATGGTTAAGACCAGTAGCATGATGATAGCTGGTGTCCAAGAGTGGAAGAGAGATTTGCTGTAGCCGAAGAGGATGGGACCAAAGGCTGCAAAAACGTAGCCTCCGGTTTGGGCAAGTCCAGAAAGTTGAGCTGTTTTTTCAGGTGTGCTGGATTTCATGGAGAAAGCGACCATGAGGTAAGGGAAGAGCGAACTAACGGAACTTCCAATCAGGGCATTTAATACCAACCAGTAGAAGAAGTTGCTGGTCGGGATTAAGAGCATGGCTACCCCCAGAATCCCTGCTCCGACAACAATCGTCAGCATCAAGCGTCGATTGCGATCGGATAATCGTGTCGTTAAACTTGGGATCGTCAAGGAGAATGGGAGACTGATCAAGGTAAATACTGAAGCCAGTAGTCCAGATTCAACCTTTGAAAGGCCAGCTTGAACAGCCATGGTCGGAAGCCAGGTCATACTTGTGTAGAAAAGCAGTGACTGCAAGCCTCCAAAAATCATGATAGCCCAGACATATTTATTGGTATACCACTTGCTACTAGATTCTGTAGTAGCCGTCTTTTTTAGATGGTGGTTGTAGCGAAGGTTAGGAATCCAGATGACCAAAGCAAGAGCACATAAGGCTGTCAAGATGTTGACCAAACCTTGCCAAGAAGTGGCTTTGGTGATCGGAACGGCCACAGAAGAGGCGATCGCTGTGGACATCCCCATAGAAGTGATGTACAAAGTGGTCAGAATGCCTAGTTGGCGGGGTCTGTTCGCCTGAATCAGGCTTGGAAGCAGCACATTGAGAAAGGCGATACCAGCTCCAATCAAGATGGTTCCCAGATAGAGGAAGGGGAGGTTGATAATCCGAATGGCAGATCCGATCGTAATCGCAATCAAAACTAGGAAAAAGAGGCGCTCAATCCCCAACTTTTTAGCAAATTGAATCGCAAAAGGAGAGAAAATGGCAAAGGTGAGAAGTGGCAAGCTGGTCAATAGTCCCAGAGAGCTCACATCAACCCCCAAACCAGCTGCGATGTCAGACAAGACCGTCGGAAGCGTAGTAAATGGTGTTCGTAAAACAATCCCAAGCATAATGATGCCCGGGATGAATAGCATAGAATGTGTTTTTTTCATAAATCCTCCTCAGACAAAAATTCTCTTCATTATAACATAGATCGAGCATAAATTGGAGTATTAGTACAAATGAAGGGTAAGGACCGTAGTTCTCACTATCGTTCGAACTGCGTCAACGTACCTAAACTCGTCTATGCCCCTATTGAACTTGACTCACTATGAATCGTAAGGAACGTAGCGTTCGAACTGCGTCAACATAACTAAGCTCATTAACGTTTGCTAAGGTACGTAGAAAAAGCCACCGGTTTTGGTGGCTCTTATAGGGAGATTATTATGAAAAAGTTTAGGATTTTCTATCAAACAAAGTTAGGAGGTCTTCATTTGATGGTTTTATTATAAGGCTGATTTCTTAAAGAAAACTTAAGAAAAGACGCTGTTTATAAGAATCGGTCTTAGGTCTGATAAATTTTTTACAACAGAAACTATTTAGAATTTTTTCTAAATAGAGTTGACAAACCCATCCGAAAGTACTAGAATCTATTTAGAAAGATTTCTAAATAGATTAGAGGAGATAGAGAATGAATTTTGCGCAAACATTTAAAGCTTTATCGAATCCGATAAGAAGAAGTATCTTAGAACTGCTAAAGGCGGGGAAATTATCTGCTGGTGATATCGCTGGCCACTTTGATGTAGCAGGAGCGACCATTTCCCATCATTTAAGCCTCCTCAAGCAGGCAGATTTAATTCGAGAGGAAAAAGAGAAGAATTTTATCTACTATGAACTCAATACTTCTGTCTTGGAGGATTTAATGGTCTGGCTCGTTGATTTGAAAGGAGATTCTACTGATGAAAATGAATAAAAAATTATTGGCCTTAACCTCCATGGTGATCCTTTTCCCCATGCTTTGGGGGCTGATGATTTGGTCGCAATTGCCTAACCAAATCCCGATTCACTTCAATTTTGCTGGCCAGGCCAATAACTTCCAATCGAAATCCCTGGTTGTGTTTGGTCTTCCTATTTTCGATCTCATGGTGCATCTGTTTGTGATCTTTATGATCGGTCGCGATTCTAAGAATAGCGCTATGAATGAAAAAATGATCAGAGCGATTTACTGGTTGACCCCAATCGTTTCCTTCAGTACCTCCTATCTCATCTATAGCAAGGCGCTAGGATCTACTACCAATCCATCTGTTTTTGTTTCGGCTTTGCTAGGGCTCATCTTTGTAATCATGGGCAATTACATGCCTAAGTTGAAAGTGAATCACACGGTTGGAATCCGTCTGCCTTGGACCTTACAGAGTGAAGATAACTGGCACAAAACCCATCGCTTGGCAGGGAAGTTGTGGGTGCTTGGTGGCTTGATCCTTCTTCTTGAAGCAGGCCTTCAATTCGCTCTTTCTTATGTACTGGTGCTGGTCATCCTCGCCATTGTGTTTATCCCTATGATGTACTCTTATCAATTAAGTCGGAAAAATCGTTAGTATGAAAAAACAACCAGAGAAGAACTAGTTGGGAACTGATTCTTTTCCGGTTGTTTTTGCTTATTCATCACTTTATATTCCAAATTTTCAGAGAAAGATTCTTTATCGGAAAGTCATAATTTTTCATGTTCTTTCCATAATGTAGCGAGTATAGTCATTGAAATTTATCCAAAAAAGGTAGTGATTGAACTGAAATATACTGCATTTGGCAAAAAGAAAAAAGTCGTTGAAATTGATTTTCAACGACTTTTTAAACTCAATTATTTAACTTCTGTAAACACAACGTGTTTGCGAAGTTTTGGTGAGTATTTCTTCAATT
>ERZ773100.1478-NODE-1478-length-10738-cov-177.478330_pt1 | contig 10738 bp, 9 predicted proteins | sample MGYA00511119_ERZ773100 | MGnify/ENA primary metagenome ERZ773100 (study PRJEB29015, sample SAMEA2738000) | human oral metagenome | biome: human oral; feature: human-associated habitat; material: dental | place: China | collected 2111 ...
TCGACTCGGAGGGGAACTCCTCCGGGAAATGGGCGCGGATCATCAGGAACGTCGGATTGGACACGTCCAGGACGGTGACGCAGCCGTCGAACTTGGCCACGAGCTTGGTCGGCGCCTCCATGGGGCCCATCTCGAAACCGAGCGCGCCGAGCGCACGGTGGATCCGTTCCACCGTCACCGCGGGAGCCGACGAGCCGTCCTCGGCGTCCTTGAACCAGGCCATCCCTACGCCTCCCCGCCGGAGGAGACCGCATCGGCGTGCGCTGCCTTGGAGAACAGCGCGTCGAAGTCCTCGATCGTGCCCAGGCAGGATTTGAGACTGGCGTCGAAGGCCCCCTGCAACTGCGCGTCCGTCATCCCCTGCTCCACCCAGAAATTGCATTCGGCGCGCAGCCCCATGCCCCTCTCGAGCTCCACCACCGTCGATTTGGGCAGGATGTAGTTCCGGTTGCGGTGGGTGGCGGCGTCCAGGGCCTTGGCGCGGTCGGCGGGATCGGTGATCGTTCCCTGCCACAGCGCGATGAAGCGCAGGGACCGCCCGTCGCAGGCGACCCAAAGCGTGATGTTCGGCCACGTGGAGAGGATGAGCTCCCCTTCGAGCGAATAGTTCAGATCGGCCTTCTTGAAGAGGGTCTCGATGCGCGGAATCGTGACCTGGGGAAGTGCCATGATTTCCTTTCCGGACGACAGGCCCCGGCAAGGGCGACGCGCCCATCGGCGATCTCCCGTCGGATGGCGGAATGCGGGACGCGGTAGCCGGATGCGCCCACAATCAATCATGTCACGCCGTTCTGAGCCTTACCAGCGGCCCCCATGTGTACTAAAAACCCACCGGACGGTCGGATCGCGGGGGTGCCCCCGCCGTCTTCGGGCTCGGGCGGCGGTGCGCCTCAACCGGCGAAGGTGCGCGTCGGCTGGCCCGGCACGGCCGTGCGCATGTGGAAGACGGCGCCTGCGTGCGGCTCGTCGGCCGTCTCCCGGGACGTCGTGATGAAGACGTCGCGCAGGTCCGGACCGCCGAGGGTCACCGCGGTCACGCCGTGGACGGGCAGCTCCCATTCGCCCAGGATCTCCGCCTCGGGCGAATAGAGGCGCACCTTGCCCACGCGGTTCATGGCGCACCACACGTTCCCCTCCGAGTCGACGGCGAGGCCGTCGGGGCGCCCGCCGTCGCCGTCGTGGAAGGGGCGGCGGCCGACCAGATCCCCGCCGACGACGTCGAAGACGTCCGTGCATCCCGTGGACGTGTCGTTGTAGTAGGCGCGCTGCCCGTCGGGGGCGAAATCCAGGCCGTTGGACACCGTGACGTGGTAGAGGGCCGTCGAATAGCGCCCGTCGGCCTCGATCCGGTAGAGCCTGCCCGCTCCGAGGGTGCGGTCGTAGGGCATCGAGCCCGCGTACAGCCGCCCCCACGGGTCCAAGCCGCACTCGTTCATGCGAACGTTCGGATCGCTCCACATCTCGGGCAGGGGCGTGGGCGGGGCGAAGGGAGCGTCGGCCAGTCCTATCCCGCGTTCCAGGCCGGCGACGTAGCCTCCGCGCTCGCGGGGCCGTACGAAGGCGGCGATCCGCGAGCCGGTGGCGATCCGCGTGACTTCGCCGCTTCCCGAGAGCGTGAGTATCGTTCCCGCGAGCATGTCCACCATGCGCAGGCCTCCCCACGAGGAGTGCCAGACGGGGCCTTCTCCGTGGAAGGCGATGACATCGGTAATCTGTTCAGGTCGCATCATCGCCGATGATAGCGCGGAGGCAGTGTGGTTCGCTCAAGCTGTCCGCTCAGCGGTCCCCGTTGCCGCTCGGCGGCCCGGCCGGTCCCGGTCCCGGGTCGTGCGGCCCGGCTGGGTCACGCCACGGGTCACGTCGGTGGATTCGGCCCGCTCCCAGGGGCGTGCGTCTCGGCCAGAGCCGCCTCGGGGAGCGCGGCCCGTCGGCGGTCGGCGCCGTGCGCTTCCATGCCGTCCGCTCGGGCTCAGGACGGCCGGGCCTACGGGGCGACGAGGAATCCGAGGGCTCCGCTGGAGGCGAGGACGACGACCATGCCCAGCAGCGCGACGAAGGCTATCGAATACGGCGCCGCCCTGCGCAGCAGCGGCGACTCCGAGCCCGGCTCCTTGATGGCCGTGGCGGCGATGGCGAGATTCTGAGGGCTGACGATCTTGCCGATGCCGCCGCCGATCTCGTTGGCCGCCAGCAGCAGCTGCGGGCTGATCCCGGCCTGGGCGCCCGCCGTCGTCTGGAGGTTGGCGAACAGCGCTCCCGCGGAGGTCGCCGACCCGGTGACGGCCGTGCCGATCCATCCGAGCACCGGCGCGAGGAAGGCGAACGCCCCTCCCGTGGCCGCCAGCCAGGTGCCGATGGCGACCGTTTGGCCCGAGAAGTTCATGACGTAGGCCAGGGCCATGACCGTCGCGATCGTGAGGATGGCCAGGCGCAGGTCGGCGATCGTCCTGCCCAGGGCGGCCATTCCCCGGGCGAAGGAGAAGGGGTAGAGGCCGCCGGAGCCAGTGCGCCCGTAGACGATCGACACGGCGATCCCCGTCAGAAGGAGCATCGTGCCCGGCGAGGAGAGCCATTGGAGCCCGAAGACCGTGGACGAGGAGACCTCGCCCGAGGCGGAGACGAGCTTGCCGTGCAGCCCCGGCCAGGCGAAGGTAACGTCCGTCGAGGCGAGCGCGGCCGGGACGTCGACCCCGACCTTCCACAGCTTCGCCACGCCGAAGACGACGACCACCAGCCAGTAGGGCAGGAGGCCGAGGGTCACGCGCGAACCCGTGAGCTTCCCGCCCGAGGTCTGCGAACGCAGTTCGTCAGGCGTGTCGGGCCGCCAGAGGCGCAGCAGGAGCGTCACGGAGGCGAAGGAGACGAGGGAGGCGAAGACGGCCGTGAGCTCGTAGGAGAGGAAGTTCGCGGCGGCGACGTGGCCCAGGCCCATCGTCACGCCCGCGACGAGCGCGGCCGGCCAGGCCTGCCTGACCCCGCGCCTGCCGTCGAGGATCGCCAGGAGGAGGACGGGGATCCAGCACAGGAACAGCGGGGTGATGCGCCCCTGGGTCGCGCCGACCGCATCCGGCGCGGCCCCGCCGAGCTTGGCCGCCGTCGTCACCGGAATCGACATCGCGCCGAAGCAGACGTTCAACGCGTTGCCGACCATCGTCACCAGAGCCGCTTTCAGGGGCGGCAGGCCGAGGGCCAGGAGCATGGCGCAGGAGATAGCGACCGGCGCCCCGAAACCGGCGAGCCCCTCGATGAGGCCGCAGAAGCAGAAGCCGATGAGGAGGGCCTGGACGCGCATGTCGCCCCTGCCGACCGCGGCGAACACCGCCCGGACGTCCTCGGAGCGGCCCGTCCGCTCGGTGAGGTTGTACAGCCACACCGCCATGACGACGATGTAGACGATCGGGAAGATCCCGAAGGCCGCCCCCTGCGTGGCGGAGAGCAGCGTGAGGTCCACCGGCATGCCGAATCCGAAGATCGCCACGAGCACGGCGACGCCGAGGGAGGCGATCGCGCACACGTGCGTCTTCACTTTGAAGGCGCCCAGGAGGACGAAGAAGAAAGCCAGCGGCAGCAGCCCGAGGAGCGCCGTGAGGACCAGGGAGGAGGCGACCGAGGTGGTCGACGGGGTGAACGACGCGGCCAGCTGCGACGAGGCGGCGGCTCCGTTCAGCGTTTCGATGGTCGGCGTCATTGCTACGTCCTCGGAGTCGGTGGGATTCGGGGCGGGGTGTCCGGACCGGTACGGCCGGTGAGAACCGTGTGGCCAGTGAATCACGGTTGCCCGGCCGTGTAAAGGGGGACGGCATGTGAAGGGGGCGTTCGGCGGGCGGCATCATCGGCTCGCCCTCATGAAGCGCTGCCGCCCGGCTCGTCGGATCCCTGCTACGTGCGGGGTTTCGCCCTCCGCGCGAGGGAGCCGACCGCGCTCGAGTACGGTCGGCGGAAGGGAATGGGGGCGGACGGTGCCGTTCGGAAGCACAATGGAAATCTGAATGTCAGGTGCCGTGTATACCACGTTTTCGGAAGTTTGAGATTAATATATCGTAAAAGCGGAAGCTCGGCGAGCAGAGATCATGTAGCAGATCCTGGTCGTATACTCACCTATTGGGCATTCCGAGAGGCGAATTAATTTCCCGATGGAAATCTGACGAATGAGGGTCGCTTTATGCTACCTGAAATATGCTTATATGTGTCTATACTCACCTGCCGGGCGCTCCAGAGAGGAGGTGAACGGAATAATGACAGCAATGCTGGAAACGAATGAGATGCTCGACATCGATCTCGAGATCGATATTGACGCGATGCCGACCGATTCGGACTCGGCACCGGAGATCAGGAGCTGGTCTTTCTGCACTGGTGGCTGCACAAGCCGAGGAGGCGGAAGCTTCTGTAGTTGGTGCTGCTAAATGCATAATGAAGTGTGGTGGCGCAGTGGTTGTCATTCCAGTGCGCCACCGCACCTAATCAGGTTTATTTTAAGCAGTTGGCGTGAGAAAAGGTCTTTCCTCGCCGGAAAGATATAGGAGTTCTAAAGAAAATGACGGTGGAGGGGAATCGCCACCCACTCGTAGCGGCTCGGCATTTCACATTGAGGACCGCAGTGCGCCCCTTGCGCTTCGCCGCGACTCAAGACGACGAACGCCTGGCAGCGGGGGATCGCGAAAGTTTGATTGAGTACATTCGCAAGGCATACTGCGATACCGCTCTCAGGCGGGCGGTGATTCACGCTGCTCCCGCCCTCTGGGGCTCCGTTCAGCGCGTATTGGAAAATCCTGCTGCGTTGAAGCCGTCTAGGCTACGCCGGGTAGCCATGTCCACAGCGAAGTTCATGAATCGGATATCTTCCCGACCTACGCCGTTCGGGTTGTTCGCAGGCGTGTCCGCTGGCGAATTCGTCCCTGACACCGATGACGCCGGATGCGCGTTCGGACAGGGATGCCGGGAGGCCGTTGCGGACTTCCGCTGGCTCCTTCCCGTGATTGGATCGTTGGAACAGCGTCTCGAGATCTTGAAAGGCCTGTCCGTTCACTGCAATCCCCTTTTACGATGGAGGGCCGATGAGATTCTCGTCTTCCGCGCGGACCACGCTGGTACGCCGCAGTCGCGGACGGCTATCGGGAGGACTCCGATACTGGACTACGTGCTTGACAGGTGTAGGGATGGCGTTGGGATCGTCGCCGGAACGCTTTGCGAGGACGCCGCCGTGGAATTCCACACTCGTTCCACTGCGGTGCTCCGCCTGGTGGCGCGGCTCGTCAGTCTCGAATTCCTTTACACAAGCCTGCGGCCCAGCCTGACCGGAGGCGATCCCCTGGAAGAAGTGTCGCAATCGATAGATCGGGCGGGAGCTGACGTAGAGGAACTGCGGAGCCTGCAACGGCTTATCCACGCCTTGTCCGGACCGATGGACCCTGACGACGACGGCGAGGACTACTCCCGCGCGTATGCGGCCATGTCGAAGTTCAATGATATTGACAACAGAATCCATTTCACTTTGAAGAGCGGAATCCGGCTGCGGCTGCCTGATTGCATCCGCCGAGATGCCGAGGAGGGAATGCATCTTCTCCAGAGACTTTCTCCGATGCGGTTGGGCATGCGCGGACTGCGCAAATACCATTTGGCATTCCTAGAGCGGTACGGGATCGACCGAACGGTTCCCTTGCTGACCCTGATTGATCCGGCTCGAGGCATTGGAGTTCCCGACGACTACTCGTGGCCGAAGCAGCACGGCACGAGCTCTTCTTTCTCGGAGGATGTGAATGAGAGACGAGAAGAGAAACTGGCGTCTCTCTATAGCAAAGCATTGACTGAAGATAATCATGAAGTTTGTCTCTCGGAGAATGACGTGGAAGAACTTGCTTTCAGTCCATTTAATGAGAATGAATGCCAGTTAGGTGCTGAACTCTATTTTTGTCTGGTAGCTCGATCGTGGTCTCAAGTGAAAGCAGAAGATTATTTTTTATCGCTTGATACAAATCCAGGTACACATTTCTCTCTGTGTACGGCTGGTAGGTTTTTAAATCTGTTACCTGAACTAAATAGAGAACGGGAATTACAGCTTGTTGACGACGAACGGGAATACAGCGCTTCACTATCTTTCTACCCACGATCGCATCCCGCCGTCAACTTGGTCAACACTCCGCCGACTGCCGAAAGGCTCATCGAAGTGGACACTCCCCGAGCAGTCACTGCTGATTACGTTCCGCTGTCGCGCGTCGGAGTCAGGGCGACGATGCGCGGTCTCTTTCCCGTCGACATGTCCGATGGGCGGGCCATCCGCATACAGGCCCGCAATGCGGTCTATCCTCCGGCGCAAGCACCCAATGCGGTCCGGCTCCTGGCTGATATGGAACTCGAGCTCCAACGGGTCTGGGAACCGTGGAGTTGGGGGCGTCTGGCCTACATACCATTCTCACCGCGGGTGCGCTCCGGTAGGTTCGTCCTCGCACCGGCCAGATGGACCTTGAACGAGCTCCTGCGCCAGGGCTTTGTCAAAAACCCCGATGCACCGGAACTCTTCGCGCGATGGAGACAACAATGGAAGGTGCCCAGGCATTGCCTCGTCGTCAACCAGGACATGCGCCTTCTCTTGGATGCCGACAATGCCGGCCATATTGAACTCTTACGTGCTGAACTCGCGAAAAATGGGAGTCTGGTGCTCGAAGAGCTGCCCGGTGGAGCGTCCACGCCTCACGATGCGTGGGGCTGGTTGGCTGATGGAGACGAAGTCTACGCGAGTGAACTCGTTGTGTCCTTCACTAAACGGGACGCGACTTTCGGGGCCGACAGATTCCGCGCTAAGATACACCTGGAACCCGAACTGAAGTACTTTCCCGGCTCGCGGTGGCATTCATTCCGGCTTTACACTCCGATGGACGAGATGACGCATCTGCTCAAAGACGGAATCGGCGAGGCGATGGAGCGAATCGCAACGGTCAGCGGCAGCACCCCCTTCTTTGTCCGCTACACCGACGACGATGGTCCGCACCTTCGTCTCCGGTTCCAGGACGCTTCGTCGGCCAGTTCCGAGCGGGTTGCCGAGTTCCGTGAAGTCCTACGAAATGCATGTAACGACTTGGGAGCGACGACGTTCGTACAGGATGAATATCATCCGGAATTCGAACGGTATGGCGGTTTGGAACAGCTTGAGTTGACGCACGAAACCTTCTCAGAGGACGCCCTCGCCGTGCTCCGAGCACTGCGGAGTCCGACGACTGAGTTCTTCTCCGGGCTGGAGGAGTACACGATTCTATCTTGGACCGAGACGCTCGTGGGATTCGGACAGGGCTTCGACTGTGAGACCGCCGAATCGGCAGATGCGCCGGATCCCCTCGCCGTGCTGGAGGCGTGGACCGACAGAATGGGCTTGGCCTCCAGCCGTGGGGACGACTCCTACGCCCGGCACCGGGAACGGTGGAGTCGACTGGTGCAATCGCACCTGTTGAGGATCCAACACGGGGAGTCTCTCGGCGACTGCGGACTGGGACGTGCCGCGCCGCTGCGGGCTGGAAGAGGCTTGGGCGTGGCTGCCGTCACGGGGAGGGGCCAGACTCCACCTCCACGTGTCGTGGGAAGCTATCTGCACATGACGTTCAACCGGGTGTTCGGTCCCGATTCGGAGAGAGAGCGGCGTCTGCTCGAAATCCTTCGGTCTGTCTCAGTGCGCCTTGACAGGGAGCGGAGCGCGCGGGGGGCGACCAGATGAATTTCGACGAGGAACGGGAACCAGGATGGCTCCTACCCGAGGATCTGCGCAGGCAGGCGGGGAATCTGGCGATCGACGTGGCCGAACGGCTCCGAGATCCTGACGCCGATGAGCGGATCGTGGACCGTCCGGACAATATTGAGCCGGTTTTCGGCTCGTCGATGTGGTCCCCGGGATCAATGAGCCATGGACTGGCGGGAACGTCCCTGATGTATTCGCTGCTCGCGGCCTCCAACCCACACTACTGCGAACTGGCCCACCGGCATCTCCAAGGGGCGGTCCGGTCGATTTCATGGAATACTCGGGGCGGCCTCATGGGAGGCCCCGCCGGTATCCTGGCCGCCGCCCAGGGAGCCTCCGGCGCGGGTGCTCAGTACCGGGGTTTACGGGAGAAACTGACGGCTTGGCTCACGGCCGTGCAGATGAGGATGGTCCGCGAATATTCGGACTCTCTGAAGAAAGGCGTCCACTGGTTCGCCTACGACCTGATGAACGGCGTAACGGGCGTGCTCAGAATCCTGATTGATGAGACCTCGCCGGATGCCCGAGAGGCAGTGAAGATCTCCACCGACTACTTGTGTTCGCATATCCTGAAGCAGGGGAAATCCGGCCTGCCCGGCTGGTGGGTCCCCTCGGAGCTCGAACCCGTCGAACAAGATCGCTTCGCCTACCCTCACGGAGATCTCAACCTCGGGATCGCGCACGGCGTGACTGGTGTGATCGCTGTCCTCACAACGGTGGCCGAGAGAGAAGGTTTGACTCCAGCTATGGAAGACGCCATCCGGGGGGCGGTTGATTGGATTCTACTGTGGCGGCAAGAAGTTGACGGCGTGCCTTACTGGCCTGCACGGATTCCCGCGGAGCTCAATGAATCTCCGCAAGATGCACCTTCCCAGTTCACGAGGGCAGCATGGTGTTACGGCACCCCAGGAGTAGCGTTGACGCTGGTGCGAGTCGGGCTATTGCTGGATGAGTCTAAAATTATCGATACCGCGGTAGAGACATTGATTGGTCACCTTCAAGTATCTGAATATGAATGGAGACTCGATGGACCGACTTTCTGTCATGGATACGCTGGAACTTTACATATACTCCATCGAATATGGTTTATGTGCGGTGACGAACGTTTGAGGCAATTAGCAGTAAAAATGGCAACTAAACTCATCAAAAATATGGTTGAGACAGATACACCTTTTCTTTTTCGACATTGGGTGCCCGACAGTCCGGAAGGTTGGCGAAAGGCCCATACTTTTAGTCATCTGGATAGCATTGGGTTGCTCGAAGGGGCGGCGGGTGTGGCTGCGGTGCTCTATACTTTGAGCGAAATGGATTCACACGATATGCCAGCGTGGGATCGGGTCTTCGGTCTTTCGTGATCGCAAAGAAGGTAGAAAAGAGGGAGGGACCTAGGATGACGGAAGCTGAAACCGGTACCGTTGTGGAAAGGGTTCTCGTTGGCTGCACGGGCGCATTGCAAATGCTATCCATAGGCGACTATATAGCGGCTATGCGGTCTGTGGGAATTCGGCGTATCGGAGTCGTCCTTTCGCCGTCTGCCGCCGCGATGACGTCTCCCGCCTCGCTCGAGGCTATCGTCAACGAAGTGTTCATTGAGCTTCCCATGACCCGAAACCATATTGCCTTGAGCCGTGACTACCAACGACTGGTGGTGGTTCCCGCGACGGCGAATTTCCTTGCGAGTGCGGCGACCGGCGGCGCGCGCAACGGAGTCGAACTCATGCTGATCGCTATGCCCACGCCCTCCGTGATCGTTCCGGCGATGAACAGCGTCATGTGGTCCAAGCCAGCGATCCAACGCAATATTCTCGCCTTGAAAGAAGACGGACACACCGTACTGGCACCCCAGGAACGCGAAGTTTACGAAGCCGCTTCTAAGGGCTTCAGATCGGGTGTAGCTGCTTCGACGCCTTACGAAGTGGCCAATGCTGTTCGTGAGATCTCGGATGCTACCGCCGGAAGTTGATAGGCGGAACATTATAAAATCAGAGTTCTATGCCGAATTCGTGTCTGGATTTTACGAAAATTATTTAAAATAAATTTAATATATTTTAATGTTAATAACTGAATGAAATAAGTTTTCATTTATTTTTTAAGCTCTTACAATGCTTGTTGGCTTGGTCTATTCCGGTAAGCTGGTGCCGTCTCGGGCGCGGTGAACCGCCCGGGGGCGGACGGCTACTGACGGGGTGAAGGATGCGTTCGGGTCCGGCGCCACCGCCATCGCCCCGAAACGGGGAAGGAGAGCCTCTTCGCGTTGAACCCCGAAGCGGAGACCGTTCGCGACGCCGAGCTTCTGGAAGCCGTCGGCGGCGGGGACGAGCGCGCGTTCGCCGAACTGCACCGGCGCTATGCGGCAGTGGTGTTCTCCTTCGTCCTCGCCCGCACCGCGGACCGCGGCGCGGCCGAGGAGGTCAGCGCCGACGTGTGGCTCGGATGCTGGAGATCGGCCCGCGCCTTCCGAGGCGATAGCCAGGTCCTCACCTGGCTGCTGGGGATCGCCAAACGCCAGATCTGGACGCACGCCCGCCGCAGGAGAATCCCCACGGCCCCCTTGGACGAGGAGATCGAAAACCTGGCGGACGACGCCGACGATCCGGCCGGCCTGGTCGCGGCCGCGGCCAGCGTCGACGAGCTGGTCGCGGCGCTGCGGTCCCTGCCGGAGGACCTCGCCGAGGTGGTCGACCTCGCCTGGCTGCACGAGTTGCCCTACGCGCAGATCGCCTCGACGCTGGGGATCCCCGCCGGGACGGTGAAGAGCCGGATCTCCAGAGCTCGGCGGATACTGAAAGACGCATTGAGGAAGGACGCATTGAGGAGCGACGATGCCTGACGGCATGGACGGAACCCGGCGCGAGGCGCTGCGAGAGGCCTTGCGCCGACGGGAGTGCGAGCGGGGCGGGGGAGGGCCGGACTTCGAGACGGTGCGCCGCCGCGTGGCCGCCTCGCCGTCCCCCCTGGACCGGCGAGGATGGACGGCGGCGCGGAGCCTCCGGCTGGCGGCGTCGCTGGCATGGG
>ERZ773100.1480-NODE-1480-length-10728-cov-10.829289_pt1 | contig 10728 bp, 14 predicted proteins | sample MGYA00511119_ERZ773100 | MGnify/ENA primary metagenome ERZ773100 (study PRJEB29015, sample SAMEA2738000) | human oral metagenome | biome: human oral; feature: human-associated habitat; material: dental | place: China | collected 2111 ...
GAGGGCAGTGAGCCGGCCAGACTCACGGCGCCCTTCGCGGGCCAGGGAGCGGGCCATGGCCACCACCAACGGCGGCGACCACGCCCCAGCCCTACGGCCTCGCCTCACCATTCCCCGGTCACCCCCTCTGACTCGTCGGCCAGGCGGCGGACGGACTCGACCTTTCCGTCGAGGATTCTCTCGATGACGCTCAAGCTATTCATCACTGCTCCTCCTCAAGCCCGAGAAGCAACTCCACCTCTCGTCTGGTCTGGTTATCCGCCTTCGTGCGTTCGACAACAAGGGTGCGTCCGGGGCGGATGAGGCTGGCCTGGATCTCGACCCTGAACGGAGGCATCTCCCCTGTGTCATCAGTAAATCTCACCCAGATCGTGTTGCTGAAAGGGCTATCGACTACCGAGAACCGGCCGTCGGCGCTTATAAGGGAGTCCGCTCGCGCAAGCAGTTCGTGACATCTTGCAGCCTCGCGAATCGCCTTGCGCAAGTCCTCGACGTCAATACTCCTGGTGGCGAGCGACCCCTTCCCGACACGAGCCAGGGTGTACCCCGGGGCCAGGTCCAGAGACACGTCACCACCCTTCGCAGAGACGGCGTTCCCGTACTCGTCCAGGCAGACGATGACGTTGGCATCCCCAGTCTCTGAGGCGATGGCCTTGACGAGCCGCTCCCCCTTCAGTATGTCCATCACCATGGTCCATCAACCCTCAGGACGATGCTGTCGGGCAGGCCGGCCTTGGCCAGCAACCTCTCCTCAGCCTCCTCGAACGGGGCGCCCACGGTGGTATCGATGGGGTTCTCGTCATCAGGATCGACGCTGAAGCTGGCGGAGAGGTCAGCGAGCCACTCCGGCGGCTCGACATAACTCGCGAAGTCTTTCTCGTCGCAGCCGTCCTCGAGGATGGCCGAGACACGCACGGTCCAGTCCTCGATGGGGTGGGCCCAGTCCTCCAGGAGGACGGCACCGTCGTCACGGACGGTGCCACCGAGGTGCTGGCTGCACTCCCACTCCAGGATGATGCGGTGACTCTCGGCGAAGTCTGCTGCACGGTCGCTGACGGCCTTGTCGACGACCGCCTGCACCTCAGGCGCAGGGTGCCGCTGATTGGGGCCGTGCGGGCCGAGCCACATGCAGGCTGGCCACTCGTCCCGAGGAACGTAGCGTTCAATGAGAGACAAGTCATCAGTGCTGGACCAGTCAGCGCCAGCGGCGGCGGTGACGTACTTGCGACCGAGAACCTTCTCGGGAAGCTCGACGATGAAGTGGGCGGTAATCTCGTCACCCCAGACCTTGGCGGAGAAGCTGATCTCGGCCCCGTCGGGGGCGGTCGCGGTGATCTCGCGCCCGAGGCATCCACTGGGACGCCAGTCGAAGACGCTGGAGTCCCACTCGTCGAGGTACTCGATCTGAAGGCCGAGGTATGAGGCGACGAACTCGCACTGTTCACCGGTGCCGCGGCCGTCGGTGATGCCGACGACCGCCTCGATGGCCTCGATCATGCTGGTGGCCTCCTCCTCATGGTTGGCGCGCAGCCAGGGGGGACTGCCGTAGGTGGCGTAGAGCCACCTACGGACCTCCGCCTCCCCCGTGTACTGGGTGACGAGCAGGCGGCCGGCGTCGCCACGGGTGTCTGTGATGAGCATAGGGGTGGTGCTCATGCTGTCCTCCTTGGGTTGAGGTGGGGCGTACCTGACGGAAAGTCGAACCTTGCTGCGACCGTCTGCGCGGGTTTAGCTGTTCCAGAGAGGGTGGGGGCGCCCCATGACTGCAAGGTGCACGAGGTGAAACCAGTCATCCGCTGTGCGGGGCCTCTCAGCCGTAGGGAGCGCCCAGAACCTGCGAGCGCGGTCAAGGTCAATGCAACTCAGCTCCTCCTTGATAACCTCCGGGTACCAGTAGTACGTACGATTAAAGCGAGCACTAGTATGGTGCCACTCGTCAGTCTGGATTTGCCCGGTGCGGATGAGCCATTTGACAAAGGTGACCTTTTCGTCAATCCCGTTCTCATTAAGCCAAGCCTGGTTGATCCTGCTGGCAGGAAGTGCCCCTTCATCCTCGGCGATCTGCGCCCGAACACTCCTGCTGTAGTCGCCCATATAAGCCATCTTAGGATTCCTCTCATCCCCCCTGATGACTTAATTGTATGCTGGCATACAATTATGAGTCAACCTATCGAGGTGTGCGCTGCCACACACCCGACCACTTATCCACTGACTGCCGAGTAACCCCGGCTGCCATCGCCACGGCCCGCTTCGGCCGGCCCGCCCGAACGGCGGCCACCACCGCAGCCCGACGTTCAGCCTCCAAAGCCTCTAAAGCCTCACGCGCCACCTCAACCTCGCAGCGCAGCCGATCCAGCTCCAGTAAGTCCGGAACTTCGTTGGCGTTCATCATCCATCTCCTTCCAAGTCAAGCCCGGAACCTCGTCGCGAGGTCCGGGCGGCGGCCGGTCAAGACAACTCAATGTGTTGGTGAGGGTTGTAGCACCATGCGTCATCCAGTTCGGACCACGGGGTCACAGCCACCTCGGACCACACCCGAGCGTCTCCCAGCAGGCCCGGGCACTGCTCGATGGCCTGCCCCCAGATCTCGGGGCGCCTAAACCAAGACAGCACATCCTCTGCTGTCGTCTCCTTCGTTAAGCGCAGGAAGCGGCCGGTCAGAGTGCATGTGATTTCTGTAGGGCGATCCTCTGGGTGAACGATAGTGCTCATGGTTGTATCCTTTCTAGGGTCCCACCCCTTTTAGGGTGGGCAACAGGATGTTCAAAATTAGGTGTCTGAACGATAGGATGGATGTCGACCTTGTTGCCCAATCCGCTGAACATTGACACGTTACATGTATGGTAACATACCATCTTAAGTAGAGACTAAGTATGTGACTCAGCGTGTCTCTTCTCAACTTATTGGGTGGAGGTAGGGTGATGTTTCTACGTGCATGGGGTTGTCTGTCGAACATCTGACTCGGTCAGTAGGCGACTGGGGCGTCCTGGGAGACGCCCTCCGCTGCGGAGGCAGTACTGGATTCGGCGAACTCTGCGGTGTATCCAGCCTCGCCGGCGTGGTGACCGGCTTGCTTCGCGGTATCCCTTCCGGCGCGGGGAGTGGGCTGTGGTGGACACGACCCGCCCCCGGGGTGTCCGTTGTAGATCCACTTCCCGAGATAGTCGACGGAGTCACCGTCATACGCGGCGGCGCCGGGCGCCCGACCACCCCGCCGCCGCGAGCGCCCGTCGCTGTCCCAGGTGTACTCGACGACGTCGTCGTGCACTTCTCTCGTCTGGTTCCCAGCGCTGCGGTCAGGGGGCGGTGTCGTGTGGGACGTAGTTGATTTCTACGTTGTAGCCCTCGGCCATGAGGCATAGGGCGAGGACGCCGACGCAGGCCCGGTGTTCGTGGGCGGGCATGTCCAGGCCAGCCAGGCGGGCCTGCTGGTCTGTGGCGAAGACGCTGAGATCGACTTTGTCCGGGTCGGGTTGGTCTGCGAGTTCGTCTAGGACGGTGGTGAGGGTTGAAGTGACCCACTTTGCTCGCTTGTCGATGATGTCCCATGCGGCGGTGGGTGCGGTCGTGCTGAGGCACCAGTCCCGCACGGACCTGGGGTTGACGTCGAGGGTGTTGGCGAGGTCTGAGACAGAGATCCCGAGGATCTCGCGCATTACGCGGAAGTGTGCGGGGCTGCGATGGTCCCGGTTGCGCTTGGGCACGAGAGGCTCTCTCCTTTGGGTGGTGGGGCGCCCCTGCCCGGAAGGTTGGTCGGGTGAGAGAGTTGGGGGTCGGGGTGCTCAGATGCTAGTGCTGGGCTGCATTGTGATCACCCCGGGGGCGGTTGGTGTGTTCTCTCCCCGATGCTCCCAATCTTATGGCACCCGCGATCGGGTGCCAGCAGTTGAGGTGTCCTGGTTCTTGCTTCAGGTGCGTTGGATTGTCCAGAGGTGGGTGCGGTTCAGGCCGGCGCGGGCGAGGAGTTGGTCCTCGGCCTGGGTGAGCTCGGTGTTGCTCGGTGATGGTTGGTCGGGTGTGTGGGTGATGATGTCGGTGAGGTCGGCCAGGTAGCCGGCGGGGATGCGCCATGAGGTGGCTGCGGTGGGGTCTGCGCCGGTGTGGGTGAGGGTCCTGAGGGTGAGGGTCCAGGTGTCGGTGGGAGTGACCCATCCGCCTCCGGTGATCTCGCCGGCTCGGTTGTAGGTGAGTGGGGTGGGGTGGGTGCTGTGGTGCCAGTGGAGGACGACGGGGTCGGGGACGATGAGTGCCTGGGGCTCGTGGAAGAACGCGTGCCGGATGGCTTCCAGGCGCCTGGCTGTTGGGGTGAGGGCCATGAGGTTGTCCCAGGGTGGGGGCTCGCCGTCGATGCGGCCGCGGACGATGCCGGTGTCGAGGGCCCAGGCGTGGAGGCGGTAGTGGACCTCGTCGCCCCATCCGCACCGGCGGGCCAGGGCGAGCGTGGTCATGAACGGGGCCGGCTCGGGCCCCCAGGCGATGGCCTGACCTGGAATGAAGACGCAGGTGTGCTCGGTTACCACAACCACCTCATGCCTCCGCTCCATCCTCTAGCGACTGACGATCTCCCGTGAACCTGCCTACCGACTTCCAGGCCATCCTGGTGGTGTCGCCATGGCCTCGGGGGGCTTGAGAATGGGGGAGGGGCTTGTCCGCTGGTGTAGCGGGCAAGCCCCTCGAAGCCCTCCGGGATGGGGTTGGCGGCCCTTGGTGTCTTGGAGTGGTCAACCCCCGTATGCGCGGGGCGGTTGGGCATCCCACGAGAGTGTGGGGGCCAACCCATCCGGATTGCCTACCATGTTACCGCCGGCGCCCAGGCCGTGTCGAGGCCTGGTTTGCGTGGTTGAGCTACTGCTCGGTGGTCTCGCTATCGCGGCGCCGCCAGTGCCCGGTGCGGGCGTCGAGGGTCTGGCGGGTGATGCCGGCGGCGGCGGCGATCCGAGTCTTGGATGCGCCGGCTTCGACGGCCTCGAGAAGCAGGAGGTCGAGCTGTTTGCGGGCGGAGTCAATGTCGGCGGCGGCCCGCTCGACGCGATCCACGTATTCATCAGCGACCCGATCGGCGACCCATGTCGCGAGATGCTTGCGCTGGGCAGGGGTGAGGTCGATGGCGTCGGCTTCGACATCTCCCCAGTCCCCGTTCGGCGCGTTGGTGACGAAGGTCTGGTCGTCAAACGTGGCGCCAGCGGGCAGGTCGGCGTGCCACCGGTAGCACAGCCGGGGCCCGGTCTCGGGGTTTCCGGTGTAGATCCAATCCCCGACAAGGTCGTAGGGGTTGTCGTCGTACACGGGGATCGACTCGTCGCGGCCGGCGAGGATCCAGTCGATCGTGACTTCCAGGCTGTTCTTGGCCTGGTTGTAGGCTTCCTGGCGAGCGGCATCAACAGCCAGGTCCAGGGGTGTGAGATAGAGACTGACGTCAGCATCGATGGCGCCAGTCAGGGTACAGGCAAGGTCGTCATCGTCGACCTTGCCCTCCAGGTCGACCAGGATGTCCTCGCGATCACGCTCGTAGTCGCCATTGAACGTGGCGACGCCGGCCTTCCTGGCCGTGTCCCGAAGCAGCTCCTCGGTCTCCTCGGTGTCCAGCAGGTCACCGACCACCACGCACCGCGAGCGCCCGTCGCTGTCGGTGTACTCGATGACTTCGTCGATCCTCATGGCTGTGCTCCTTGTTTGCAGGTCTCGGCAGTAACTCCAACAACAGCGTATGGCAATCATACACCTATGGCGGTCGCGTGTATGGTTGCTTGCAGGGTGGCGTGGTGTGGTCGTTCTGTGTCTGACTGTCTGGAACCTGCTGTCGCATGTCGATCAGTCCCGTTCGTCGGTGTCATCTGTCTTGCTTGTGCTGGGCGCCTGTGGGGGCTCGTCTACGCTCCCGGCCGTGGGCCGTGGGCCGTGGCGAGAACGCTGGGCGCGTCCCTGTTGTCGGCGCTTCCTGTGGCTCCTGTCGGTCAGTGGTGGCCGCGCTTGCTCGCCGTCGCGCAGGACTGTGGTGTCGGCGGTCCTAGGCGTCCTTCCTGTTGTGCGCTGCTTCCTTTACCGGCGCCATGCGTAGACGCGGTCGCCGGTGAGGAGGGGTGCGCCTTGGGGGCCTTTGAGGTAGGAGCTCACCCAGGTTGGTCGGCGTTGGGAGTGGTGGGGGCCGACGGGTTGCTGTCTCCAGTGTCCGCGCACGACCCACTGGTGGGTGTAGCGGCGTCCTGTCTGCTGGTCGGTGTCTTCGGTGGGGACGTGTCGCATGGGTCGTAGGTCGATGACCTGCACGTGTGCTGGGCTCTGGGTGCGGCGTCGGCGGATGGCGGCGTCGCGGCCTGTGGTTACCTCTTGCGGCTGTGTGGTGGTGACCTTGTCTTGGGTCATGAGGATCCAGGTTGTCCCGAGCAGGGCCATGGCGCCGGCCCATCGAGGTGGGTAGTGCTCGATGGGCCTGGTGGAGGGCACTGTGGTGTCCAGGATCCCGGTCATGATGATGGGAGGAGTGGATTGGGGGAGTTTCATGACTGGCCAGACCGTGAAGCTGTCGTCGGTGCAGGCCCACATCATGCCGCACATGGTGGTGGCGCGGGCCCGGCGGTGCTCTGCGGTATTGGCTTCCCATGCTTCTTCTGCTGGGAGGAGGGGGGAGCGCTCCGGGAGGGGGTGCTCGTAGAGGATCAGCCCTGTGGTGGCGGGTGCTTCTGCTTGTGGGACCCAGGGTGGAAGGTCTAGTGCGGCGTCCAGGGCGAGCTGGGTCATCTCGCTGCTGACCCAGTACAAGGTGGCGCCAGCTGCTACGTCCTTGGCGTGGGTGAGGGCTGGTAGGCCGGCTTTCTCCTGGGGAGTCCTGACCTCCTGGGGTACTCGGGCCAAGAGCTCGACGACATTGCGCCGTAGGTCGGGCATCGCGGTGGCGCCCCACCCTGGGGCATCACCGCGTCGCCGGCGGCGGCTCACTTCACGCCCCATACCTTGGCTGGGGTGCTGGCTGCGACTCCAGCCAGGCCCGCAGCCTTGTTCGCGCTCATGTCTCCGTTTACGACGGCGGCGGTGACCGCGCCGCGCAGCTGGAGCCGGGCGACTCGCGCCTGGGTGCGGGCGGCCTCATATGCCTTCCTGGCTTCGGGGATGCTCAGGTCCCCGAGGACGTACTTCGCCGCTCCGGTGCAGACCTCGGTGGCGTCAGGGTCGGGGTAGAAGGCGTCGCCGTCCTCCTCCGGAGGCATGGCCTCCTCAATGGTCTCCCATGCCGCCTGGATACGACTCACGACGTCGTCAAGACGCTCAGGGGGCAGCTCTTCGGCGACGTGCCCCAGCCAAGCAGCTACATCGGTGTCGGTGACCATGACTCTTCTCCCTTCCAGGTCCTCCTGACATGTTTAGTCTGGCACTAAACACAGTGTGGTGCTGGACTAACGCCCCGAAGGAGGGTTGCCGGCAGCACGCCAGCGACAGTGAGCCCGTCGCCGACCAACACAGCCCAGGGGAGTACCGCTGCACCAACGGCGCCGACCTAGACGCCGGGCACCCGACCAGCCCGCCGCCGCCTGGCGCGGGCGTCGAGGGTCTGCCGGGTGACGCCGGCCGCCTCGGCAGCCCGGGTCTTGGGCACGCCAGACTCGACAGCCCGAACCAACAAGCTATCCAGCCGCTCACGAGCGCTCGCGAAGGCATCGACAGCCCGGACGACCCGATCCGCGTAGTGGTCGGTGACCTGGCCAGCGACCCACGCGGCAACCTTCCTGCGCTGGGCAGGAGTGAGGTCGACGGCGGTATCCTCGACGTCACCCCAGTCCCCGTCCGCGGAGTTGAGGGCAAAGCTGTCGACGTCGACGCTGACGCCAACCGGCAGCTCGGCGTACCACCGGCAGCACAGCCTCGGCCTGCTCTCGGGCTGCCCGACGCAGATCCACACCCCACTCAGGTCATCAGGGTCGCCCGCACACACGGGCGCGCCAGCACCATCCCGGCCGGCAAGAATCCGATCAACCGCGTTCTCCAGGTCAGCCTTGGCCCGGCCGTAGGCCTCCTGACGAGCGGCGGCAACCGCCAAGCCCAAGGGCGTGACGTCTGACGACTCGCCGGCCACCGCCCGCCGTGCCCGCCCATCAACGTCGACGCACTCAGCAACAGTCTCCATCGGCCTGCCCCCCTCTGAGAACCACCCAACACCATCACTGTATGACGAATACACGCCAAGGCCATACACCTGTACAGCCATCATACAGCGCACAACCTGAGGTCAACCGAGACGATCGACCACCACCAGACCGAGCACCTCACCCCAGGATGGCGCTCGCGGGCCAAGAGTAGAAGCGGTGGTGCCTCTGCGGGTGCTGCCGGCCGGTCGACGCGCGAACACACCCATCGCCTCTCTACGGGCTGGGTGAGGTCTCCCGTGGTAGCGGGAGTCATGAACCACCAGGAGAACGCCTCTCACACATGTGGTGTCGTAGAAGAGTCATTCTACGACACCACATGTGTGAGAGGCGTCTTTCGACGCGCTTGCCCTCCCGCTCCCCTACAGGGGCGCCCAGCTCGTCAGGGCGGCCGACGGCCACGGTGGGGAGCCTCGGGGTGCTGCATCTCCTGGTATTGCAGGAAACACAAGCAGAGCCCCCCAATCACCAAGAAAAAGCCTTTGCTAATTGCGGGACGCCTCCAGATATCCCGGTCGCCGATTGAGTCCGTCAACACGAGCCGACAGCTCCAACGGCCGTCTATTGCGCCCCCTCCCCGTCTCCGACGTTGCGTCCGCAAACTGCGACCACAAGCCCTCAAACACAGAAGCAACTCAGTGGTGAAACACTGAGACGAAATGACGAATAATCGCCGGGGCCAGTCAAGGCCCTGGCGATTATCAGATGCCGCGCGTGCTCATTACGAAGCGAGCGCAAATTGTCGCTTGCGCCTGACAATGCGCTTAATTCGGGTCACCCCGTCCCAATCTCACTTGGGAGACGAGCTCGTCGATGGAGTGGCAACAACATCCTTCACCCGCAGTGATGCGGTCGATGACTCCTGATTCGCGTCCAGCGTGAGTTGGACGGTCTGCCCCTGAGCCTTCATCTCCGCAGCCTTCCAACATCCCTGATCGTCGGCGGAGAACCGGTCCACCATCCATCCTCGCTCACGAGCGCTCGCCTGGAGCGCGTCCCGGGCTGCGTCATCGACGCCGCCGCACTGGGAAGCCTCATGTCCCCCAGAAGACAAGGCAGTGGTGGCCACGACCTGTCCGATCTGGGGCACAGACCCCGGCGATGCCGTCGCCAAAGCCGACGAAGAGCTCCCCGAGCACCCGACCAAGCCGACGACACTGAACAGTCCGATAGAAAGACCGGCATAAAAACGAGCAGTAGAAGACATCTCGAACTCCTAATCAGAAGAGAAACGGTGAATACATCGGCGCTTGGTTAGTTGCTCAAAATTGGGTGCACATCGATCCGCTAAACGACTACCTCCACCTACAGACGATAATCCAGGACAACCTTAGTGGGCTGGCCCTACTCTGAATGCTCCGTCCTCTCGAATTCGGGCTCCGCCGAGGTTGGCGACTCAGTAGAGCGCTGCGGCCGGGAAAGCCGGCTGAGCTTTTGCAGCTCCTCCTCAACAACCCACCAAGGAATCAGCCACTCGCCTCCAAGGCTCTTGGTGGCTGCGAGGCGGCCGCTACGCGCCCCTCGCTGCACGGAGCTCACGCTCGTATGGGGGAGAACGGATGCGACCTGCTTGCAGGTCAAGAACTCCCCAAACCTCTTCAAGACGAGAGAGTCTCCCCCACCTTCATCTTGGCCTCGCACGGTAACACTCATGGCGTCACTGTACGACGTGCGCGATATGTCGTCAAGCCAGCCACTATACGTATCGTCGGCATCGTGCTACACTCATGATGTGTCGCAACTGTCGCTCACGGCGGTAGTGTCGGCGAACCCAGTAACACCTCCGGCATGACTGGGATCGCCCCGTTGCCTCCGTTGGTCGGTTGAACGCGGTCTGCGCGGTAACTCAAAATCGCACAGGTATACATCTCCACTACATTTTTTGTAGGCGCGCTCAGTGCGCATGAGATCGCTCAGCCAAGACTGCACTCGATATCATTGGCTCCAGTACCTAGACGTCAGCACACAGAGAAGAGGAGATGGATCTAAGACGATGAGTAGCTTGACATAGAACGAATATCATTCGCGCGTACTACTAGTTGGCGACGTTTGTAACTAACCGATAGTGGAACACTATCGGAACCACGCAGAATAGACAAAAGTACTAGACGAGCTAGGACGAAAGGGTCCAGGCTCAGGTAAGAGGAAGCCATGTACGAACGCACCGTGAAATCGATGTCTATATGGATCCTGGTGCTCGTTGCCGCAATGATCCAAGTTCATTTCATACTTGATGTTTTACCCCCATCGCAATCACCATCGGAGGATGCAACTGCGTCTCCAACCATTCACGTATCACAAGATGAGCCCACTGGCGCGGAGATTGACTGGGGAAGTATTGGCAAGGTGCTCCTTGCGATCCTTGTTATCGCTACGGTCAGTTATCTGATGTGGAGATTCATAGCCAATCCGTGGGGATGGCGTTTGAGTGCATGTAACTACAAGGTCAGGACCAAAGCGGTCAAGGTCCTAGATCAGGCTCTAGGCACGAACCTTATTGAATCAGGGTTCATCACTCTCGAAAATAAGAATGCTCACCTGAGTCTCTCCTGGAAAGACAGGTGGGATAAAGAGACCGTCCTGGACGCCC
>ERZ773100.1481-NODE-1481-length-10723-cov-5.945257_pt1 | contig 10723 bp, 5 predicted proteins | sample MGYA00511119_ERZ773100 | MGnify/ENA primary metagenome ERZ773100 (study PRJEB29015, sample SAMEA2738000) | human oral metagenome | biome: human oral; feature: human-associated habitat; material: dental | place: China | collected 2111 ...
GGGTTGCGGGCGGTTACGGGCTTCGCCCTAACCGCCCCTACGTTTGTTGCGGGTTTATGCCACTTCTTTTTCCTGGCGGTCAGCCAGTGCTTTGAGCATGGTTTTGGTGACAAGGACGACGCCGCCCTGGCTGACGCGGAAGCGTTGTTTGTCCAGTTCGGCATCTACGCCAATTTGCATGCCGTCCGGGATGGCGCAGTTGCGGTCGATGATGCAGCGGCGCAGCACGCAGTTTTTGCCGATGCGTACTTGGGGCAGGACGACGGCGTAGTCGATGTGCGAGCCTTCTGATACCTGGACGCGATCGAAGATGACGGAGTTGCTGATTTCGGCATCGGTGATGACGCCGCTGCCGCCGATGAGCGAGTTGTCGATGGTGCGCGCGTGGCTGTGTTTGTAGAAGAATTTGGTCGGCGCGGTTTGTTTGGGTACGGTGCGTATCGGCCAGCTTTCGTCAAACATATCCAGTTGCGGGTATTCGCTGACCAGGTCGATGTTGGCGCTCCAGTAGCTGTCGATGGTGCCCACGTCGCGCCAGTAGATGGTGCCTTGGGTGTTGCGTCCTTTGCTGGATTTTTCGAAGGGATGCGCATAGACGACGCCTTCGCGCACGCCTGCCGGGATGACGTCTTTGCCGAAGTCGTGCGAGGTTTCCGGGCTGGTCGCTTCGCGCTCAAGGACTTGGTAGAGGTAGTCGGCGTCAAAGACGTAGATGCCCATTGAGGCGAGCGAGGAGCCGGGGCGGTCAGGCATGGCGGGCGGGTCGGCGGGTTTTTCGACGAAGGCTTTGACTTTGAGTTTTTCGTTCACGGCCATGACGCCGAAGGCGGTCGCCTGTTCGCGCGGGACTTCGATGCAGCCGACGGTGGCTTTGGCGCCGCTTGTTATGTGGTCGCGGATCATCTGCATATAGTCCATTTTGTAGATGTGGTCGCCGGCGAGGATGACGACGTATTTGGGCTGGTAGTGGTCTTTCATGATGTGGACGTTTTGCCAGACGGCGTCGGCGGTGCCCCGGTACCAGGTTTGGTCGTTGAGTTGTTGGCGCGCGGGCAGCATATCGACGAATTGTCCGCGTTCGCGCGGCAGGAAAGACCAGCCGTGCTGGAGGTGGCGCAGGAGCGAGTGCGCTTCGTATTGGGTGATGACGCCGATTTTGAGCAGGCCGGAGTTGATGCAGTTGGAGAGGGCGAAGTCGATGATGCGATGGCCGCCGCCGAAGTACACCGCCGGTTTGGCGCGCTGGTCGGTGAGTTCGTAGAGGCGGGAGCCGCGTCCGCCGGCAAGGATGAGGACGAGGGTTTCGTTGGCGATTTCGTCTCTGGACGGGTAGATGTTTTCTTTCGGTGTCATGGGTGTGCTCCTGTCAGGGTGTTGGGGTTTGTGCCGTTTTGTGTTTTTTGCAAAACGCTCACGCTCATGTGCGCAAGGTTGGCCTCACGGGGGTTTGGTTGTTTCAGTCCGTCGCCGAGGAGCGGTTGCCAGTCGCCCGCAGGCAGGGTGTAGTGTTGTTCACCCCGGTTTGCGTTGAACAGAATCAGGTATTTGTCCTGTAATTCCAGTACCAGTGCTTTGCTTGCTTCGTTGTGCCAGTCGGCGTCGCACATGGCTTCGCCGTGTGCGTTGTACCAGCGGGCGTTGTCGCTGTGCCACCAGTCGTCGTAGATGCCGTCCGCCGCCAGTTGTTGGCGCAGGGCAATGAGTGCGCGGATGTGCTCGCGCAGTTCGGGGTGGTCGTGCTGCCAGTCAATCCAGGTGGTGGGGTTGTCCTGGCAGTAGCTGTTGTTGTTGCCGTGCTGGCTGTGGCCGCGTTCGTCGCCGGACAGCAGCATCGGCACGCCTTGCGCAAGCAGCAGGCTGGCAAGCATGGCTTTGCGGCTGCGCAGTCGTTCGGTCTGGATGGCGGGGTCGTCGCTTTCGCCTTCGACGCCGTGGTTCCAGGAGTAGTTGTGGTTGTCGCCGTCGCGGTTGGCTTCGCCGTTGGCTTCGTTGTGTTTGTAGCTGTAGGTGACGAGGTCGTGCAGGGTGAAGCCGTCGTGCGCGGTGAGGTAGTTGATGGAGCTGTGTGCTTCGCGCCAGTCGTGACGGAAGATGTCGTCGCTGCCGCTGATGCGCTGGGCGAGCGCCCCCAGCCAGCCGTTTTCCCACAGCCAGAAGCCGCGCATATCGTCGCGGAAGCGGCCATTCCATTCGGAGAAGCGCGCCGGGTACTGGCCGAGGTTGTAGCCGCCGGGGCCGATGTCCCACGGTTCGGCAATCATTTTGATGCCCGCCAGTTCCGGGTCTTGCTGGATGGCGGTGAAGAATCCGGCACAGGCGTCGAATGTCGGAGTGCGGCCCAGGGTGGTGCAGAGGTCAAAGCGGAAGCCGTCGATGTGGTATTCGCGCACCCAGTAGCGCAGGCTGTCCAGTACCCATTGCATCACTTCGGGGTGGGCGAGGTTCACCGCGTTGCCGCAGCCGGTGTGGTTGATGTAGTCGCCGTGGTCGTTCAGCCAGTAGTAGTGCTGGTTGTCGATGCCGCGCTGGCATAGGGTGGGGCCGTAGATGTCCTGTTCGGCGCTGTGGTTGTAAACCACGTCCAGGATGATTTCGATGCCCGCCCGGTGCAGGGTTTTGACAAGCTGTTTGAGGTCATCCGCGCTGCCGTAGCGTTTGTCCGGGATGTTGTGCGCATAGACGTTGTAACCCCAGTAGTTGCTCATGCCGCGTTGTTGCAGGTGGATTTCGTCCAGATGCTGGCTCACCGGCAGGAGTTCTACGGCGGTGATGCCGAGGTTTTTCAGGTAGGCGATGCTCGCCGGGTGCGCCATGCCGGCAAAGGTGCCGGCGATTTCGTGCGGGATGGCGGGGTTTTGTCGGCTAAATCCTTTGACGTGGGTTTCGTAGATGATGGTGTTCTGCCACGGGGTACGCGGCGGCGCGTCGTCTTCCCAGTCAAAGCGGCTGTCGCCAACGACGATGCTTTTCGGCGCGACGGCGGCGTTGTCGCGCGGGTCGTCGTGGTGGTAGTACGCGAGTTCGTCGGCGTCGCGGTATTGCGGCAGGCGGTCGATGGCTTTGGCGTAGGGGTCAAGCAGCAGTTTGCGGGGGTTAAAGCGGCCACCGCCGTGGTTTTCGCCATCGACCCGCCAGCCGTAGTGCTGGCCGACGCCGCTGTCCGCGACGAAAACGTGCCAGATGTCGCCGCTTTTGTGCGCACGCACGCGGCGTTCTTCGCCGTCTGTGTCAAAGAGGCAGAGGGTGACGGCACTCGCGTGGCGGCTCATCAGGGCGTAGTTCACGCCCTGATGGTTGGCGATGGTCATCGGTGTGCTGCCCAACGGGTACGGTCGTCCGGGGTGGCAGAGCAGCGGCGGTTTGTGTTTCATCACGCGCCTGCTCCGCTGGTGTCGAGCGCGAGGTAAATGGTCGCGAGCGGCGGCAGGGTGAGGTTGAGCGATTGGGCTTTGCCGTGGCTGCCGACGCTTTCGGTATGGACGGTTTTGCCGCCGCTCATGCCGCTGCCGTTGTACTGCGCGTCGTCGGAGTTCAAGATTTCGTGGTAGGTGCCTGCCTGGCTGACGCCGATGCGGTAGTTTTCGCGCGGGACGGGGGTGAAGTTGCTGATGATGATGACCGGGTTGCCTTTGCCGTCATGGCGGGCGAAGGCAACCACGGATTGTTCGGCGTCATCGACAACGAGCCATTCAAAGCCTTCGGGCTGGCAGTCCTGTTTCCACAGTGCCGGGTGGTCGCGGTAGGCGTGGTTGAGGTCGCGTACCCATTTTTGTACGCCTTCGTGCCAGCCGCCGTATTCGGGGTCGAGCAGGTGCCAGTCGAGGCTTTCTTCGTAGTTCCATTCGCGCCCCTGGGCAAATTCGCAGCCCATGAACAGCAGTTTTTTGCCGGGGTAGCCCCACATATAGCCGTAGTAGGCGCGCAGGTTGGCGAATTTTTGCCAGCAGTCGCCCGGCATTTTCGAGAGCATCGAGCCTTTGCCATGTACGACTTCGTCATGCGAGATGGGCAGGACGAAGTGTTCGCTGTACTGGTAAATCATGCCGAAGGTGAGCAGGTTGTGGTGGTATTTGCGGTGTACCGGCTCTTCGCGCATATAGCGCAGGGTGTCGTTCATCCAGCCCATGTTCCATTTGAATTGGAAGCCGAGGCCGCCGATTTCGGTGGGGTGGCTGACGCCGGTGAAGGCGGTGCTTTCTTCGGCGATGGAGACGGCACCGCGCTGTTCGTTTTGCAGGATGGCGTTGGTGCGTTGCAGGAAGTTGATGGCTTCGAGGTTTTCGCGCCCGCCGTACTGGTTCGGCACCCATTCGCCTTCTTTGCGCGAGTAGTCGCGGTAGATCATCGAGGCGACGGCATCGACGCGCAGGCCGTCCACGCCGTAGTGTTCAACCCAGTAGAGGGCGTTGCCGGTGAGGAAGTTGCGTACTTCGTGGCGGCCAAAGTTGTAGATGAGGGTGTTCCAGTCCTGATGGTAGCCTTCGCGCGGGTCGGCGTGTTCGTAGAGCGGGGTGCCGTCAAAGCGGACGAGGCCGTATTCGTCCGTGGGGAAGTGGCCGACGACCCAGTCAAGCAGGACGTAGATGCCTGCCTGGTGCGCCTTGCGGATGAAGTCGCACAGCGCTTGCGGGCTGCCGTAGCGGCTGGTCGGTGCGTAGAGGCCAAGCGGCTGGTAGCCCCAGGAGCCGTCAAAGGGAAATTCGGACAGCGGCAGCAGTTCGATATGGGTAAAGCCCATTTCCTTGACGTAGCTGATGAGTTCGTCGCCGAGTTGTTCGTAGTCGAGCCAGTAGTTGTTTTCGGGGTTGCGCCGCCATGAGCCGAGGTGGACTTCGTAGATGCTGATGGGCGCGTCAATGCCGTTGGCGGCGATGCGTTCGGGGTTGTAGGGTTGTTTTTCCGGCAGGCGGACAACTTTCGAGGCGGTCTCCGGCCGCATTTGCGCGGCAAAGGCATACGGGTCGGACTTGAGGCGGATGTTGCCGTTGGCGTCCAGTATTTCGTATTTGTAGAGCGCGCCTTCTTCAAGGTTGGGGACGAAGATATCCCAGATGCCGCTTTGCGGGTGGAAGCGCATGACATGGCGGCGGCCATCCCAGAAGTTGAAGTCGCCGACGACGGAGACGCGCCGCGCATTCGGCGCCCAGACGCTGAAATTGACGCCGGAAACGCCGTCGCCGTGCTGCATCAGGTGCGCGCCGAATTTTTCGTACGGGCGCAGGTGCGTGCCTTCGGCGAGCAGCCAGTTGTCGAAATCTTGCAGGGTCGAGGTGAAGCGGTAGGTGTCTTCAATAATGTATTTGTCCGCGCCGTACTGCACTTCGAGCAGGTAATGCAGGCGCGGGTCGGCATTGAGCGTGGCGATGAAAAAGCCGCGTTCGTCCAGCACGCTCATCTCCGCCAGCGGCTTCTTGCCGTCTTTGGCAAGCACGCGCACCGCGTCCGCCCCCGGCAGCAGCACGCGGATAATCACGCCGCTGCCGCTTTCATGCGGCCCCAAATATGAGAACGGGTCGGCGAAGGTGCCAGTAAAAAGCTGGTCTATCAGGTATTTATCAACGGATGTCACTTCTACTCCTCCTATCAGTGTGGCAACAGATGCGGGTACGACCACCGCCGTGGGCTGGCGCTCGCGGACGTGGGCGCGGGTGGCAACGATATGGCGCAGCATCGCGTGCAATTGCGGGTCTTTGCCCATCGCCGCGATGTCCTCCGGCAGGCGGTAACGCCAGTTCGGATACGCGCTGGCAATACCGGGGATGTTGAACGAGGCGGTAATCGGCAACAGGTTTTCCGGCTGGATGGCAAACAGCTTGCTGCGGCTCATCGCGACAAAGCGGTGCAGCGCCAGCACAATCGCATGGTCCAGCACCTCGCCGTCGTGGCTCGCGTCCAGCACGTCCGCTTGCCTGAGCGCCGCGAGAATCTGCTGCTTGCGCTCCCGCCGCTGCGCCAGCAACTGCTGGTACTGCTCTGGGGTCTCAAAGACGCCCAGTCCGTTCATCGTCTCGATGTCGTTGTTCGTCCAGAAACCCAACAGCGGCGCGAGGTCATGCGTACTGACCACGGCGAGCGCCTGATCGTGGTAATACTCCGGCATCCAGTAATTGCCGTCGTTGTGGTTGAAATACATCACGCTGTACGAATAGACGGCGTACTCACGCAGCGCGCGGCGCATCTCCTCCGGCACAATGCCCAAATCCTCACCGACCACCACACAGCGTTCACGGTGGCTCTCCAGCGACAAAATCGCCATCAAATCGGCAATCGGATAACGCACATAGGCGCCAAAATTGGCGCTGTTGCCATAAGCAATCCACCAAAGGCGACAAAGCGCCATCACATGATCAATGCGCAAAATGCCATAGACGCGCATATTGGCGCGCAACATCTCGATAAACACGCGATAACCGCTGCGCTTCAACCGTTGCGGATGCAGCGGCGGCAAATTCCAGTTCTGCCCGGCAGGGCCCAGTTCGTCCGGCGGCGCGCCAATCGACACCTGCAAACAGTACATCTCGCGGTGAATCCATGTATCCGCGCCGCCGCGCGACACGCCAACCGCCAAATCACCATACAGCCGCAGCGCCATCCCCGCCTCATGACAGGCCATACGCACCAAATCCAGTTGCTCCGCCATCACCCATTGCAGCCACATATAAAAACGGATATCCGCCTCGTGCGACACCGCAAACGCCTGCACCGCCGCACTGTCCGGGTAACGGTACGCCTCCGGCCAGCCGAGCCAGCCGACCGTATCCTCACTGAACGGAATCGACGCGGTCTGCGCATAAAAATGATGATCAAGCGACTCAAACGTCGCAAACAGGCGCAACTCCCGCCCACCCCGGCGGACAAACTCCTCAAACGTCCCGCGTGCGGCGACAAACGCCTCCTGCGAGACAAAATCATGAAAAATCAGGCGTAGCGCGCGCATCTTCAGCGCCATCACCTGCGCATAATCGACCCAGTCGGCCTCGCGCAACCGCGAAAGCACCGCCTGCGTCTCCGCATCCGAAAACCACGCCTGCGCCGACGGCGACGTCTGAAACAACTGCATCCCGCCGACATCAATATAAATCGGGTTCAACCAGCGCCGCGACGACGGACTATAAGGACTGGCCCAGTTCGGCCGCGACGAAAACAGCGCGTGCAGTGGATTGATGCCGAGAAAATCAATCCTGTCCTCGCCAAAATCCATCGCCAAGCGGCGCAAATCGCCCAAATCACCAATGCCCCAGTTAAACGCCGAACGCAGACTGTACACCTGCACATTCATCCCGCTTAACCGCTCGCCCTGACGCAACATCTCCGGCTGATACACCTGCTTCGGCGCCACAATCACCAGACAGCGCCGCATCTGGTGCGCGCCGTGCAACTCCAGCGTGTAATACCCCGGCGGCAGCGGCGGCAACTCAATCCGCTCGCCCTCCATCATCACAAACGAATACGGCAGACTGTTGCCCTTCTCATCGAGCAAATACGCGGCGGCACAGCGCGACAATACCCCGCCCACCGGCAACAGCGACACCATCTCCGGCGCAATATTGAACACCTCGTCAAAATCGGCGACAAACGGCTGGCCGGGCGCGGTCAAAATCGCCGCGAGCGAGGACAAAACCTCATCAGGCACGCGGACATAACTGCCATCGGCAGCAAAAAAATCCGCCTCAATCCCTAACAACCTGAACTGCTCGCTGTTCATTACCAACACTCCTGCACAGAACTTCTGTTGAAGAACTGTTAAATTAGCATGAGAGCAACTTAACACACCTGACTGTAAAAAGACACATTAAAACACATCATGCTGATTTCAAAGCCAATAAAAAACCACAAAAGACGTGAGAAAATGCACAAAATCGCAGCAGAAAACGCCGCCATGCAAAAAACAAAACCAATTGGCAACCTTTTGGCAAGAAGCTAGAATAAAGCGCTTACAACCCACACAGACCTTCCGCGAGAAAACCCGTGAAAACCCGCATCCTGACTGGCCTGACTGCCGCCCTGCACACCGTCGCACAAAAACAACAAATTGACCCGAATCAACTCGCCCAAACCCCGGAACTTGGCCGCAGCAAAAACCCCGCGCACGGCGACTACACCACCAACGTCGCCATGCAACACGCCAAAACCCTCGGCATGAACCCGCGCCAACTCGCCGAAGCCCTCATCGCCGCCCTGCCGGAAATCCCCGGCGTCGCCGCCCTCGAAATCGCAGGCCCCGGCTTCATCAACATCCGCCTTGAGAGCGGCAGCGACAGCGCCGTCCTGGCAGACATCGTGCGCGAAGGCGACGCCTTTGGCCGCCACACCGCCGAACACCCACAAAAAATCCTGCTCGAATACGTCTCCGCCAACCCGACCGGGCCGCTGCACGTCGGCCACGGACGCGGCGCCGCCTACGGCGCGACCCTCGCCAACATCCTCCGCGCCAACGGTCATCACGTCGAAAGCGAATACTACGTCAACGATGCCGGGCGACAAATGGACATCCTCGCCCTCTCCGTCTATTGGCGCTATATGCAAGAATGCGGCAGCGACCGCGCCCTGCCACAAGGCATCTACCAGGGCGACTACGTCAAAAACATCGCGCGCGAACACTACGCCCGCTACGGCGAACAGCACTACCACGCCCCGGAAAACTGGGTACCCGCCCACCCGGCAGAATGGAGCGCAGAAGCCATCGACAACGGCGAACGCGACGCCTGGATAGACGCAGCCATTGCCGCCCTCAAACAAACCCTCGGCGAAGCCGACTACCGCGCCGTCTTCGACGCAGGACTTGACGCCGAAGTCGCCGACATCCGCGAAGACCTGCAACAATTCGGCGTCACCTTCGACCGCTGGTACTCCGAACGCTCACTGTTCACCGCAGGCCGCATCGAACAAATGCTGGACATCCTGCGCGCGCGCGGCTACCTGTACGAACAAAACGGCGCGCTCTGGTTCCGCGCCAGCGACTTCGGTGACGAAAAAGACCGCGTCGTCAAACGTGAAAACGGCATCACCACCTACTTCGCCTCCGACATCGCCTACCACTACGACAAATACCAGCGCGGCTACGACCGCATGATCGACATCTTCGGCGCCGACCACCACGGCTACATGGCGCGCGTCCGCGCCTCACTCGCCGCCCTCGGCCTCGACCCCGAAAAACTCGACATCACCCTGGTGCAATTCGCCGTGCTCTACCAAAACGGCGAAAAAATCCAAATGTCCACCCGCTCCGGCCAATTCGTCACCCTGCGCGACCTGCGCGCCCAAGTCGGCTCCGACGCCGCGCGCTTCTACTACATCATGCGCAAACCCGAACAACACCTCGACTTCGACCTCGACCTCGCCGTCTCGCACAGCAAAGACAACCCCTACTACTACGTCCAGTACGCCCACGCGCGCACCAGCCGCGTCCTCGAACGCGCGCGCGAAGAAAATATCAACTTCGACCCAACCGCCGCCCTTGCAGCGCGCGAACACCTCACCGAACCCGAAGAAAAAGCGCTCCTGCGCGAACTCGCCCGCTACCCCGACACCATTGCCGCAGCGGGCAACCAAATGGCGGGACACCTCATCGTCAACTACCTCAAAGACCTCGCCGGCGCCTGGCACCAATACTACGACGCCGGCCACAAAGTACTGCACGACGACGCCGCGCTGCGCGACGCCCGCCTGCTACTCACCCACGCCGTGCGCCAGGTGCTGCGCAACGGCCTGAACATCATCGGCGTCGCTGCCAGGGAACGGATGTAATGGCCAAAAAACCAAACAAACCGGACAACTACCTCGCCGCCCGCTTCCTCGGCGGCTCGATGATGGCGGTCGTCCTCATCGTCTTTGGCTTCGTGCTGGGCAATATGTTCGGGCAAAAAGACGGCAACAGCCGCAGCGACGACGCCAACCCGCAAATCGCCAAAGCACAGCCCGCCGCAGCCGCCAAACCGGCACGCCCGGCGATAGCCAGCACCCCGCGCAAAAGCGGCCAGCCCAAATACTCCTTCTACAACGAACTCCAGCGCCGCAGCGAAGAAGTCCGCGCCGAAGCCGCCGCGCCCGCTGCCAAAACAGACAAACCTGCCGCCGCCAAAACCGAAAAAAAACCGCGCCCGCCAACCGTCAAAGGCGCGAACTACCGCATCCAGGTCGGCGCCTTCAAAGACAAGACACAAGCCGAACAAATGCGGAAAAAAGCGGCGCTGGGCGACCTGCCGGTTGAAATCATCTACGGCGAAAACAAACACTACCTCGTCCTCGTCGGCCCCTACGCCAGCAAAGACCAGGCGATCGGCATCCAGAAAAAACTCGAAGGGCAGAACATGAGTACCCTGCTCAAAACCTACAACAATGCGCCGTAACCCCGCCGCATTGCCTCCCCCAAAATGCGCCCCGGCGCGCTACCTCCCGCCGGAAACAACAACCGCCGCCCGAATACCCGCCGTTCTGCCCCCTCCCTCGCAGGACGCGCCAGCGTCCGCAGCGGGGGAGGAACGGGGAGGGGGTAGCGCCAGCGATTCCGGCACTAATACAACATCGCCCGCAACCCCCGCCATTTACATACACCTGAGCGCTCGATGTGTATGTAAATCACCGAACAGCTCCCTCCCCCGTGGGGGAGGGTTGGGGTGGGGCCAGCAAAAAAAACCGCACAGCGACAACACCCATACAACCGCCCCATTTATAGCCATCCACCGAAAGTTTCAGACAAGGCGCGTCGCCGAAGACAGTACGC
>ERZ773100.1482-NODE-1482-length-10723-cov-3.062336_pt1 | contig 10723 bp, 9 predicted proteins | sample MGYA00511119_ERZ773100 | MGnify/ENA primary metagenome ERZ773100 (study PRJEB29015, sample SAMEA2738000) | human oral metagenome | biome: human oral; feature: human-associated habitat; material: dental | place: China | collected 2111 ...
GTTGGGTTCAAAGATTTCCTGAAAAGCCTCCGGAATCTTCAATGACCAATTAAAACTGTAAGAATCGTTGGATTTGAGGCGCTGGGTTTTCGTCGTTCCCATGGCTTTTTTCATGTGCCGTGCAACGGTGACGGGATCGTCAATGATGATTTCATAACAATTTTGTGCTTCGACACCCAAAGTTTCGCCGATAAAACGATCAATTGTCGCAAAATAATCTGCACTTTCTCGTGGGCCGGTTAAAATAACTGGAATGGTTTGTTGTTGATTTTCGGGATGAAGTTTTACCCCGAGAATATAAAGCAGTTCTTCAAAAGTGCCCGGGCCGCCGGGGAAGATGAGAATGCCATGGCCGGCACGCACGAAAGCTTCTAGCCGTTTTTCAATATCAGGCATGATGATCAGCTCGTTGACGATAGGATTTGGCGGTTCGGAGGCAATAATCGACGGCTCGGTTATGCCGATAAAACGGCTATTTTTATAGCGTTGATTGGCATGACCGATGGCGGCACCCTTCATTGGGGCTTCCATAACGCCGGAGCCGCAGCCTGTAATAATATTTAATTCGCGCAGACCAAGTTCTAATCCTACTGCGCGGCAATACTGATATTCCGTTTGATTAACGGAATGCCCGCCCCAACAAACGACCAGATTCGGCGATTCGCCATGGAGTAAGGCATTGGCATTGCGGAGAATAGAAAAGACCTGATTAGTAATGTATTTACTGTCTTGGCGGTTTGACGGATTTAGTCGTTGATTAATCACATTAACAAATAAAATATCACGCAATACGGCAAATAAATGATATTGAATATTTAATATCATTTTATCATCTACAAAAGCGCCGCTCGGCGAATTGTGCAGTTCTAGCGCAATACCGCGTTCGCGCGCCACAAGACGAATGTCGAAATCCGGATAGCGATTAAGTAATTCGCGGCTGTTGTCGGTAATCGTGCCGGAATTGAGCACCGCAAGAGAGCAGCTGCGATAAAGTTCGTAGAGATCGGACTCGGCTTTTTGTGTGAGAAGCTCAACCTCAATATGAGAAAGCTGATCCATACTTCCTTTCGGATTCACATAATGAATAGTGGTCATAATTCTTCCTGTGGTTATTCGGCTTACTGTCGGGCTAAACGCTGATTTCGCGGAATGGGCTCAAAATTTGAGCGGAACGGATTAATATCTAACCCGCCACGTCTGGTATAGCGTGCATAAACCGTTAATTTTTTTGGTTTGGCGAAATGCATTAAGTCACAAAAAATGCGCTCCACACATTGTTCGTGGAATTCATTGTGATGTCTGAAAGAAACAATATAACGTAATAGCTTTTCACGATTAATTTGAGGACCGACATAATGAATTTGGAGTGTTCCCCAATCGGGCTGATGCGTAATCAGACAGTTTGATTTAAGCAAATGGCTGACCAGCGTCTCTTCGACCAGGTTATCGGCGTTATCGTATACGGCATCACGTAAATAATCCGCATTGAATTCGTAATCATTGATGTTAATATCTTGCTCATCAATCACCTCCCCCGCTAAAGCGGCAATCGTCATTTGCGCATAAACGGCTAACGAATTAAGACGAACTTGTACATTGCCGTTGACGCAATGGTGTAAATCTTGTTCGATCGTGCGTTGAACGTCGTCGATATGCCGGAATTTCGTTTGATTAAAACTGTTTAAATAGAGTTTAAAACTTTTCGATTCCACTAAATTTTCGCTTTTGCAATCAATTATTACATCGGCGATGGCTACCTGCGGCACGCCTTTGGCATTCAACCATGAAATTTCATAGGCCGTCCAAATATCCGCACCTTGCGTAAAAGGCTGAATTTCAGTAATGCCCAACGCGGCACGATTCAATTCGCGAGGAACGGATTGTAATAAAGTGCGGTCATAATTTGACGAATATTCGGTCGTCATGCCTAATTTTAGTTGCGTTAAACGCGGATCCTGATAGTTCATACGTCGTCCTTATTCACAAAAATGCCACGATAAATTGGAAACCAAGCGACAATCATCGCATTTAAAATAAAACACCTCAAATAACGGTGCCGCCAATGCCCAGGCTTGTCCGCAGCTCGGACAGCGGCGTTTTTGTTCCGTGCTCAAAGACTCGCCGCCGGTACGGTACAAATAGTAATAGGTCGGAATGCCGGTTTGCATTTCAATGGCGCGCGCAAGGTATCGGCCGTGTTTGGAAAGGGAACTGTCCGGCTCGGAAAGTTGTTGCACGGCTTGTTGTTCCAGCGCGGCGGCATTCATTTGCAGCTGATCGTAGGCCTGCCAGTTTTCCTGCCATTTAATTACATCCTGCGCTAAATGCGGCTGTGCCTGCAATTGCCGATATAGCGGAATCGGCGCCAGATCGTCGCCGCTATGTAACGGCGAACAGCTTTGCAGATAAGTGGTGTAGAGCACTTGCCAATTCGGCATTGAATTCGTCGTCGTTGTATCGGAATTCAAATCTTCGGCCAAAATTTGAAAACTATCGAAAATCAGACCGCACTTTTGTGCCGATTCGATAGCTTGAGTGACCGAAGCGTTGTTAAATTGGGGCGCAAGGCTTTCCTGTTCGGGACAATTGACGCGAATGACGAAAGCGGGCGACGGATAAGGCGCGGGTAATTCTGCCACCGTATCGTTTTCATCATTCTCATTTTCCTCATCATCAGACTCATAATCCACTAAACAGAGCGTAATTTCGCGGCCGATAATTTGTCCGTTGTAGCGCCATTGATCAATAATTTCATTAAGATGATGACGTAAAACCGCGACATCAGCCTCAAAAGAATTCAGTTTAAAAAAGGCGTCGGTTAAATACATAAATGGTGTAAAATTCCTTCAATTTGCTTTAAGCCGTTTAATTTTGACCGGCTTAAACGTTGGGCGATTCCTAATTCGTCGAAAAACGCGGTGAGATCGAATTTGGATAATTCCGATGCGCTTTTGCCTTCGATACGTTGTAACAATATCCACAACAAGCCGTTCATGATGCGCGCTTCGCTGAAGGCGCGGAAGGAAAAAGTGCGGTCGTTTTTCGGTATAAATTGAAACCATAACCGAGCTTCACAGCCGTGAATCGGTTGCATTTCGGCCAGTTCTTGCGCCGTTGGTTGCGCTGTTTGTTTCCCCGCTTGAATAATTAGGCGATAGCGTTCTTCCCAATCGCGCGCGGTTTTTAATTTGTTTAATAAATCGTCCATCGTTATTATGTTAAAAGCGCCAGCGCATTATCCAGCGCGTTGAAAAAGACTTCCGTCTCTTTCGGCGAATTATAGGGCGCAAAGGAAAGGCGCAGCGTTGTGCGCCGTCCTAAGCGGGCGAGATAAGGCTGCGCACAATGTTCGCCGACGCGCAAAGCGATATTTTGCTCGCTGAGTAAGGTGGCCAGATCGGCATCCGCGATGCCGTCAAAGGTAAAGCAAACGATGGTGCTCGGTTGCGGCGAAGAGAAAAGACGGCAATTCTTATCATTTTTTAACCGCACTTTCGTTTGTTCGGCAAGCTGTACGGCATAGTCTTCCGCGCCAGCAATGTCCCATTGTTCCAGCCATTCCAGCACGGCATTAAAACCGATGACGCCGGCAATATTGGGCGTTCCCGCTTCAAGGCGGTAAGGTAATTCGGCAAAGTTGACGGTTTCATGAGAGACGCGATCGACCATTTTTCCACCAAAAAAGAGCGGGGAAAGGCGCGAAAGTGCGGTCAATTTTCCGCTTAAAACGCCAAGCCCGGTGGGACCGTAGATTTTGTGGGCGGAAAAAGCGATAAAATCAACATCTAGCGCTTGAATATCAATGGCTCGATGGCTAATGGCTTGTGCCGCATCCAATAAAATTAGCGCATCGCTATGTCGGCGGATCAGCGCCACCAGTTGAGTGATAGGCTGTTCCGTGCCGGTCACGTTAGACACGAAATTCAGCGCAACAAGTTTGGTTTTTTCATTGAGCGTTTGTTGCAGCACGGTTTGATCAATCAGCCAATTGTCTAAAATCGGTAACACGTGAATTTTGGCGCCGGTTTGCTGCGCAATAGCGTGCCAGGTGACGAAATTGGCATGATGATCGGCTTGGCTGATAATGATTTCGTCATTAGGCAAAAGTTGCGATTTTAAACCGTGCGCAACCAGATTGATGGCATGGGTTGTCCCCGATGTCCAGATGACGGCTTGATCGCTTTCGGCATTAATGCGTTGTTTTACGCGGGAGCGCGCCTGTTCGTATAACGCCGTTTGTTCGGCATCATATTGGCTGCGATGTACGGAACCGGCGGATTGATAAAAGCGAATACTGCTATCGATTAAGGTCTGCGGTTTAAGGGTTGTGGCGGCATTATCCAAATAAGTGACCGCACTTTCTCGTTGTAAATAGGGGAAATTTAGACGAAATTGAGCGTGATTAAATGTCATTGTTTTCTCGTATTAGTCCGTGCTGTTTTGCTGATTTTACTGATATTCGGCAACTTGATTTAAAAAAATTAAGCAAAACGTAAAAAAAAGCGTAGAATTTGCGACAAAAGTTGAAAGGAGTGAAAGATGTTACAAAAAATAATTCAACTTATTCGTTCTTTGGTCATTTTATACATTATGCTCCTGTTCGGCAATTTGATTTCACATCTTATTCCGATTGGAATTCCAGGCAGTATTTGGGGATTGTTATTGTTATTTACGGGATTGACGACGCAAATGATTCGCTTACAGTGGATTCATCTTGGGGCAAGCTTGTTGATCCGTTTCATGGCGGTGCTTTTTGTACCGGTAAGCGTCGGGATTATCAAATATGCTCATGTTTTGGAGCAGGAAGTAAACGTATTGCTGATTCCGAATCTGGTTAGCAGTTTTTTAACGTTAATTCTTATCGGTCTATTAGGTGATTATCTCTTTTATAAGCGCTCTTTTTCCCATAAACGAAAAAAAGCGTTAGCCAGAAGATTGATGGAGGCGGGGAAATAATGAGTTACGCTATTTATTTTTACACATGTTTAACCATTTTCGGTTTTTGGCTTGCTTTGCAAATTAATAAACGTTGGAAATCCGTTATTTTCAATAGTTTCATTTTAACGGTGCTAATTTTAGTCGTTGTCATTTTAGCCCTTAATATTCCTTATGACGATTATATGGCGGGGAATGCACCGATTAATTATTTATTGAGTTTGAGTATTGTCGCTTTGGCGTTGCCGCTATATGAACAATTACCACAAATCGCCCGCCAATGGCGTATTATTCTCACCGTGGTGATTTTAGCTTCGGTTTTTTCCATGTTTACAGGAGCCGGGCTGGCCATATTATTAGGCGCCAACCCCGAAATTGTGGCCACGGTTTTACCAAAATCGGTGACCACCCCCATCGCTATGGAAATTTCCGCCCATTTGGGTGGTATTCCCGCCGTATCGGCCGTCGGCGTTGTTTTAGCCGGTTTATTCGGCTCGATTTTCGGTTATCTGACATTAAATAAAATCGGTTTGAAATACCCCGAAGCCATCGGTCTTTCCGTCGGTTCCATGTCCCATGCGCTTGGTACGGTAAGCTGCATGGAAGCGAATGCCAAAGCGGGCAGCTATAGTTCAATGGCGCTTGTTTTATGCGGTATTATAAGCTCCATTTTGGCGCCCTTGGTTTTTAAAGTCGTTTATTTTTTTGTGTAAATTGGCTATAATTTGATCGTTGAATCTTTAGCATAACGTATTGTATTTATTAATTTCTTATTAACTTTACCATCATGAAAGACACTGAATTACAACCCCAAAAGGTAGAACCGCGTAAAAAAATTCTTTTTGCTTATCAAAATTTAATTTTAGGTGGAGCGGAAAGAGTATTAGTTGATATTTTAGGTATACTTTCTAAATATCATAAATATGATGTTCATTTACTTCTAATTGGGGATCAACGTTTAGCCAATTATACTATTCCGGAAAATATCACTGTATATTATGCCTCTTCCAATATGGAAGCTGAATTTCAGGTGTATTGTCATTCTAAACAATATAATGAGTCAGTTACAAATAAAGATTATTATCGCTATTGGGTTGATCATTTTGCCAATGCAGTAAATACGCGAATTTGTGATTATATTAATTTGCATCATTTTAATCTAATTATTAATTTCGAAGATCATCTGGATTACTTTCTTAAAATTTACCATATCCATCCCAGCATTCCCGTTATTCGCTGGATTGAAGTCGCTTGGTATTTAGATCGTTGGTTGGGTGATCCCGAACAGCACCGCCCTATACTGGAAAAGCAAAATCCATTTGTAACAATTTGCGATGATATGTATGAATCGGCAAAAAAATCATTTGAACAATTAGGTTTAAGTCATAAAGATATTTATCGTATTTATAATCCGATTAATTTCTCCCGAATTTTATCTTCAGTAGATGATTTTGAAGAAGCTGATCGAGAATTATTAGATGACGACTTTATTTTACAGGTTGCTAGATTACATCCGGTAAAAAATCAGGTAAGGCTCGTTCATTGCTATAAGAAGCTGAAAGATAAAGGAGCGATAAAAGAAAAACTTTATATTATAGGTACGGGGTCAAGTGAAATATATCAAGAAATTGCCAATACAATTAAAGCTTTATCGTTAGAAAATGATTGTTTCTTATTAGGTCATCGTAAAAACCCATACCCTTTTATGAAGCGTGCAAAATTATTTGTACATACTTCTTTAAATGAAGGGTTACCTACAGTATTAATTGAAAGTATGGTTTGCGGTACACCGGTTGTTGCGATGGATTGTCCTTTTGGGCCTAAGGAAATATTATCTAATGGTAAATATGGCGGATTAGTTCCATTGCATGATGAAGAAGCGTTTGCAGAAAAGGTTTATGAATTATTGACGAATGAAGAAAAATACCAAGCTTATGTTTCATTATTACCGGAAGCGGTTGAGCGTTTTAGCGCTGAAACGGTAGGAAATCAAATTGTTGAGTTATTTGATAATTTAATGAATAAACAATAATTTATGTTAAGTGTATTTTATTTTCATTATGGTAAAACAGCTTAATAGCATTTGGACAGTGCGTTTTTTGCCCGATCCGCCGAGGGAGAGGGATAATCGTCCGTCTTTTAGCCGCGATCGCGGACGTATTCTTCATTCTGCCGCCTTCCGTTGTTTACAGGCAAAAACCCAAATTCATGCGGTGGGTGAAAATGATTTTTATCGCACCCGCCTGACCCATTCGCTGGAAGTCGCACAAATCGGTAGCAGCTTAGTGGCGCAAATGAAATTCGTTGAAGCTTTCAATGTCGTGGCGCAGCAGCTTTCCTTAGAAAAAAGTGAATTGCAAAGACAATTAATTCCGTTGCTGCCGTCCAATGATCTCATTGAAAGTTTATGTTTCGCCCATGACATTGGTCATCCGCCTTTCGGTCACGGCGGCGAAGTGGCGCTCAATTACATGATGCGCAACCACGGCGGCTTTGAAGGTAATGCACAAACCTTTCGTTTGCTGACCAAACTGGAACCTTACACGCCGAACGCGGGCATGAACTTAACCCGTCGCACCATTCTTGGTATTGTGAAATATCCTACCATTTTGGATGTGTCTTCCGCCCAATACTCGCAGCTTGCCGAGAGCCGACATAGCGATCCCCGCTATGTAAAAATCGCAGATTGGCGGCCGGGTAAAGGGCTCTTCCGTGATGACATTGCCATGTTCGACTGGCTGCTGGAACCCCTATCCGAAAGCGACCGCACCTTGTTCGGTTCTCTGCAAAAAGTGCGGTCAACTCCTCAAGAGATTTTAAAAACCCGTTTTAAATCCCTGGATTGCAGTATTATGGAGCTGGCGGACGACATTGCTTACGGCGTGCATGATTTGGAAGATGCCATCGTGGTAGGCGTAGTGAACGTTCAGCAATGGCAGGAAGCTTTGAGCGCTCTGAAAAAAAGTCAATCCGATTGGATGCGGCAACACATCGTCGCAATCAGCGAAAAACTGTTTTCCGATCAACATTATTTACGCAAAAATGCCATCGGCGCGTTGGTCAATTATTTCATCACCAACGTACGTTGGAAAATTCAACCGGAATTTAGCGATCCGCTGTTGCGTTATAACGCAGAACTGCCGCAGGAAGTGGTGGACGTGCTTAACGTTTTCAAAAAATTCGTGCTGAAATATGTGATCAATAACGTGGAAACTCAGCGCGTGGAATATAAAGGTCAGCGCATTTTGACGGAAATGTTCCAGATTTTCGATTCGGATCCGCAACGCCTACTCCCGACCAACACCGCTAACCGCTGGCGGAATGCAGAAGAGCCAGGCAAAAAACGCGTGATTTGCGATTACATCGCGGGCATGTCCGACGCCTATGCACTGAAGGTGTATCATCAGCTTTAAAAGTGCGGTCGTTTTTTTAGGTATTTTTTCTTTTTTCATAGGACTTTTTTGTGGCACTTATTAGTTTAACCAACGGATATCTTTCTTTCAGCGATGCGCCTTTGTTAGATCACGCAGAGTTACATATAGAACCTAATGAACGTGTTTGTTTGGTCGGTCGCAACGGCGCAGGCAAATCCACATTGCTTAAAATTATTGCCGGGGATATCTCCATGGATGATGGCAAAGTGCAGTATGAAAAAGACTTAATGGTTTCTCGTTTAGAACAGGATCCGCCACGTCATGCTGAAGGCAATGTATTTGATTATGTGGCCGAAGGTATTGAGCATTTGGCAGATTTGTTGAAGGAATATCATCGTATTTCTGTGCAATTGGAGCAACATTACAGCGAACAGACCTTAAATCAGCTGTCTCAAATCCAAGCTAAACTGGAACATGCCAACGGCTGGCGATTTGAAAATAAAATCAATGAAGTATTACAAAAATTAGAATTAAACCCAAAGACTAAACTCGCCGATTTATCCGGCGGTTGGTTGCGTAAAGCTGCTTTGGCGCGCGCCTTGGTGTGTAATCCCGATGTATTGTTGTTAGATGAACCAACGAACCATTTAGATGTGAATGCTATCGAATGGTTAGAAAATTTCCTGTTAGAGTTTAGTGGCAGCATTGTGTTTATTTCCCACGACCGTTCTTTTATCCGCAAAATGGCGACCCGCATTGTAGATTTAGATCGCGGTAAATTGGTTTCTTACCCCGGCAACTATGATTTATACCTTACCACCAAAGAAGAAAATTTGCGGGTGGAAGCGTTGCAAAATGAATTATTCGATAAACGCTTGGCGCAGGAAGAAGTGTGGATTCGCCAAGGCATCAAAGCCCGCCGCACCCGTAACGAAGGGCGTGTACGCGCGTTAAAAGCCATGCGTGAAGAACGTCGCCAACGCCGCGAGGTGCTCGGCACGGCAAAATTGCAGTTAGATACGTCCAGCCGATCCGGTAAAATCGTGTTTGAAATGGAAGACGTCAGCTACAACATCAATGGCAAACTGCTTCTTAAAAATTTCAGTACTACCATTTTACGTGGCGATAAAATCGCCTTAGTTGGTCCGAATGGTTGCGGTAAAACCACTTTTATCAAATTGTTACTCGGTGAAATTCAGCCGACAAGTGGTTCCATTCGTTGCGGCACAAAATTAGACATTGCTTATTTTGATCAATACCGCGCAGATCTCGATCCGGAAAAAACCGTTATGGATAACGTCGCCGATGGCAAACAAGACGTGGAAGTCAACGGCATCAAACGCCATGTGTTGGGCTATTTACAGGATTTCTTGTTCCCACCGAAACGCGCCATGACGCCGGTCAAAGCCCTCTCCGGCGGCGAACGAAACCGCCTGTTATTGGCAAAACTCTTGTTAAAACCGAATAACTTATTGATTCTCGATGAACCGACTAACGATTTGGACGTGGAAACCTTGGAATTGCTGGAAGAAATCCTGACTGATTACCAAGGCACGTTGCTTATCGTCAGCCACGATCGTCAGTTTATTGATAATACCGCCACGGAATGCTACATCTTTGAAGGCGACGGCGTGCTGAATAAATACGTTGGCGGCTTTTTTGATGCAAAACAACAGCAGGCCAATTATTTTCTCGCTAAATCGACATTGGAAGTGCCGAAGAGCACCGCATTGAAAGCTAAAGAGAGCGCGTCAAAGAGCACCGCATTGAACGCTAAAGAGAACTCCTCAAAGAGCACCGCATTGAAACCCAAGAGTGTCAAGCTTTCTTACAAAGAGCAGCGTGAGCTGGAACAATTGCCACAATTATTGGAAGAATTAGAGAAAAAACTCACTTCTCTGCAAGCCGAAGTTGGCGAACCCGATTTTTTTCAGCAATCCCATGATGTGACAAATGCGAAGCTTAAAGAATTAGCGGATACCCAGGCTGAGCTGGAAACCGCTTTTTTACGATGGGAAGAATTGGAAGAGAAAAAGACTCAAGCTGAAGCAAAATAGTAGATATAAAAAAGAAACCGAGCTAAATAGCTCGGTTTTTTGTTACGCGTGATTGCCACTTATGCTTATTTTTCAGCTGTTAAATCCTCGGCAATTTCCTCAGCTTGTTTAATCACATAACTGACGGCTTCTTCCTGCTTATCCGGTGGATATTTGTAGCGTTGCAAGGCACGTTTAACGAGAATACGCATTTTGGCGCGTACGCCTTCTTTGTATTGCCAGTCGATGGTGACGGATTTTCTGAGCGTGTCGGTGATTTCTTTGGCGAGTTTACTCAATACTTCATCGCCCATCAGTTCTCTGGCGCTTTGGTTTTGGGCGAGGGCTTCGTAGAAGGCGAGTTCTTCTTTTTTCAGC
>ERZ773100.1484-NODE-1484-length-10715-cov-3.180675_pt1 | contig 10715 bp, 10 predicted proteins | sample MGYA00511119_ERZ773100 | MGnify/ENA primary metagenome ERZ773100 (study PRJEB29015, sample SAMEA2738000) | human oral metagenome | biome: human oral; feature: human-associated habitat; material: dental | place: China | collected 2111 ...
GACAGGAGGATAAATATATGGAATTAACTAAAAATACATCAGTCGATCCAGCCAAAATGATTGGCAAAAATTACATTGAAGCAGTCAATGCAAAATTTCCAAATACCATTTTGGATGAGGAGTGGTCAACACCAAATCAGGTTACCCTTACTATTAAAACCAATATGTTACCTGATGTTGTTAAATACCTTTATTATCAACATGAAGGTTGGTTACCTTTAGTATTCGGGAATGATGAGCGTTCAATTCATGGCAACTATGCAGTGTACTACGTGCTTTCCATGGAAGGGGAAGTGAAAACTTTTATCACTATTAAAGCCTTAGTTGATCCTGTGAGCTTAGAATTTCCGTCTGTGACACCAAAAGTCAAAGCGGCTGTTTGGGGTGAACGTGAATTATTCGACATGTATGGTTTGAAAGCCGTTGGTTTACCTGACCAACGCCGCTTAGTGTTGCCAGATGATTGGCCGGATGATCTTTATCCGTTACGTAAAGACTCTATGGATTATCGTTTACGTCCTGATCCGACAACCGCGACAGAAACATACGAATTTATTAACGAAAAAGGCGAGGCTCGTATCGTTCCACTTGGCCCGTTACATATCACTTCGGATGAACCAGGACATTTCCGTTTGTTCGTAGATGGGGAAGATATCATTGATGCGGACTATCGTTTGTTCTATGTGCACCGTGGTATGGAAAAATTGGCGGAAACCCGTATGGATTACGACCAAGTTAACTTCCTTGCTGACCGTGTATGTGGGATTTGTGGTTTCACACATAGTGTAGCCTACGCCAACTCTGTAGAAAGTGCTTTAGGGATTAAAATTCCAAAACGAGCTGAATGGATCCGTGCGATTTTATTAGAAGTAGAACGTTTACACAGCCACTTATTAAACTTAGGTCTATCTAGCCACTTTACCGGCTTTGATACTGGCTTTATGCAATTCTTCCGTGTTCGTGAGAAATCCATGACCTTGGCTGAAGTGCTAACCGGTGCACGTAAAACCTATGGTATTAACCTTATTGGTGGTGTGCGTCGTGATATGTTGAAACATCAACGTGAGCAATGTATCAAACTTATCGGTGAAATGCGTGAAGAACTCAAAACCTTAACCGATATTTTATTAAATACACCGAATATGGAACAACGTACGGTAGGTGTTGGTGTCTTGGCAAAAGATATCGCGCGTGACTTCAGCCCGGTTGGTCCAATGATCCGTGGTTCTGGCTTTGCTCGTGATGTGCGTAAAGTACATCCATTCTCAGGTTATGGCGATATCCCTTTCAATCTTTTCACTGAAGCAAATGGTGACGTATTATCTCGTGTGAAAGTGCGGATTAATGAAGTGTTTGAATCCATGAATATCATTGATTACATGGTGGACAATTTGCCAAGTGGTGAAATCTTAAAAGAAGGTTTCAATTATACCCCTGGACGTTTTGCTTTAGGGATTACTGAGGCACCACGTGGCGAAGATATTCACTGGTCAATGCTAGGCGACAACCAAAAACTTTTCCGTTGGCGTTGTCGTGCAGCCACTTATGCTAACTGGCCAACCTTGCGTTATATGTTGCGTGGCAATACGGTCTCTGATGCGCCGCTCATCATTGGTAGTCTTGACCCTTGCTATTCTTGTACCGACCGTGTCACCGTGGTGGATGTGCGTAAACGCAAAGCGAAAACCGTGGATTACAAAGAAATCGAACGCTACGGTATTGAACGTAAGAATTCACCATTGAAATAAGGGAGGCGGAAGATGTTTAAATTACTAAAAACAGTATTTAAAGCAGGTGATGTCACCACCAAATATCCGTTCAAACCTTATGAAGTTGATGAGGATTTTAGAGGTAAACCGGAACTTAATTCTGATCAATGTATTGTCTGTGCAGCTTGTACCATTGCCTGTCCAGCTAATGCGTTGACTATGAGAACGGATCCAGTGACAGGCGACCGTACATGGTCATTATTCCTTGGTCGTTGTATTTTCTGTGGTCGTTGTGAAGAAGTTTGCCCAACTAAGGCGATTCGCTTATCACAAGATTTTGAACTCTCAGTGACCAATAAACAGGATCTTTTCCAAGAAACCACCTTTGCTACTGTAACTTGTCAGGAATGTGGTAAACCGTTTATTTCTTATAAAGAACTAAATTACACCATTGATTTATTCAAACAAACGTTGGATGACCCACAATTAGTGAAACAAAAATTGGCGGAGTTGCATACTTGTCCGGTTTGTAAACGTCAGCACAGCTTAGAAAAAACCGCGAATATGGAATCCAATATGCGGATGAAATTGATCGATTTTAAAGAGCCGGTTCGTTTGAATTTCAAACAAATGGTTGAGCAACGGGAAGAAAGTGCGGTGCAAAATTCAAAAGTTTTAGCAGGAGGCGAAAAACGATGAATACACAAATTCCAATGCCGGTAAACGGTATTTCAACGCCATTCAGCGTTGATGAAAATATTGCCGGTATGAAAAAAACGTTGTTGAAGAATATTCAACGTTCGGCCTATGTGTACCGTGTGGACTGTGGCGGTTGTAATGGTTGTGAAATCGAGATTTTCAGTACTATTACACCGGTTTTCGATGCAGAACGTTTTGGGATCAAAGTGGTGGCATCGCCTCGTCATGCGGATATTTTATTATTCACCGGGGCTGTTACCCGTGCCATGCGTACTCCGGCGATGCGTGCTTACCAAGCAGCGCCTGATCCAAAAATCTGTATTTCTTACGGGGCTTGCGGTTGTGGCGGTGGGATTTTCCACGACCTTTATTGTGTTTGGGGCGGCAGTGATCAAATCGTGCCGGTTGATGTGTACATCCCGGGCTGCCCACCAACCCCAGCCGCAACCATTTATGGTTTTGCCATAGCGCTGGGTTTACTCGATCAAAAACTCAAAGGTAAGCAAGAAACAGCGGATCCGCATGCCGAGGCTAAATTACGTTTCCCAACGATTCCGTTGGATTTACGTATCAGCTTAGAACGGGAAGCCCGTCGTCTTGCCGGTTATCGCCAAGGCGGCAACATTGTCGATCAATTCATGGCGATGATGACGGAAGAAGACAAAGTTCCGTTTGGCGTGCGCTTAGGTGAATACTTGGAACGTGAAGCGGATCCGCGTTTAGCGGAAATTATGAACCGCTTACATTCTATTAGTTTGCCTTTTTCCGGTTAGTTATGGTTTCTGTTTTTGTTTATGGAACAGCGCCCCAAGCGTGTTCAATGCGGTGCTGATTCGTTACTTCGTTGTAATCTTCTAGGTTTGCCATATAACGAGCGTTCAATGCGGTGCTAATTTGATGTTCCGTTGTCGCCTTGTTTGAAGGATTACGTAGTAATGGAAGGCAAGAAACTTTATAAGGCTGTGTTATGACTACAAAAGTGATTTTTTACCTGTTAAATCAACGTTTCGTCGAAAACGATAAACAAGTGCCGGAACAGGCGCAACAAGTTATGTATTATTCCCTAGCAATCGGCCACCATGTGGGCGTGATTGATTGCTTTAAAAAGTTGTTAATTTGCGACTATGACGATTATCAACATTTTGTCCAAAGTTTTCCGGAAGGAGAGGCAAGACGTAAATTCGCCGGTCTTATGAAATTTGGTGAAATCGTGATTGATTCCAGCCATGTGAATTTATTGGCGAAAGCGATGGACGAAAATAAAGCGAATTTTGCGCCGCAATATCAACAGTGGGTGGAAATTTTAATGGATACGCTGGCTTCCATTCAACGCGAGCCGGTGATGTATATTATGGTGAGACGTCGTGATGAATAATAACCTCATTTTGACTGTCGGCAATAGCATGATGGGTGACGACGGCGCGGGGCCTTATTTCGCGCAACTTTGTCGCCAAGTGCCGTTGCCGAATTGGATCGCATTGGACGGCGGTACAATGCCGGAAAATTTTGTTCATCAAATTCGAGCAATGAAACCTGAACGGTTAATGATTTTTGATGCGACGGAAATGGAACTGCCACCCGGCAAAATTCGACGAATAGATAAAGACGCCATCGCAGAAACGATTTTCGTCAGCACTCATACCTTGCCTTTAAATTTTCTGATTGAACAACTGGAAGACGAGATTAACGAAGTGCTGTTTATCGGCATTCAGCCTGACCTCGTTGCCTTTGGCTTTCCAATGACACACGCGGTGAAAAGTGCAGTCGAGTTTTTCTATGATTTTTTGAAGAATAACGGTGACTTATCAGAAATTTCCCTATTTTGAGCAAAATGAAAAGCCTCTAAGAAGAGGCTTTAAATTTATTTTTCTTTCCAATATCCAATCCATTCTTTCAGTAATTGCATATTTTTTGCCAGTGCGCCGCCTTGAGGAATAAAATGCATCATATTTAATCCGTATTCTTGCGGTGTAATACCTTCCCCGACACTCGCCGGCATCACCACAAAACCTTGTTGTTCAAATAAGAGTTTTGCGCGCTGCATATGCCACTCGTTTGTCACCAAAATAATTTTACGAATTCCTTCTTTTTCCAATATTTGCTTAGTGAATAAGGCGTTTTCTTTTGTTGTGAGTGCTTTCGGCTCAATCCATTTGGTCGGAACATTGAAAAAGTTTTGTAATTCCTCCGCCGCGACTTTAGCTTCAATTGCACCGGTCGGGCTGGCGCCGGTAATTAACAGCGGAAGTTTGGTTTCTTTTTGCAAATAAGCAGCGTAACGCAACCGTTCTAACTGAACCGCATTGGAGGCAAGAGAGGCATAAAGTTCTTGGCTGTCACGTAAACCGCCGCCGAGCAAAACGATCGCTTGCGCTTGTTTATAGTCATCAAGATTAAGATGCGCTTCAATTGTCAGGCTATCCTTTAGCGTTTGTGCGGTAAAAGGAATGCTTAATATATAGAGTAGGGCTATCCCTAATGCAGTTGAAATTCGGCTTAATTTTTTGAAGTTTAATTTTGCCAGAATCAGCGCCCCAATCCATAAAATCAAAATGTTAAACGGTGGTAGGAGCATTGCGGTGATTAGTTTTTTGAGTTCAAACATGATTTATCCAATTCAACAAAGTTTACATTTTTCGTCCATAGTTCGGCATAGCTTAAATTTTTGCCGTAAGCGTTATCGCAAACGCAGTTTGGAATGTCCAGTAAGCAGGAAAAAATATGTCCGTGCAGACGGGTTGTGGTGATGTACTCGTTTTGCAAAAACACGTTTGCCGCACGATTGATAATGCGTTTGGTGTAGGCAAACCAGAATTGATGGCAAAGATCTTTTAACCAACCCCGGTTTTGTTTATTGGCGAATTTGTTCAAACGCCAACTTAGCGCCAACACGATATTGTCTATCTCGGAAAGAATATCGTCCCAGTCTTTAATATCGGCATTTTCCGGTAAGGCGGCCAAAATATTTTTTTCTATTTCGCTAGCCTCGATATCCTTGCGCAAAAAATAAAGTTGTTTGCCTGAGCTGTTCGACTTTATCGGTAAGGCTCCGTAAAGTTCGTGCGCCATATCGGGAAATAAATGTACGTTCGGTGAAAATTGTTTGAATGCTTTCGCGGTGCGAGTATCGCGGGCTAATAAATGGCAGTCGGCATGTTTTCGGAAAAGCGCTGCAGATTTTTCAAGATTTTTTTCATCTCTAAAATACAGCGTTTGCGGCAAAACGATAATTCGATTATCCGGAAAATGTTTTACCATTTCTTCACGAAGTTTTTGGTGTTGCAAATAAAGATCACCAAAGTTGCCACCACCGTGTAATAAAATCGTGGTATTCGGTGTGATTTTTCGTTTTATTTCATTAATATTCATATCGTATTCGCTGCGCCTTAATCTCACTGTAATGCGGTGCCGTTTAAAGAACTGTTCCGTTCCATGATAAATCAATAAATCGCCGACGTTTAAATGCAACGGATAATCAAAGTAAAACACATCGTTTTTATCTTTGATTAAATCTGCAATCGGAGCAAGTTTTTGTTTTAGAGAAACGAGTGTTGGATTCATTTTTTTACCTTTTTCAAAATATAGCCGAATAAGAAATTTTTTTCCGCGCGATTTAAGCCGAAGATTATAATTACGGCGATTAATACCGTTTCTAATAAAATTGCTTCTGCCACAAATTCAAAGAATGAATAAGAACGTTGGGTATCCGATAAATAAATGAGCCCGAGTAACAAGACGAAAATCATACCGATATTGAACAAATAGGTAACAAATTCCATTCGACTAAATTTAATTTTTTTATTAATAAAATAGAAACGATAGATTTGCATTGAAAGCGCAGTGAAAAATTTGCCGATAAAGGCGTAAACCGGACTATAACCTAGGCTAAATAAATAGTAGGCGAGCGGCACTGTGCAAAGATCAATTATTGCTAAAATAATATTGTATTGTTTGATACCGCTTGAACCAATGGCCAATGCGGTCATCCAGAAAGAGCCGGCCATAGCGCTGATCAGTGAACATAGCAAAGTAGCTTGTACTAATTGATCGGCATAGCGCGGAACATGCTCGCCAAGCCAAAAGGTAAGCAAGGTATGGCTAAAATAAAATACCGGAGCGGCTAAAATCGCGATTAAATAAAAGGAATATTTTGATGTACTGAGAATCAGTTTTTTATTGCGTTCATAATCTTGTGCCGCATAAGACTGCACTAATTGCGGGTTAAATGCGACTTGGAAATTATTTACGAAACTATACACGGCGGTATCCACTTGTGTAGCAATACCCACTGCCGCATTCACGGTGACGCCGAAAAACAGATTAGTCACCATATTCAAGCCTTGCGTGGAACCTACATAACCCGCCTGTCCGAGTAACATCCAACCTGAAAAGCTTGCCATTTCTTTGGTTTTGTTTAGATCTTTTTGGAAATTAAAGCGGGTTTCCGCGTAAAAAGTACGGCGTGTAAAACTAAAATATAGTGAGAAAACAGATACGCTGACACAAAGTAATAACCAACTGTACGAAATCAATTTATCGTATCGTTCGATTTGCATCAAAATCAAGACGGCGGAAAGTTTTAATGCGGTTTCCGCCAAACCAAGCCAGGCGTAAAAAGACATGCGCTCATGAGCTACAATCATCGCGTTAAAAGGTACTTTAAGGATATCAATCAGTCCAATGACTAACGCAGCTTGATACATCATATTGGCAGCATGGAGGCGTTCTGCCGGAATAATTAATTGATGATTTAAAAACCAAAGCCCTACAGTTTCAGCTAATACCGCCACGACAAACATAATAAATAGGTGGTTGAGGATGCTGATATTAAACACTTTATTTACGCGTGCGGTATCGTTTGAGGCTTTTTCCACGTTAATAAAACGCTGGGTGGTTGCTGTCATGGTGCCGTTAAAGAAAGAAAACAAAATCACCACACCCATCACAATGTTATAAATTCCGAAATCCTCCACCCCCAATACGCGTAATACGACACGCGAAATATAGAGCATCGCCCCCATGTTAAAGAACATACGGATGTAAAGAAACAGTGTGTTTTTAGCGATGGTTTTGTTGGACATTACGGATGACTTTTACCTGAAAATTGGTGGAGGATTATAGTTTTGTTCGTAATTGCGAACAAGGGGGCATAGACATTTTGACAGGGTTCTTACCGATAAACTGAAGTTGTTCACTCTAGTGCTATTTTTATTGACGCAATCTAAAAGGAACGATAAGGCAAGGTGCCCATATTGATGATGAGAAGCCCATTTATAAATTAAAAATTGATCGCACACTTGATGTGAATCATGATGGCAAAATCGATTTTGCTGATGTGTAACACATCTCGCTTCAACAATAGAAAGGATAGTTGTTCTTATCAAAACACGATTTTGTACTGCCCAACGAGCACCGCATTGGAACGGCCTCCAATGCGGTGCTATTTTGAATTGAGACTGTTACCTTCGCTCAGCCCGAAAAGCCTAATTTAGGCTTGGAGTGATCGTGGCATCATTTCGTTTTTTAAGCGCACTTCTCTTCACAAACCTCATGCCAAGATTGTTTATCTTTAGTATAATTGGCCGTCACTTCTTTCTATGAAGTGATTTTTTATTTCCTTAATCAAGTAGCGAAAAAAATTTAACCGAGCTAATAATGAATAAGTATTTAATTTCTCTTGATAAAGACAATCGACGTCGCGAACTGTTTTTTTCTCAGAAGAATACGGCGGATTTTCGAGTATTTTCCGCGATTAATACCATGCAAGTCGAATGGGATGAACTTGCCGAACAGTTTGATTTGGTACAATTTGAACGACATTACGGGCGTAAGGTGACCAAAGGCGAGATTGGTTGTACTTTAAGTCATCTCAACGTGTACCGCTTAATTGTGGAAGATGATGCGGTGCTCGAAGATGATTACGCGCTGGTATGCGAAGACGATGCATTGTTTGCAGCGAATTTTCAGCAAAATTTGACGGCGCTTTTAGCTTCGGATTGCTCGGTGCCGATTTTGCTTATCGGCCAGTCCAAAATTGCCGATTTTCATGCGGGCGAATTGGAAATTAATTATCCGATCGCCTTTTCTTTCTTGTGCCGGAAGGCGGGCGAAGTCCGTTATGCGTATCCGTACAAAAGTTATTTTGCCGGCACGGTAGGGTATTTGATCAAAAAATCCGCTGCGCGCGCTTTCTTAAAACGACTTGAAGCGGAGAAACCGTTTTGGCTAGCTGATGATTTTAGGTTATTTGAAACGAAATTTGCCGTATCTAATCAAGTGGTGCGCCCGCTAATGGTGATCGAAAATCCGCAATTAGTCAGTAATCTCGAAGCCGTTCGCGGTTCGCAGGCCAATAATTTGGTGAAAAAATTGTTGAAATATCCGCTTAAAAAACTGATGGCGATTCGAAGAAATTTAGGAAAGTAACATGAGCGCACTTTTTAACCTTTTTTATATTTACGATCCTTGGTTTTTCCATGTGGTGCGTATGTCTGTGGTAGCCGGATTGGCGGCTTTCACCGTATTGGCGTATCGATATTGGAAAAAAACGTTGCCACAAAATTTTCAAGGTTTCGTTGTGCCGATGGACAGTCTCGCTGTATTGATCGGTTTAATTTTATTTAGTGTGATCCCGTTATTAGTAAACGGTACGCGCGATTTTTCTGTCCTTGTCATGTATGTGAAAGAACTGATTTTATTTGTTTTCGGCATCGGCCTTTATAATCTGTTTTATGCGCTGCCAAATGGGCAACAATGTGCGGTACGGGATTTACAAATCGGTGTTGCTGTGCAATTTGTGTTAGGCGTGCTGGCGTTGTTCGGCGTATCTTTTGTGGTGGATTTTTTATTATCCACCAATGCGGTGCTGCCTGCGCGTTTCTATGGTTCCGAACAGGAATATCGCCTGTATAATCTGACGTCGGCAGCGTTTTTTCAGCTTAGTTTATTCTATTTAATGCTGTTTCATTTCTTGTTGGCGTACGATGCAAAACATAATTCCGTTCCGAGCATCTTGGTATTGTTAATCCTTTGTATTGGCTTGATTTCAGGCAGAACATTTTTATTGCTTTCGGTAGTAAGTATTGCTGTGTATTTCAAGCGACGTTATCTGCCGTCACTCATTGCATTTGTCTCATTGGTATTAGGTTTAGCTTATTTTTTACCATTTAATCCTTATGTGGCTCACGCACTTGAGCCGGTGATTAATTTGTTACATGGTGCCGGTTTTGTGAGTTCATCTACCGACACGTTAATGAAAAATCATTTATTTATGCCGACCTTAAAACAATTTTTAATCGGTGACGGTATGTATATGACGGGCGAGTTGGAAGCAGGGCGTTATTATGGCCATACGGATTCCGGATTTTTGCGCCAAATTTTATACGGCGGTTTGAGTTATGCATTAGTATGCTTTTTAGTGACTTTCTATTTCGTACGCAAAGTAGCATTAAATTGGTTTGACGGTAGTTGGAGATTCATTTTGTCCGCCTTTGTTATTCTCGCCGTCAGCAACGTTAAAGCCGATACCTTCGCCTTTCCGGGTATTATGTTTGTGATGTTGATGTTTTTGTCATTATTTGGCTCGCACGGCAAACAACGAATTTTTTTAACCCAAAAGGAGGTGAAGCATGTTTAGTATTATCGTTCCTTCCTATAATCGAAGAGATGAAATTCCGGCGTTGCTGGACAGTTTAACCCAGCAGACTAGCCATGATTTTGAAGTGGTGATTGTGGACGATTGCTCCGAATATCCGGTTGTTGTGGAGCAATCTTATCCTTTTGCGGTGCGCGTGGTTCGTAATCAAACTAATCAAGGTGCGGCGGAAAGCCGCAATATCGGTGCGCGTGTGGCAAAAGGCGAATGGTTGCTATTTTTAGATGATGACGATCGTTTTGCGGATAATAAATGCGCCCGATTAGCCGAAATTATTACCACTCACATTGACGTTAATTTTCTTTACCATCCGGCGAAATGCGAAATGGTAAACGAAGGTTTTAGTTATCAGACAAATCCGATTGAACCGCAAGAAATCAGCATTGAACGCATTTTGCTTGCCAATAAAATCGGCGGTATGCCGATGATTGGTGTGAAAAAATCGTTGTTTCTAAAAATAGGCGGATTATCAAGCGCGCTTCGTTCCCTTGAGGACTATGATTTCTTGTTAAAATTAGTGAAAGAACCGACCTTTAAGCCGTACAAGGTGGATGAAGCGTTGACTTATTGTACTTTTCACACCAAACGTTCCAGCGTTTCGACGGACACGTCTAACACGCAAAAAGCCATTGATTATATTCGCGAACATTATG
>ERZ773100.1485-NODE-1485-length-10714-cov-20.431091_pt1 | contig 10714 bp, 8 predicted proteins | sample MGYA00511119_ERZ773100 | MGnify/ENA primary metagenome ERZ773100 (study PRJEB29015, sample SAMEA2738000) | human oral metagenome | biome: human oral; feature: human-associated habitat; material: dental | place: China | collected 2111 ...
AATATTTAGAAGAGAAGGGGCGAGTGACGGTAAATGACCTGGCTCAGGCTCTCGGAAAGGATGGATCCAAGGATTTCCGTGAGTTGATTAAAACTCTGTCTCTGATGGAAAGAAAGCACCAGATTCGATTTGGAGAAGATGGAAGCCTCACCTTGGACCAGAAGAAGAAACATGAAATTACCCTCAAAGGGATTTTTCATGCCCATAAAAATGGCTTCGGCTTTGTCAGTCTGGAAGGTGAAGAGGACGATCTTTTTGTAGGAAAAAACGATGTCAACTATGCTATTGACGGCGATATCGTTGAGGTGGTCATCAAGAAAGTTGCTGACCGTAACAAGGGAACAGCTGCAGAAGCCAAAATTATCGATATCCTAGAACACAGTTTGACAACCGTTGTCGGCCAAATCGTTCTGGATCAGGAAAAGCCCAAGTATGCGGGTTACATTCGATCAAAAAATCAAAAAATCAGCCAACCAATCTATGTTAAGAAACCAGCTATCAAGTTGGAAGGGACAGAGGTTCTCAAGGTCTTTATCGACAAATACCCAAGTAAGAAACACGATTTCTTTGTCGCTAGTGTACTGGATGTGGTGGGACACTCGACAGATGCTGGGATTGATGTCCTTGAAGTCTTGGAGTCTATGGATATTGTTTCAGAATTTCCAGAAGCTGTTCTCAAGGAGGCGGAAAGTGTGCCTGATGCTCCCTCAGAAAAGGATATGGAAGGGCGTCTGGATTTAAGAGATGAGCTTACCTTTACCATTGACGGCGCGGATGCCAAGGACTTGGACGATGCAGTTCACATCAAGCCTTTGAAAAATGGCAATATCGAACTCGGAGTTCACATTGCGGATGTTTCCTACTATGTGACAGAGGGTTCTGCCCTTGACAAGGAAGCCCTTAATCGCGCGACTTCTGTCTATGTGACAGACCGTGTAGTGCCTATGCTACCAGAACGCCTTTCAAACGGCATCTGCTCTCTTAATCCTCAAGTGGATCGCCTGACTCAGTCTGCCATTATGGAAATTGATAAACATGGTCGTGTAGTCAACTACACCACCACACAAACGGTTATCAAGACTAGTTTTCGTATGACCTATAGTGCTGTTAATGACATCCTAGCTGGTGACGAGGAGAAGAGACAAGAGTATAAGAAAATTGTTCCTAGTATCGAGTTAATGGCCAGGCTTCATGAAACTCTAGAAAGCATGCGTGAGAAACGTGGTGCCCTTAATTTTGATACCAGCGAAGCTAAGATTTTGGTGGATAAAAAAGGCAAGCCTGTGGACATTGTCCTTCGTCAACGCGGCGTTGCTGAGCGGATGATTGAGTCCTTCATGTTGATAGCTAACGAAACGGTTGCCGAGCACTTCAGCAAGATGGACCTACCTTTTATTTATCGTATTCATGAGGAACCTAAGGCTGAAAAAGTTCAGAAGTTTATTGATTACGCTTCGAGCTTTGGATTGCGAATTTATGGGACGGCCAGTGAGATGAGTCAGGAAGCCCTCCAAGACATCATGCGTGCTGTTGAGGGAGAGCCTTATGCGGATGTATTATCCATGATGCTTCTCCGTTCTATGCAACAGGCTCGTTATTCGGAGCACAATCACGGCCACTATGGTCTTGCTGCAGACTACTATACTCACTTTACTAGTCCCATTCGCCGTTATCCAGACCTCCTTGTTCACCGTATGATTCGGGACTACGGACGTTCTAAGGAAATAGCAGAGCATTTTGAGCAAGTGATTCCAGAGATTGCAACCCAGTCTTCTAACCGTGAGCGTCGTGCTATCGAGGCAGAGCGTGAAGTCGAAGCCATGAAAAAGGCTGAGTACATGGAAGAATACGTCGGCGAAGAGTACGATGCGGTTGTATCTAGCATCGTCAAGTTCGGTCTCTTTGTCGAATTGCCGAACACAGTTGAAGGCTTGATTCACATCACCAATCTACCTGAATTTTATCATTTCAACGAGCGTGATTTGACTCTTCGTGGGGAGAAATCAGGAATAACTTTCCGTGTAGGACAGCAGATTCGTATTCGCGTTGAAAGAGCGGATAAGATGACAGGTGAGATTGACTTCTCTTATATCCCAAGTGAATTTGATGTCATCGAGAAGGGCTTGAAACAAACGGATCGTAAAGAAAGAGGGAAATCTTCCAACCGTCGTTCAGACAAAAAAGAGGACAAGAGAAGACAAGGACGTCCTAGCGACAAACGCAAGTCCTTATCAAAAGACAAAAAGAAAAAGAGCAAGAAACCTTTTTACAAGGAAGTAGCTAAGAAAGGAGCCAATCATGGCAAAGGGCGAGGGAAAGGTCGTCGCACAAAATAAAAAAGCGCACCACGACTATACAATCGTAGACACGCTAGAGGCAGGAATGGTGCTGACAGGAACGGAAATCAAGAGTGTACGTGCTGCACGTATCAATCTCAAGGACGGATTTGCCCAAGTCAAAAATGGGGAAGTCTGGCTAAGCAATGTCCATATCGCTCCTTATGAAGAGGGCAATATCTGGAACCAAGAACCTGAACGCCGTCGCAAACTCCTGCTCCATAAGAAGCAAATTCAAAAATTGGAACAGGAGACCAAAGGAACAGGGATGACGCTGGTTCCCCTTAAAGTTTATATCAAAGATGGCTATGCCAAGCTTCTTTTAGGGCTTGCCAAAGGAAAGCATGACTATGACAAACGGGAGTCTATCAAGCATCGTGAACAAAATCGCGACATCGCGCGTGTGATGAAAGCTGTGAACCAGCGATAAAAAGAGGAAATGAAAATGGAAAAATTAATTGCCTATAAACGGATGCCCTTGTGGAATAAACAGACCATGCCTGAAGCTGTTCAGCAAAAGCACAATACAAAGGTTGGTACTTGGGGAAAAATTACTGTCTTGAAGGGGGCACTCAAGTTTATTGAGTTGACAGAAGATGGTGAGGTTCTAGCTGAGCACCTCTTTGAGGCCGGAGCAGACAATCCTATGGCGCAACCGCAAGCCTGGCACCGAGTGGAGGCTGCGACAGATGATGTAGAGTGGTACTTGGAATTTTATTGTAAACCTGAGGATTATTTCACTAAGAAATACAATACCAATCCAGTCCATTCAGAGGTCCTAGAAGCTATGCAGACGGTAAAACCTGGAAGAGCCTTGGATTTGGGTTGTGGTCAGGGGCGTAATTCTCTCTTTCTCGCACAGAATGGTTTTGATGTGACAGCTGTGGATCAAAATGAATTGTCCCTTGAAATCTTGCAAAGCATCGTAGAGCAAGAGGATCTCGACATGCCTGTCGGACTTTATGATATCAATTCAGCCAGCATCGGGCAAGACTATGATTTTATCGTTTCAACAGTTGTTCTGATGTTCCTACAAGCGGACCGCATTCCAGCTATCATCCAAAATATGCAGGAGCACACCACAGTCGGTGGTTACAATCTTATCGTCTGTGCGATGGATACAGAGGATTATCCTTGCTCAGTCAACTTCCCATTCACCTTTAAAGAAGGAGAACTGGCAGACTATTACAAGGATTGGGAATTGGTCAAGTATAATGAAAATCCAGGCCATTTGCACCGTCGTGATGAAAATGGCAATCGGATTCAACTACGCTTTGCGACCATGCTAGCCAAAAAAATCAAGTAAATCAAACATCTGCAAGTGAATAGAAACCACTTTTGGAGGTTTCTATTCGTTTTTGTTTGCGTTGGTTGATTGGGGCGAGCAGGATTTTATGCTATATTAGAAATAGAAAATCTGAGCAGTAAAACTGTATTGCTGTCGCTCTCAGCGCAAGATGTTGTAGATGATGGAGGTGGTCCAATGACGAGTCTTTTGGTGGAACTGTATGATCGGCATGTATTGGAAAAGAATGTCTACCAAGCCTTTGTCAGTGATTGTGACGAGATTCTTTTTCTATCTTTGACAAAAATAAGCAATGAAGAGAAACTCTCTCTCCGTCAGTTCATCATGGAAGAGGTGCCTCATATCCAACGAGTGACCTTTCGCCAGCTATCCTTAGAACAACTAGCGGACCAGTTAGATTATGGCCTAGCAGGTTACGACCAAGTCCTTCTCGATGTTTTTGGAGGAGATTCGCTACTAGCCTTATCCCTCTATCAATACGGCTTGAATCGGCACCTCCCCATCGTTGCCATGGATGTCGAACGAGGAAAACAATACAAGTGGGTAGCTGGTCAATTAGAAAAAGAAGATTTGGACATTCCAACCCTAAGCATCCAACAGCTGATAGCTTTGCGTGGTGGAAAAATGCTCAAATCAAAACGCCCGATCCACTCAGTTCAAGAAATTTCAGCCATCAAAAAACTAGCCAGCTCGGCTATTGCCAATCCTGCCCACTGGTATCAAGTGACCCAATTTTTCTCTCTAGCTAAGACCAATGACCTTCATGCTGAGACCGAAAAGATCCTGGAAAACAACGGCAAGTATTACCTCTATCCAGAATCCGTCATCTCCTTACTAGTGGAAGCGGGGATGCTTTGTATTGAAAGCGAAGACAAGAAACGAGTAGTATACAGCTTTCCGAGTCAAGAAGCACAAGTTTTTTGCCGCAACAAGGGGCATATTTTAGAGTTGTATCTCTATCTCTTGGCGCTCGAATCTCATCTGTTTGATGAGTGCATGATAGGCGGTGAGATTGATTGGAATGGCATCTTTCCAGAGGCGGACAATGTTCAAAATGAGATTGATGTCATTCTGAGAAAGGGGCGCTCGATTACCTTTATCTCCTGCAAGATGACAGATTTATCAGTTGAGGCCATCAATGAGCTAGAAGTCTACGCCAATCATTTTGCTGGGGAGAGTTGCCTCAAGTTAATTGTCTGTACGGGGAAAATCAATCCCGTTTATGCCAATCGTTGCCAGGAATATGGTGTGCTCGTCATTAGGAGTGAGCAGATCCCCAATCTCATTCCCATGTTGAAAAAATACTCTAAGAGGTTTAAAAGGTAAAAAAGCAATATGAAAGACTGGGATTCCAGTCTTTTTGACTTCTTTTTCGAATAGAAAAGAAAAGGAGGTAGACCATGTTTGTAGCCAAAGATAGCAAGGGAAATTTGGTAAATGCCCTTGAAAAAGACGTGACAAAGCAGGCTTATACCTGTCCAGCCTGTGGAGGCGGACTACGATTACGCCAAGGACAGAGCATTCGAACACACTTTGCCCATGAAAGGTTAAGAGATTGCATCGCTATATTCGAGAATGAAAGTCCAGAACACTTGGGTAACAAAGAGGCCCTTTATCACTGGGCCAAGAAGGACAATCAGGTCGCCTTAGAATATAGTATGCCCGAGATTCAGCAGATAGCAGATGTTCTCGTCAATGGGAAACTAGCTCTGGAGGTCCAGTGCAGTCCCTTGTCTCAAAAGCTTTTAGGCGATAGAAGTCAAGGATACCGCAGCCAGGGCTATCAGGTTATCTGGCTACTGGGAGAGAAACTCTGGTTAAAGGAGCGATTAACACAACTGCAAAGGGGATTTCTCTATTTTAGTCAAAATATGGGTTTCTATGTTTGGGAACTGGATCTCAAAAAGCAAGTTTTGAGACTTAAATATCTTTTGCATCAGGACCTACGTGGCAAGCTTCATTTTCAGGTCAAGGAATTTGCCTATGGACAAGGAAATCTCTTGGAAATTCTACGATTTCCTTATCAAAAACAAAAACTGCCTCGTTTTGCAGTTGTGCAAGATACCACTATCTGCCACTACATTCGCCAACAGTTGTACTACCAAACGCCCTACTGGATGAAGAAGCAGGAGGAAGCTTATCATCAAGGAGACAATCTATTAAACCGTCAACTAGATGACTGGTATCCTCAGGTCAGACCGATAGAATCAGGTGATTTTTTGCAGATTGAAACGGATTTGACTAGCTATTATAGAAATTTTCAGGCTTACTATCAAAAAAATCCGAAAAATAATCGCCAAAACCTCTATCCACCAGCCTTTTATCACTTATATTTTTCAAAAAATGTGGTAAAATAGAAAGGATGGAGGAATCTTATGGTATTACAACGACATGAAATAAATGAAAAAGATACATGGGATCTTTCAACAATCTACCCAACAGACCAGGCTTGGGAAGAAGCCTTGAAAGACTTAACTGAAAAAGTACAAACAGCATCCCAGTATGAGGGGCATCTCTTGGACAGTGCAGACAGTTTGCTTGAGATTACAGAATTCTCACTTGACTTGGAACGCCAAGTTGAAAAGCTTTATGTCTATGCGCATATGAAAAATGATCAGGACACGCGTGAAGCCAAGTATCAAGAGTACTATGCTAAGGCTATGACCTTATACAGTCAGTTAGAACAAGCCTTTTCATTCTATGAACCTGAATTTATGGAGATTAGCCAAGAGCAGTATGCGGCCTTCCTAGAAGCTCAACCAAAACTCCAAGTTTACAAACACTTTTTTGACAAGCTCTTGCAAAAGAAAGACCATGTTCTTTCGCAACGTGAGGAAGAATTACTTGCTGGAGCAGGAGAAATCTTTGGCGCTTCTAGTGAAACCTTCGCTATTTTGGACAATGCGGATATTAGCTTCCCATATATCTTTGATGATGAAGGCAATGAAGTGCAACTCTCACACGGTACTTACATCCGTTTGATGGAGTCTAAAAACCGTGAAGTGCGTCGTGGTGCCTATGAAGCCCTTTATGCGACTTACGAGCAATTCCAACACACTTATGCTAAGACTTTGCAGACAAATGTTAAGGTGCAAAACTACCGCGCAAAAGTTCGCAACTATAAGAGTGCTCGCCATGCAGCCCTGGCAGCAAACTTTGTTCCAGAAAGTGTCTATGACAATCTAGTAGTAGCAGTTCGCAAGCATTTGCCACTCTTGCATCGATACCTAGAACTTCGTTCTAAAATCTTGGGGATTTCAGATCTCAAGATGTATGATGTTTACACACCACTCTCGTCAGTAGATTATAGCTTTACCTACGAAGAAGCCTTAAAAAAGGCAGAAGAATCTTTGGCGGTTTTAGGTGAAGACTACTTGAGCCGAGTTAAACGGGCCTTCAGTGAGCGTTGGATTGATGTCTATGAAAACCAAGGCAAGCGTTCTGGTGCCTATTCTGGTGGCTCTTATGACACTAATGCCTTTATGCTTCTCAACTGGCAGGATAATCTAGATAATCTTTTTACCCTTGTTCATGAAACAGGCCACAGTATGCACTCAAGCTATACTCGTGAAAATCAGCCTTATGTTTACGGAGATTATTCTATCTTCTTGGCGGAGATTGCCTCAACGACCAATGAAAATATCTTGACAGAAAAATTATTGGAAGAAGTAGAAGACGACGCAACACGCTTTGCTATTCTCAATAATTTCCTAGATGGTTTCCGTGGAACAGTCTTCCGTCAAACTCAATTCGCTGAGTTTGAACATGCTATCCATCAAGCAGACCAAAATGGAGAAGTCTTGACAAGTGATTTCCTCAATAAACTCTACGCTGACTTGAATCAAGAGTACTATGGACTCAGCAAGGAAGATAATCCTCAAATCCAATACGAGTGGGCACGCATTCCACACTTCTACTATAACTACTATGTTTATCAGTATTCAACAGGTTTTGCAGCTGCTTCAGCCTTGGCTGAGAAGATTGTCCATGGTAGTCAAGAAGATCGTGACCGCTATATCGACTACCTCAAGGCAGGTAAGTCAGACTATCCACTCAATGTTATGAGAAAAGCGGGTGTTGATATGGAAAAAGAAGACTATCTCAACGATGCCTTTGCAGTCTTTGAACGTCGCTTGAACGAGTTTGAAGCCCTTGTTGAAAAATTGGGACTAGCTTAAGATGGTAGAGTCTTATAGTAAAAATGCCAATCACAATATGCGTCGCCCCATCGTCAAGGAAGAAATCGTAGAACTCATGCGCCAGCGTCAAAAGCAGGTGACAGGCTCCCTGAAAGAATTGGAGACCTTCGCTCGTAAGGAAAATATTCCCATTATTCCCCATGAAACGGTCGCTTATTTTCGATTTCTCATGGAGACCATACAGCCCAAGAACATTTTGGAAATTGGGACGGCAATTGGCTTTTCTGCCCTCCTGATGGCGGAACATGCGCCAGATGCTAAGATTACAACGATTGACCGTAATCCTGAGATGATCGGTTTTGCAAAAGATAATTTTGCTCGATTTGATAATCGCAAGCAAATCACCCTCTTAGAGGGAGATGCAGTCGATGTTTTATCTACTTTGACAGAAACATATGATTTTGTCTTTATGGATTCGGCTAAGTCCAAGTACATCGTCTTTCTGCCTGAAATCCTTAAACATTTGGCAGTCGGTGGAGTGGTGGTCTTGGATGATATTTTCCAAGGAGGAGATGTTGCCAAGGACATCATGGAAGTCCGCCGGGGTCAACGAACCATTTATAAAGGTTTGCAAAGACTTTTCGACGCAACTTTGGACAATCCAGGTCTAACAGCAACTTTAGTTCCACTTGGAGACGGAATTCTCATGCTACGAAAGAATGTGGAAAATGTAACTTTACCAGAAATGGAATAATATTAAAAATCGTATAATCCTTCTGTATCAAAAACAGGAGGATTTTTATGTCTCAAAACATCATCAATATTGACTATGCACGCGTTTCAACCCACAAGCAAGATTTGGGATTAGAGGTGCAAATGGAGGCTCTCAAGCACTGTGACCAGCTCTTTATCGAACGTGAATCTGGTTCAAACAATGCACGTTCAGAACTCGAAAAAGCCTTAAAATTGGCTTGTGACCTTGCAAAGGATGGCAAGAAGGTCACTTTCACAATCTATAAGTTAGATCGCCTGACTCGCTCTATGTTCAAATTGTTAGAACTGATTGAACAATTCAATGCTTCTGATATTCAGCTAGTCAGTTTGCATGAAAAACTGGAAACCGACTCGCTCATTGGTAGGTTACTTTGTATGATTTTAGGATTTGTGGCAGAAAGTGAACTGGAAAATCTGCGATTTCGTACCCGTGAAGGACTTCGTAAAGCCAAGGAAAATGGTGTCAAACTAGGTGCCAAGCGAATGTCAAGAGATAAGGAAGAGAGAATTATTGAGCAGTATTTAGCAGGGGAATCAAGCATCAGAACAATAGCAAAAGCAGAACGAATTTCGACCTCAACTATCTATAAAGTGTTGGAACGCAACGATGTGGCGAATAATCGCAAAAATGTTTCGCAAAATTCTTGCTAAAAACAAGATAAAATGCTACAATGAAGGCGTAAATATGTTTCGATTAACGACCGTTTTGCGAAACATTCAAAATAACAATGTGAATATTTAAGAAAATACGAATTTAACAAGGTTTTGAGCCTGTGTTGGATTGGTATTTTTTGTTTTTTTAAGTGTATCGTTTGACGGTCCTTACACGATACACCAAAACACTTGTCGTTCAAGTGGTTGAGGTGAATTGTTCGAAACACTAATATCAAAAAAATTAGGATTTTGTAGTATTTGCCCATCTAAAAAGTAATTCTACATTCCTAAGGAGGAAATGATGAAAACGAATAAAGTAACCAAACTTGGTGTTTCTTTGCTATCTGTTGCTGTTCTTGGTGTTGTTGCACCAGTTTTAACGGATGAGTCTGTTTTTGGGATCAGCATTGTAAAAGCTGAAGAAACAAGGCCGTTAGAATACCGTATCGTATATTATGATAAAGATACCGGGGAGGAAATAGCTCCACCAAAAATTGGAACTATAAATTCTGGTGAAATTGTCAATATTTATAAAGATATTGATGGCTATCAGGTAGTCTCGAATTATGATGAGTGGATGCCCGGTTTCAATGCAAGCTATCGCATAATGAGTGAATACTTTGGGTTTTCGAAAGGGCGTCTATTTATGTATCTAGACTATAAGAAGTTAGATGCGGATGCCAAACCTTCAGAGACTCCGAAACCAGAAGTAAAACCGGAACCTAAGCCTTCAGAGACTCCGAAACCAGAGGTGAAACCGTCAGAAAAGCCTGACGCTGAAGCTGAAGAACAACAGAAAAAACCGTTAAAATACCGTGTTGATTACATCGGAGAATCAGGAGAAAAGGTTGCTCCGTCAAAATTTGGGGTTTTAAACCCCGGAGAAACGGTCAATATCTATAAAGATATTGAAGGTCATGAGGTAGTTTCACGTTTTGAGTGGCTGCCTGGCTATAACATGGATTATGATACATTAAGTACATATTCCGGTTTCGCAGACGGATATAACTATATGTATCTTAAATATAAGAAGTTAAATCCAGCGCCAACTCCGACTCCGGAACCAGAAGTAAAACCAGAACCTAAGCCTTCAGAGACACCAAAACCAGAAGTTAAGCCAGAACCTAAACCTTCTGATACTTCAAAACCAGAAGTAAAACCGGAGACTAAGCCTTCAGAGACACCGAAACCAGAAGTAAAACCGGAAACTAACCCTTCAGAAACTCCGAAACCAGAGGTGAAACCGTCAGAAAAGCCTGTTGCTAAACCAGAAACTAGCAAGCCAACTACCAAACCACAAACTGGTTCAAATAACGCTCCAACAGCTCCTATAAATCCTGTTGGGCAAGATTCAAACACTAAAGCTGACAAACCTGTTTCGAAAACAGAAACTACAGCTTTACCAAACACTGGAGAACAAAATTCAATTCTTGGATTTGCAGGCTTCCTTCTTGCAAGTCTTGGTCTAGCAGGCTTGACTTACAAAGGACGTCACTAAAAAATAA
>ERZ773100.1488-NODE-1488-length-10709-cov-62.720856_pt1 | contig 10709 bp, 9 predicted proteins | sample MGYA00511119_ERZ773100 | MGnify/ENA primary metagenome ERZ773100 (study PRJEB29015, sample SAMEA2738000) | human oral metagenome | biome: human oral; feature: human-associated habitat; material: dental | place: China | collected 2111 ...
CGCGCCCCGCACGGCACCGTCGGCCGCCGCCCGGGCCACCTGGGCCGCGTCCGCGGCCCGTCCCAGGCGATGGAGAGCGTCTGAGGCCGAGCGCAGGGTCAGCAGGACGTTGGTTCCCGTATCCGCATCCGGCACGGGGAAAACATTGAGGACGTCGACGAGGTCCCGGGTCTGATCGGCGACGATCTCCGCCAGCCCGATCCAGCGCCGTACCGCCGCCCCCTGCAGCACGTAGGTCTCCGGGACAGGGGTAGCGGGGCGGTGTCCTTGCGACTGCGCCATCTTCGCCTCCCCTGCGTCCTGGCTGCGACCACCGCACCACATGCGTCTCACGCTGCGAACACCTTCTGTTCCACTGCATGATCTGCATATGTGCTGGCGTTCAGCGAGCCTGGTTCGCGGCTGGGCCGAGCCTCTGTGTTGATATGTAGTTTCAGAGTACCCGCACAACCACATTCCTCCCACCGGAGCGAACACCGTGCGGAACGTCCCGTTCTGGGCGCTAGAGCGCCAGTTGGAGACTCGAACCACCAACACGCTGGTCAAACCGCCTACCACCGCACCCCGTTCGGGCAAACGTTCGCCATATGGTGAGATCCGGCACGTTCACAACCCGCCGGTCGCACGTCGGCGGACCTCCGATCGCCCCGGCGTGTGCCCGAACCCACGCCTTCGTGGCTTGGGAGCCGGCCAACAGTTCCGCTATTGTGTTCGGGTTGCCCAGAGCCCTGCGCCTGGGCGGTAAGACCTGGCGCCAGGCACGGGCCTGAGCGTTGAAGCATTGAAGATCAGGAGTGAGACCGTGGCTGCTGTGTGCGACGTTTGCGGCAAGGGCCCCATCTTCGGCAAGAGCGTCTCGCACTCCCACGTGCGGACCAACCGCCGGTGGAACCCCAACATCCAGCGTGTGCGTGCTCTCGTCAACGGCGCCCCCAAGCGCCTCAACGTGTGCACGTCCTGCCTCAAGGCCGGCAAGGTGACGCGCAACATCTGAGCGCACCGCCTCGAGTCCTTCGAGCGCGAGGCCGCCGCTGCATCTGCAGTCGGCGGCCTTTGTCGTGCTCGGGTTCCACTTGGGGAGCGGTGACTCAGGCTCCGGCGAAATGGTCCCACCCGGCGTGCTCGCGAGCCGGTTGTCCGCCCACGAGCACACCCGGTCGATGGCCGAGTCCGTCGGCCATCGGGCTCTGGGGGGCCAGCACCCGGCCGATCACCACGGCGTCTGCTGGCAGACGCTCTGCGGCCTCTGGCGGGACGGTGGCGAGCATTCCGTGGTCCTCTCCCCCGGTGAGCAGCCAGCCACGGGCCAGGGAGTGTGCTGCCGGTCCGCGGCCGCCCGCCACGAGCGCGGCGACCGGCTCGAGGAAGGACATATCAGGCAGGTTCCCCGGATCGTCGAGGTCGATGACGACGCCGCTGGCTCGGGCGATCCGTCCGGCGTCGCGCAGCAATCCATCCGAGACGTCCATCATGGAGGTGGCTCCGGCATCGGCCAGGGCGGGTCCTGCCGCCAGGGCAGGAGTCGGTGCCCGGAAGGCGGCCAGGCAGTCCGGGACCTGAGACAGGTCCCGATACTGCTCCGCCGCAGTCTGCTTCCCGGCGCTGAGCAGGGCGAGTCCGGCCGCACTGCGCCCCAGGGTACCGGCATGGACGACGAGGTCTCCGGGACGGGCACCGCTTCGCAGGACCGGCGCCCTGCCCTCGAGATCACCCAGGACCGTGACGGCCACGACCAGCGACTCCCCTCCGCTGAGGTCGCCGCCGACGACGCCGGCCCCGCAGGGCTCGCAGCCCTGGGCCAGTCCTTGGGCGAAGTCCCGTACCCAGCCGACCGGGGTGGACGCAGGCATGACCAGGCCGACAACGAGCGCAACAGGTCTGGCCCCCATGGCGGCGGCGTCGGCGAGGTTCTGGGCCGCGGCCCTTTCGCCGACGTCGCGCCCCGTGGACCACTCGGTGCGGAAGTGGTGCCCCTCGACCAGGACGTCGGTGCTCACCGCCGTGCGCGCGTCGGGGAAGAACAGGACCGCGCAGTCGTCCCCGCTGCCCACCGGGGTCTGCGCGGCGCGCGGCAGAAGGGGTGTGATGAGGGCGAGGAGCTCCTCCTCGCTGAGGTCGCCGACTCTCGCGGCATCAGCGGCATCACCGCCGGGAAGAACCGGCTCAGCGGTTGACATCACTGGAGCGCGACAGGGCCAACTCGATGAGCTCGGAGACCAAGTCGGTGTACTCCAGCCCTGAGACCTGCCACATGTAGGGGAACATGGAGAAGGGGGTGAAGCCGGGCATCGTGTTGATCTCGTTGACGACCGCCTCACCGGTGTCGGTGAGGAAGAAGTCGACGCGGGCGAGTCCCTCGCAGCCGACTGCCTCGAAGGCCCGGGCGGCGGTGTCCATGATGAGGGTCCTCTCCTTGGGACCGATGCGGGCCGGGCAGACCATGGCGACGGCGTCGTGGGCCAGGTACTTGGTCTCGAAGTCGTAGAACTCGCCGGCGCCCTGCGAGACGTCCATGGCGATCTCGCCGGGCTCGGCCACCCGGGGGACGTCGTCGCCGCGGCCCTGCAGGACGGCGACCTCGATCTCGCGCCCGACGATACCGCTCTCCACGAGGACTTTCGGGTCGACGGCCCGGGCGGCTTCGATGCCCCCGGGCAGGTCCTCGGGGCGGTCGACCTTGCTGATACCCAGGGAGGAGCCGGCGCGGGCGGGCTTAACGAACAGGGGGTAGGTCAGGGACCGGCAGGCCTCCAGGATCGCCTCGGGGTCGCGCTTCCAGGCGTGGGGGCCGACGACGACATGCGGAGCCGTGGCGATGCCGGCCGCGCCGAGGAGCACCTTGGTGACCTGTTTGTCCATGCCCGCGGCACTGGCCAGCACTCCGCAGCCGACGTAGGGAACACCCATCATCTCCAGCATTCCCTGAATGGTTCCGTCCTCGCCGTAGGGCCCGTGCAGCAGCGGCAGGACGACGTCGACCCGGCCGAGCGCTCGGGGACCAGTGGGACCGAGCACGGTCAGCTCGCCGCCTCCCAGCGGGGCGGTGAGGGTTCCCCGACCCAGCGCGTCGGCGGTGATCGTCACCGGCGGTCGGCCGTCGCTCAATTCGAGAGCGGCCGGGTCGTCCTCGACGAGCACCCACTGGCCCTCGGGGGTGATGCCCACGGGAAGGACCTCGTAGCGGTCGCGGTCGATGGCCGACAGGACTCCGGCGGCGGTGGCGCAGGAGATCGTGTGCTCCCCGCTGCGCCCGCCGAAGACGACAGCGACTCGCACCTTGGACTTGTCAGAACTGGGAACGGAGGGGCCGGTTTCCTGGAGGTCTGTCATAGGCCACACGCTACCGCGCGGAGCCCCGTATGCTGATAATGCGCAAGGATCCCGGATCAAAGCGGGCGCCCCGTACGCCCCTGGAAGGAGGCAACGATGCCCCACCGCAGCCCCGTCGCACTGTTCGCCCTGCTGGCCTGCGCGACCCTGGTGCTGAGCTCCTGCTCACTGAGCACGTCGTTCCCCTCGGGCACCCCCACCACCACCGACGTCGGCACCGGGGGAACGCCGGGGACGGCTCCGGCTGCGGGAAGTGCAGCGCCATCCAGTCACCCCCGGCACAACAGCTCGGACGCCCCGGACTGGGGAACCGGTTCCCAGGGGCAGCAGGCGGCAGAGGGCAGCACCCTCACGGTCGCCGACGTCAGAATCGGGAACCACCCGGAGGAGGGCTACAGCCGGCTCGTGGTGGAGTTCGACGGTCAGGGGACTCCGGGATGGAGCCCGCCCCAGTGGGATGCTCCGGCCTCCACCATGGGCAAGGGCGACCCGATCGAGGTTCAAGGAGGGCATACGATGGTCATCCGGGGCAGCGGCGTAGCCGACGTCCCCCCGGACGGGCAAAGAGTCAGCGGCCATAGGCAGATCGAGCTCGACGACTCCGCGAACGACGACAGGAGCATTGACTCGGCCTACATCGATCCCGGCTTCGAGGGCGAGTTCCAGGTCGTGATAGGCACCGACTCCCAGACCTATCGCATCTTCAGACTGTCCAGTCCCACGCGCCTGGTCATCGACATCGCCCACGACTGAGGACCGGCCCAGCGCCGTGCCGCGGCGAGAGTTCCGGGCATCCGCAGTCGTGCGAGACGCGACCGGGCTACGTCTGAGACGCGGCGGCGTGCACGCCCTCGGCCTTGCGAGGACGGGCCAGCAGAGCATCCGTCACCTGGGCAACGCTGGCGGCACCCTCGACGACGGTGACGACCCCGGCGGTGATCGGCATATCCACCCCGTGGGCCCGGGCCAGGTCGAGGACGGCGCGAGCGGACCTGGCCCCCTCGGCCACGCCTCGGGAGGCCGCGGCGGCCTCGGCCACGCTCATCCCCTCGCCGAGGTGACGGCCGAAGGTCTGATTGCGACTCAGGGGCGAGGAGCAGGTGGCCACCAGGTCGCCCATTCCGGCCAACCCGGAGAAGGTCTCGGGGCGGGCGCCGAGCTCCAGGCCCAGGCGGGTGATCTCCACCAGGCCCCGGGTAATGATCGTGGCCTTGGAGTTGTCCCCCATGCCCCGGCCCGCGGCGGCGCCGACGGCCAGGGCGATGACGTTCTTGACCGCCCCGCACAGCTCGACGCCCAGGACATCGGTGTTCGTGTAAGGGCGGAAGGTGCCGGTGGCGCACATGGCGGCGATCCGGGCGGCGACCCGCTCGTCGTCGGCCGCCACCACAGTGGCGGTGGGTTGGCCCGCGGCGATCTCGTCGGCGAGGTTGGGCCCGGAGATGACGACGACGCGGGATCGGTCGATCCCCAGGACCTCGGCCAGCACCTCGCTCATTCGCAGCCCGGTGCCCAGCTCGACCCCCTTCATGAGGGAGACGGCCACGGCGTCGTCGGCCAGGGCGCCGCGGACGGGTTCCAGAACCCCCCGGGCCTCCTGGGAGGGCACGGCTACGACGACAACGCCCGCTCCCTTGACGGCTCCGGCCAGGTCGGTGGTGGCCGTCACGCCCGGCGGCAGGCGGTGGCCGGGGACGTATCGCTCGTTGGTGCCGGTGTTGATCTCGTCGGCGATCTCCTGGCGCCGGGCCCAGATCGTCGTCGGGGCACCGGCCTGAGCCAGGAGGCTCGCGAAGGTGGTTCCCCAGGCGCCCGAGCCGATGACGGCCGCCCGCCGCACCGGCGCCATGCTCGTTGCGTTTCCGGCTCCGCTCACTGACCGTCCTCCCTGCTGTCCGCCTCGGGCAACGGGTCGGGGCGGCGCACGCCGATCCTGCCCTTGCCGGGGTCCCCGTCGTAGCGCAGGTCGAAGGGCCGGGGGGCCTTCTCGCCCCGAAGCTCCTCCACCAGAACGGTGATGGCCCGCATGATCTCGGCCGTGCAGGCGCGCACGGCCTCGCGGTCCTGGGTGTCCTGCCCGAAGCGGGACAGATCCATGAGCCCGCCGATGGTCACGCGCACGTCCTTGCGCGGGAAGGGGTGGAAGGAGCGCCCGTAGGTGTCCAGGATCTCGTGAGCCCCCCACTGCCCCATGGGCAGGACGGGAGCCCCGCTGGTCATCGCCAGCCTGGCCGCGCCCGTCTTGGCGACCATCGGCCACTTGAGGGGGTCCCGGGAGAGGGTGCCCTCGGGGAAGATCATGATGGCTCCGCCGTCGGCCAGGACATCGCCGGCGGCCTTGAGGGCCGTGGCCGCGCTCTGGGTCCCCCGCTGGACCGGGATCTGTCCACCGGCCCTCAGGATCGAGCCGAGCACCGGCACCTTGAACAGGGTGGACTTGGCCAAGGAGTAGACGGGCACATCGGCGTCGACCAGTGCGCGCATGGCCGTGAGAGAGTCGAGATCCGTCAGGTGGTTGGCCACGGCGATGAAGCCGCCCTCGCGGGGTATGTTCTCCAGGCCGGTCACCTTCTGCCTGGAGACCATCTTGAGGAACGGAATGATCGCCCCGCGCGCAGCGAAGCGGTAGAACGGGGTCATGGGGCGTGTTGCAGGCACGGGTGAACTCTATCCGCTCAGGGGGCCGAGCGAGATCCCCCGGCCCCCGGCCCCGCCATACCGATGGCCGGCCGGTGCGGCCGTCCGCGATCAGGCCAGTCGGGTGACGGCGGCGTTGAGGGACTCCAACTTGGACATGAAGTGCTCGTAGCCGCGATCGATGAGGTTGACTCCCTCGACTCGGCTGGTGCCCTCGGCGGTCAGGGCGGCAATGAGGTGAGAGAAGCCGCCGCGCAGGTCGGGTACAACGATGTCGGCACCGCTCAGGGGGGTGGGGCCGGAGACCACCGCGGAGTGGTAGAAGTTGCGCTGGCCGAAGCGGCACTCGGTTCCGCCCAGGCACTCCCGGTAGACCTGGATGGTGGCGCCCATCTTGCGAAGCGCACCGGTGAATCCGAAGCGGTTCTCGTAGACGGTCTCGTGGACGATGGACAGGCCCTGGGCCTGGGTGAGGGCCACGACGAGGGGCTGCTGCCAGTCGGTCATGAAGCCGGGGTGGACGTTGGTCTCCACCACGATCGAACGCAGGTCCCCTCCGGGGTGGTAGAAGCGAATGCCCTCGTCGGTGACGTCGAAGGCGCCCCCCACCTTGCGGAAGGTGTTGAGGAAGGTGGTCATGTGGCTCTGGTGGGCGCCGCGCACGAACACGTCGCCGCGCGTGGCCAGGGCGGCCGAGGCCCAGGAGGCCGCCTCGATGCGGTCGGGCAGGGCGGAGTGGGTGTAGCCGCACAGCTCGTCGACGCCCTCGACGTGGATGGTGCGGTCGGTGTCCACCGAGATGATGGCGCCCATCTTCTGCAGGACGTCGACCAGGTCCATGATCTCGGGCTCGACGGCGGCCCCCCGCAGCTCGGTCAGCCCACAGGCGCGCACGGCGGTGAGCAGGGTCTGCTCGGTAGCGCCGACCGAAGGGTAGGGCAGCTCGATGACGGTGCCGTTGAGACCGTCGGGCGCGGTCAGCCGGATGCCCTGCTCCTGCTTGTCGACGGAGGCGCCGAACTGGCGCAGGATCTCCAAGTGGAAGTCGATGGGCCGGTCGCCGATGCGGCACCCGCCCAGGTCCGGGATGAAGGCCTCCCCCAAGCGGTGCAGGAGCGGGCCGCAGAAGAGGATCGGGATCCTGGAGGAGCCGGCGTGCGCGTCGATATCGGCCATGTGCGCGGACTCGACCTTGGAGGAGTCCAGCTGGAGGACACCCTCGCGCTGGTCGTAGTCGATGCTCACACCGTGCAGGCTCAGCAGTCCCGAGACCACGTCGACGTCGCGAATGAGCGGGACGTTGCGCAGCACCGAGGGGGAAGATCCCAGCAGGGCCGCCACCATCGCCTTGGGGACCAGATTCTTGGCCCCGCGGACGGTGATCTCACCAGTCAGCGGGCGACCGCCCTCGACCTGGAGCAGACCGTCGACCATGCGCACCTCCATGACGTCATCTGGGCGTGCCGTGCGCGGCCGGGCACCCATCCTCGCGCGGGCGCGCGAGGCCGTCCCAGCATAAGCGCACCTGAGGGACTCCCAGGACCGTTTTCAGCCCTGTATCAGGTGGCCTTCGACTCACAGAAGTTCCCGATCAATATGCGATAGCACCGTGGAAAATCCGATGAGATTCGACGAGGCGACCGCGACCTGGGCAAACCCGGGCATGCCCCCGGTCATTCTCAGGGCCGGGGCATGTCCGCGGCCCTGGCTGGGACGACCTCCTGGGCGGGCAGGTGCTTGGCCGGAAGGGTGCGCGGTTTGAAGGCGGGGCGGGCCTCCTCGTGGGCGCGGATGGCGTCCTCCTGGGTGAGGGTCAGGGAGATGTCGTCGAGCCCCTCCATGAGGATCCAACGCACGTAGTCGTCGATGGAGAACATGCAGCGGAAGGACCCAGCCTCCACCGTGCGGTTCTCCAGATCCACCGTCACCTCGGTGCCCGGCTCGGTCTCGAGGATCTTCCACAGCTGCTCGCAGTCCTCCTGGGACACGACCCCGGCCACGAGCCCCTGCTTGCCGGCGTTTCCGCGGAAGATATCGGCGAAACGGGGGGCGAGCACCGCCTTGAACCCGTAGTCCTTGAGCGCCCATACGGCGTGCTCGCGCGAGGAGCCCGTGCCGAAGTCGGGGCCCGCCACGAGGACGGAGGCCCGCTTGTAGGCCTCCTGGTTGAGGATGAAGTCGGGCTCACCGGCCCGCCAGGAGGCGAACAGGGCGTCGTCGAAGCCCGTGCGCGTGATGCGCTTGAGATACACCGCCGGGATGATCTGGTCGGTGTCGACGGCGCTGCGCCGCAGCGGAGCGCCGATTCCCGTGTGCCGGATGAACTTGTCCACAGCCTCTTTCAGCTCCTTGCCTTCTGTCTCTTCGTCTCTTCCGCGGCGCCCGGATGCTACAGGACGGTCACCGGGAGCACGGTGGAGGCCGGCTGCGCCTCCGACGGGACCGCTGCGACCACCGGGATGTCGCCCGGACTCAGCGGCCGGCCATCGGCGCCCTCTAAGTCGGCGGGGTGCGGGGGCAGGTCTCCCGGTGCGGACAGGGTCCCGCGCACGGCGGTGGCGGCGGCCACGACGGGCGAGACGAGGTGGGTGCGCCCGCCCTTGCCCTGACGCCCCTCGAAGTTGCGGTTGGAGGTGGAGGCGGCGCGCTCCCCAGCGGAGAGCTTGTCCGGATTCATGGCCAGACACATGGAGCAGCCGGCGTTGCGCCACTCGGCCCCGAAGCTCTTGAAGATCTGATCCAGGCCCTCGGCCTCGGCCTGCAGGCGCACCCGGGCGGAGGCGGGCACCACGAGCATGCGCAGTCCCTCGGCCTTCCTGCGCCCGCGCACCACCTCAGCGGCGGCCCGCAAGTCCTCGATGCGGCCGTTGGTGCACGAGCCGATGAAGACGGTATCGACCTTGATGTCGCGCAGGGGCGTTCCCGGGACGAGATCCATGTACTCCAGGGCGCGCTCGGCGGCGAGCCGCTCGGTGGCGTCGGCGATGTCCCCGGGATCGGGGACCGCGGCGGACAGCGGCAGGCCCTGGCCGGGGTTGGTGCCCCAGGTGACGAAGGGTTCGATGTCCTTGGCCTCGAGGACCACCTCGGTGTCGAAGACGGCGTCGGAGTCGGTGCGCAGACTGGACCAGTACTCGACGGCCGCGTCCCAGTCCTCGCCGACGGGCGCATGGGGACGGTCCTTGAGGTAGTCGAAGGTGGTCTGGTCCGGGGCGATCATGCCGGCCCGGGCCCCGCCCTCGATACTCATGTTGCAGATCGTCATGCGGGCCTCCATCGAGAGCTGTTCAATGGCGCGGCCGCGGTACTCGATGACGTGGCCCTGGGCCCCATTGGTCCCGATCTTGGCGATGATGGCCAGGATGATGTCCTTGGCCCCGCTGCCCGAGGGCAGATCGCCATCGATGGTCACGCTCATCGTCTTGAAGGGGGCGATCGGCAGGGTCTGGGTGGCCAGGACGTGCTCGACCTGGGAGGTGCCGATCCCGAAGGCGAGCGCCCCGAAGGCACCGTGAGTGGAGGTGTGGGAGTCGCCGCACACCACGGTCATGCCGGGCTGGGTCAGGCCCAGCTGGGGGCCGACGGCGTGGACGATCCCCTGGTCGGCGTCCCCCAAGGAGTGCAGACGCACCCCGAACTCGGCGCAGTTGGCGCGCAGCGTCTCGATCTGCGCCCGGCTGGTGACATCGGCGATCGGCAGATCGATATCCAGGGTGGGGGTGTTGTGGTCCTCGGTGGCGATGGTCAGGTCGGTGCGCCGGACTCTGCGCCCCGCCAGGCGCAGCCCCTCGAAGGCCTGGGGGCTGGTGACCTCGTGAACCAGATGAAGGTCGATGTACAGCAGGTCAGGAGCACCGTCGGTACCCTTGGACACCACATGATCACGCCAGACCTTCTCGGCGAGAGTCATTCCCATCGACTTACATCCTCTCAGAAACGGCTGTCAGCGGCCGTATCGCACCTCCGTCGCAGGTTCTCACCTGGACCTCAGGATGCTGACACTGTGCCGCTTCCGGGCACGACCTTAACTTGAAATCTCACACCTTGAAATGACAGTATCAGATTATGGACAGCTCCCTAGAGAACGACAGCAGCGGCGTCGGCGTGATCGACAAGGCGGCCCTGGTGATGAGCGCACTGGAATCAGGCCCGGCGACCCTTGCCCAGCTCGTGTCCGCCACTCACCTGGCCCGCCCCACGGCGCACCGCATCGCGGTCGCCCTGGAGTTCCACCGTCTGGTCACCCGCGACTCCCAGGGACGCTTCATCCTGGGCCCCCGACTCACTGAGCTGGCCAGCGCCGCGGGCGAGGACCACCTCCTGTCCGCCGCAGGCCCCGTGCTGACGGCCCTGCGGGACAAGACCCATGAGTCTGCGCAGCTCTATCGTCGTCAGGGTGACGTGCGCATCTGCGTGGCCAACGCCGAGCGCCCCATCGGTCTGCGCGACTCCATCCCTGTGGGCGCCACCATGTCCATGCAGGGCGGTTCGGCCGCCCAGGTGCTCCTCGCCTGGGAGGAGCCCGACCGCCTCCATCGCGGCCTGGTGGGCGCCCGCTTCACCGCCACTATGCTCTCCGCGGTCCGACGTCGGGGTTGGGCCCAGTCGGTCGGGGAGCGTGAGCCGGGGGTCGCCTCGGTCTCGGCACCGGTGCGCGGGCCGGGAGGCAAGGTCGTCGCCGCGATCTCCATATCCGGCCCCATCGAGCGCATGGGGCGTCAGCCCGGCCGGGTCCACGGCCA
>ERZ773100.1492-NODE-1492-length-10688-cov-12.249882_pt1 | contig 10688 bp, 9 predicted proteins | sample MGYA00511119_ERZ773100 | MGnify/ENA primary metagenome ERZ773100 (study PRJEB29015, sample SAMEA2738000) | human oral metagenome | biome: human oral; feature: human-associated habitat; material: dental | place: China | collected 2111 ...
CGGCCAATGCGGGGGAGACGGCAGACCCTCCGCCGGCCCCCTGGGGGTCGCGCGCCCGCCCCAGTGCAGCCGAGGCGGCGCTGCCCCGGGCCACGACTGCGGTCCTGGTCAACGGCGCCCGCTTCTACGTCGACCACGCCCACCCCGAGTACTCCTCACCCGAGGTCCTCACACCCCGCGACGCCCTGATCTGGGACCGCGCCGGTGAGGTGGTCGCCCGGCGCGCCATGACGGCCCTGGGTGACGGGAACAGTGGGGCCGGGACTCCCGCGGAGATCGTCCTGTACAAGAACAATGTGGATGGCAAGGGTGCGGCCTACGGCGCCCACGAGAACTACCTCGTGCGGCGCGATGTGCCCTTCGGGGAGCTGGCCGCGATCCTCACCCCCTTCCTCGTCACCAGGCCCGTTCTCGTCGGCGCCGGCCGGGTCGGGATCGGACAGCGCAGTGAGTGCCCTGGATTCCAGATCAGCCAGCGCGCCGACTACGTCGAGGCCGAGGTCGGCCTGCAGACCACCTTCAACCGCCCCATCATCAACACCCGTGACGAACCGCATGCCGACCAGGCCCGCTGGCGCCGCCTTCACGTCATCAACGGCGACGCCAACCGCTTCGACGTTCCCATCTACCTCAAGGTGGCCAGCACCGACCTGGTTCTGTGGTTCCTGGAACAATCGTGCACCGGGGACCACGGCCGGTTCAAGGAGGCCCTGACCGGCCTCAGCGACCTGGCCATCACCGGCGACCCCGTCGAGGAGCACTGGGCACTCTCTCACGACCCCACCCTCTCCCATGAGCTGCGCACCCAGGCCGGCCCCATGACCGCCCTGGCGATTCAACGTGCCTTCCTCGATGCCATCAGCCCGGCCGTCACAGGCTCCGGAGACGCTCAGACCCATCGTGCCCTGGCGCTGTGGCGGCAGGTCCTCGACGCCCTGGAGCAATGGCGCCACGACGGATCCGGCCCGGCCGCCCAGATGGTGGAGTGGGTCGCCAAGTACGAGCTCTGCGAGGGACTGAGCCGCCGGTCGGGAACCGGCTGGGACGATCCCCGTCTGGCTGCTCTCGACATCCAGTGGGCCGATCTGCGCCCAGGACGTTCCGTTGTCGACAAGCTCGACGCCGCCGGCAGGATCCATCGGCTGGTCACCGACGCAGACATCCAGCGCGCGGCCGACGAGCCTCCCGAGGGCACGCGTGCCGCCATCCGGGGAACCGCCATCCGCCGTCACCCGCAGATCGTGGGGGCCTCTTGGACCTGCCTCCTCCTCGACGTGCCGGGTGCCCCCGCGCTGGCGCGTCTGCGCCTGCCCGACGACGTGGCCGTCGGTTCCGATGAGACGGCGACCATCCTGGAGGAAATTGGTCGTCGGGCAGAACCTGAGGGACACTGAGCCTCACAGTGCGCTCGCCAGTGGTGCGCTGCTGAGCAGGACGAGTGAGTAAGGAGCAGCGCATGACGCCGCAGCACGCCAGTCAGTCCCACGGACAGGTCCGTCGCGTCGGCGTCGAGACCATCGCAGCGGACACCGACCAGCCGATCAGTGCTGGGAGATCGTCGTCGGCTACACAGGCCAGTGACGTTGATAGCATCCTCGATGAGATCGACTCGGTCATCGAGACCAACGCCGCTGCCTTCGTCCAGGGTTTCGTCCAGAAGGGCGGCCAGTGAGCATGAGTGGCTCGCGGCCCTTGGCACGGCGCATCATCGGGGTGGAGACCGAGTACGGCATCACGTGTGCCCCCACCACTGATGGTCCTCCTCCCATGGACGCCGACCATGCCGCTCGTGAGCTCTTCGATCCTGTGGTCCAGCGATCGCGCTCCTCGAACGTCTTCACGCGCGGGGGTGCTCGCCTCTACCTGGACGTGGGCTCCCACCCAGAGTTCGCCACCGCTGAGTGCGACCGGCTTGAGGACGTGCTCGCTCAGGACCGCGCCGGTGAGCTCGTCATGGCCGATCTGGCCGAGCAGGCCAACGCCCGCCTGGCAGCCTCAGGTGTTCCCGGGCGGATCCACCTGCTGAAGAACAACCGCGATGCCGAGGGCAACGGCTTCGGCTGCCACGAGAACTATCTCGTGCGCCGTCGTGGAGACTTCTGGAACGACGCCCGCACTCTCGTACCCCACCTGGTGACCCGGCAGATCCTCGTCGGCGCCGGCCATATCGCCGGAGCCGGGGAGGCGCGCCCCGCAGGCGACGGGCTCAGGGGCTACGTCTTCTCCCAGCGGGCCGACCAGATGTGGGACGCCGTCTCCTCAGCCACGACCCGTGCCAGGCCGCTGATCAACACCCGGGACGAACCGCATGCCGATGCCGAGCGCTACCGGCGCATGCATGTCATCGTCGGGGACTCCAACATCGCTCAGGGATCCACCCTGCTCAAGGTGGCGGCCATGGACCTGCTCCTGGACTACCTGGAGCACGGGGGAGAGCTCGGTGACCTGGCCCTGGCCGATCCCATGAGGGCCATTCGCGACACCTGCCACGACATGAGTGGAGGCGCGCTCCTGGAACGAGCCGACGGACGGACCATCACGCCGTTGGAGATGCAGGCCGAGCACCTCGGACGGCTACGCGATCACGTCGCGCAGGACATCGAGGTCACTGCTCTCCACACCGCCGCACTGGAGCTGTGGGAGCGAGGACTTGAGGCCCTCCGCCTGCAGCAGCCCGAGCGCGTGGACACGGAGCTGGACTGGGCGGTCAAGCACCAGCTGCTGACTCGCTACTGTCAGCGGCATGACACCGATCTGACCGATCCCCGGGTGACCCGGTTGTCCCTCGCCTACCACGACGTCTCGCCCGGTCAAGGACTGCGACAGCGACTGGAGAGCGCCGGGCTCCTGCGCCGATTCGTTGACGATGAGACCTGCCGCAGGGCGGTGGATACCCCGCCCGCGACAACGCGTGCGCGCCTGCGTGGCGCGGTCGTCGCCAGGGCTGAGGACCTGCGCCGCGATGTGAGCGTCGATTGGGTGGGGGCTCGACTCGACGACGGCGTCTGCTCACCTGTTATCCTGAGTGATCCTTTCTGTGCCGTGGACGAGCGCATCGATGCACTCCTGGAGAGCATGGAGCGTTCGGCAACCGATCCTCCCCTCGGGGTGTGAACGGTGAGGCTCACGGCACTGGTAAGGCGACTGACGGAAGACGCAACATGAGTACTACCTCCTCCCCGGATCCCGAAGCGGGCATGCCTCTGACGCGGCGTCAACGCCGTGCGCTCGAGCGTGCTCAGCAGGCCCAGCAGGAGGCACTGACCCAGGACCTTCCGGCACTGTCCCAATCTGCTGTCCAGACACGCCCCGCCGGTACTCCGTCCTCCAGTGCCCGATCTGCAGTCGGCACACCGACGCCTGCCACCGAGGCGCGGCCTCGGTGGCAGGCACAGGCACCCGGCCGGGCCTCCGTGCCCACGCAGGACGCCTCCCAGCGCGGACGGCCCGTGGCCGGCGCACCGACATCCGCGACGTCGTGGGGCAGCAGCCATGATCCTCGCAGCGGGTACATGCCGGCTGCCCGGGCTGATCGACACGATCCGGCTGATGAGCTCGGGCACCCGCAGAATGAGGCGATCACCGGGACGCGGGAACCAGGGCCGGCGCAGCGGCGGCGTACCCTGGGCGGACCGCTGGGACGCACGCCCCGCGGTCCTGTGGCAGTCGGCCTGATCGGTGTCGTCGTCCTCGCCATGATCCTGGTGCCGCTGGCCGTCAACAAGCTCGTCTCCGGAAGGAATGGAGCGGGTACCAGCACCGCAGCCCAGGCGACCGTGCTGGACGGCAACGCCCCCCTCGGTCAGCTGCTGAATGTCAGCGGCCGGGTCGGATCGGGAGTGGCCCCCTTCATCGAACTGAACAACAACGCCTCCCTGTCCGCCCCCGGCTCGGTACTGACCGACGTCGTCGAGACCGGGAAGGGTCGTGCGGTCTCCAAGGGGACGCCAGTGATCCTGCAGGTCTCGCAGTTCTCCGGTCTCGACGGGCGCAACACGACGGGCAACGAGGCGGGGTACAAGCTCTGGCAGGGCCTGCTCGGTCCTGACGTGGGGGACTACATCAACGCGGCGGTCTCCGGCCAGCGCGAAGGTACCCGCGTCGTTCTTCGCGAACCGGCCGAGGAGGACGGCTCCCGGACGACGAAGATCACCGTCGTCGACCTCCTGCCGACCACGGCAACAGGGGAGGCGAAGCAACCGGCGGCAGGTACACCCACCGTGACTGAAGGATCGGACGGCTCCATCACCGTCAGCAGCGCCGGACTTCCAGCACCAACTCGAGTGTCCACCGAGATCCTCATCAAGGGCACCGGCCCCCAGATCGGTTCCCAGGACCGTCTGATCGCTCGTACCACGATGGTCAGCTGGGCAACGGGACAGCCCCTCGAGAAATCGACCTTCGGCCACCAGGAGCCGCCCAAGCAGCTCGACATGAGCAACGCGCTGGTGGGAGTCTCCCACAACCTGATCGATATCACGGTCGGCTCTCGGGTGGTCCTCTCACTGCCCGCGGAGCAGGCGCAGGGGAAGGAACCAGTCGTCGTGGTGATCGACGTCCTCGCCAGGGCCCCTGCTCAGTATCCCGGAGCGTCCGGGGGAAACCCGGGCAGTAATTCGAGCACCACCCCTCACTCCTCCGCCGGCCCGATATCCAAGGACCAGTCATGAGCGTTGCCATCCGCATCATTCCCTGCCTGGACGTCAAAGACGGTCGGGTTGTCAAAGGCGTCAACTTCCAGGGCCTCAAGGACGCCGGAGACCCTGTGGAGCTGGCCTCCCGCTACGGCGCTCAGGGTGCCGATGAGATCACCTTCCTAGATGTCTCAGCCTCGCACGAGGGACGTTCCACCATGTTGGACGTGGTCTGCCGCACGGCCGAGCAGGTGTTCGTTCCTCTGACTGTCGGTGGGGGAGTGCGTTCAGTCGACGATGTGGATCAACTGCTGCGGGCGGGGGCGGACAAAGTCGGTATCAACACCGCGGCCATCAACCGCCCCGAACTGTTGGCGGAGGTGGCGCAGCGTTTCGGCAACCAGGTGGTCGTCCTGTCCGTGGATGCGCGTCGGTGCCCTTCCGGCGCCTCGACGGCCTCCGGCTTCGAGGTCACGATTCACGGAGGGCGGACCTCCACCGGTATCGACGCCGTCGCCTGGGCAGTGCGGGGAGCCGAGCTCGGCGCAGGTGAGATCCTCCTGAACTCCATGGACGCCGACGGAGTCACCGAAGGATTCGACACCGAGATGATCGATGCCGTTCGTCGACGGATCCAGGTGCCACTCATCGCCTCCGGCGGTGCCGGGTGCCCGCAGGACTTCGTCACCGCGGCCAACCACGGTGCCGACGCTGTTCTGGCGGCCTCAGTGTTCCACTACGGTGTGATGACCATTGCCGAGGCCAAGAATGCTCTGCGAGACGCAGACCACCCGGTCCGTTGAGACTGTGGGAGACTGAGCGGCAGGTGAAGTGCCGGTGCACACTGCCCGCTCCTGAAGGTGCCCGTGTGGCCGAGTCCGAGGAGAGTGCGTGAGTCACTTCTATGACAACGAGCCCAGCTACTCCAGTGACGGGAATGCTTGGAGGAACCCCGACAGTGAGAAGAACTACTTGGGGAGCTGGTCTCTTGGTCTGAGGATCGCGATATCTTCTGCTGCGGAATCATTTTTGGGGTCGTTGCGATCGTTTGAGGGCTGCAAAATCCCAGGCGGCGGTAGATCATGGTGAGGCCACTAACGGAGGTGTGGGAACCGCTGGAATTGTCATGGGGGTTATTGGAATCTGTGCCACCCTGATTTATCTATTTGTGAGCCTGGGGCCCAGGCGAGAGGGGTGTGGCCTGGACTGGACGCCAGTACTGCGCTGGAGCGGCGCCGCCAGGTGGTTCGATTTGCGTGCTGCGTGAGGTCTGTTATACTTCAGCAACATACTGTCAGTGTCAACATCATCGAACTCTATCTATATCTATACGGAGAGATGCTATGAGCACCATGGGCCCGTACCCCGGTGGTCAGTACAATCAGCAGTCCGGAGGATATGTCCCCGGTGGATTCGGTCCTCGCCCTGATGAGAAGAACTCACTGGGGATCTGGTCTCTCAGCCTCGGGATCGCCAGTATAATCTGCTGCTTGGTTTTCACGGGTATCCCTGCGATTATCGTGGGCTACCTGGGTATTCAGGCGGCCAATGAGGGGCGCGCCACCAACAAGGGGCTGTCCATTGCCGGCATCGTCTTGGGCGGGCTCTCGATCCTGGAGTTGATTATCTCCATTGCCAGCGGGCAGTTCACTGAGATCATGAACATCATCCAGTCGTCCTGATGCTTCTGGTTGTCTAGATTCTCGCCGCACTGCGCCGCGTAAGCCTCAGGCGGTTTGCGCGGCGCAGTGTCTAGTGAGCGACGTCGTCATGGGGTGTTCTCCTCATTGGAGTGTGATGTCGCTCCCGGGGTGTGATATGTGTGCTCGTGTGAGTTGCGCGCCGAGCTTCGCCTTCGGAGAGGTATGACGAGTGAAATGAATTCTTACCAGGCATATCCTTACCGCCAAGGAGTTACTGGTTCTCCTTATCCTACTGACTCTGACAATGCCTCCCGGGCCGTCTCGGGCACACCGTCGGTCCAAAACGGTTACTACAGCGCTGATTACCCTGGCAACCAGTCATCTCCCTTCCCTGCGGTATCGGGAGGTCAGATGGTCCCTTATCCGGAGCTTGGCCAGCAGCCGTATAGTCAGGCCTTCGGGCCACCCTACACTCAGCAGTCCCCCTATCCTCCACCCTCCTACGCTCCGTATCCGTCATATGCTCCGGGTGTGTACTGGGGGATGCCCTACGATCCGCGGCGACATGAGGCCAACGCCCTCGGTGGATGGGCGATCGGTCTCGGTATCGCCAGCATCTTTTTCAGCTGCTTGCATTTCGGCATGGTCCTGGGGATACCAGCGATCATCATCGGAGTTAAGGGTATGCGCGCTGCCGACGAGGGGCGCGCCTCGAACAAAGGACTGTCGATAGCCGGAGTGGTCACGGGCATTATTGGCTCTGTTATCAGTGCTGGCTTGCTCCTGCTATTTTTGGCGGTGTTTCTTGATGAAATGTCGGTCTGAAGTCTGCTGCGCGAATGCCTCGGAGAGGCTCGGCCGTTCTGGCGGACTCCCGGGATCCGGACGGCGGATCGGACTGGGTCTTCTGATGGTTCTGTCCGCTTTGCCGGGTGGTCTCATCGTGTTGCGTGCGCTGACTCTGCCCCGCAGCTCCCCGGGGCTTCCTGACCTTTGCCCGCTTCACCGCACCACGGGGTTGTGGTGTCCTCTGTGCGGAGGCACCAGGGCGACTCGGGAGCTGATGTACGGCGACTTCGGGGCCGCCATGGGCTACAACCCCTTCGCGCTCGTGCTGGAGGCGGTGGTCGTTCTTCTGGTGGCGCGATGGTTGCTCGCATCTGTCCGAGGTCGGCGACGGCCGCTCGTCACTGGTGGAGAGGGCATTCTTCTCGGGGTGGCGCTGGCTGTTTTCGCAGTCGTACGCAACCTTCCCGGCATGTGGGTCTACCTCGGCCCGTTGCTCGGCCCTCCGGGCTGAGCAGTACTGGCGTGCATAATGCGGTTGTGACTCTCGATTCCCAGATCTCTGCGCGCCTGAAGCGCAACGCGGACGGGCTGGTCTGCGCCGTCGTCCAGCAGCACGACTCACATGAGGTCCTCATGGTGGGGTGGATGGATGATGAGGCGCTTCGGCGCACCCTGGTAGAGGGACGAGTGACCTTCTGGTCGCGGTCTCGGCGCGAGTACTGGCGCAAGGGCGATACGTCCGGACACGCGCAGTACGTCAAGTCGGTCCATCTGGACTGTGATGGCGACGCCCTCCTGATCGAGGTCGATCAGGTCGGGGCCGCCTGCCACACCGGCGAGCGCAGCTGCTTCCTCGCCGGTGGAGATCTGGGTGCGTACGTGGGTGGGCGCCCCGGCTGACCACGACGCGGTCAATGCGGTTTGGCGATTTGCAACAGACGGCCTCGGGCAGTCACGATGGATGCGAACAGGCGCCCTACCGGAGCGCCGGCAGGTGATATCGGGGAGGTGCGTGATGACCTCGTTCGAGGCGATGGTCGCCGAGGCCAAGGCGGCCGCCGACCGTCGCGCTTCACTGGTTCCTCTGGCCCGCCTGCGAGAGGCCTCCCGCCTGGTTCCCGGTGCCATCAGCGCCTTGTCCAGCCTGCGCACCGATGACCGGGCGGTCACGGTGATTGCCGAGGTCAAGCGCTCCACGGCCACGTTCGCAGACCTCAGTGGCGTGGGTGATCCGGCGATGCTGGCCTGTTTCTACGCCGCCGGTGGTGCCGCCTGCGTCTCAGTGGTCACCGGACCGAGCGCCACGCGAGGCTCCCTCAAGGACCTGGACGCCGTCAGGGCCTCGGTGGATCTTCCCGTCCTCGCCAACGACCTGATGGTCACTCCCTACCAGGTGCACGAGGCCCGGGCTCACGGCGCCGATCTGCTGATGCTTGACGCCCGCCTCGAGATCCTGGTGCTAGAAGGGCTCATCGAGAGAGTCCACTCCCTGGGGATGGGAGCCGTCGTTGAGGTTCGTACCCGCCGTGAGGCGCTGACTGCGGTTGATGCAGGCGCCTGCATCGTGGCCATCGACACCCGCGATCCCGACACCCTGGCCGTCGACTGCAACTTGTTCGATCAGGTCACCGATGTTCTGCCGACGCAGGTCGTGCGGATCGCGGCCGGCGGAGTCAGAGGCCCGCACGACGTCATGAGCTTTGCGCGCTGCGGCGCCGATGTCGTCCTCGTCGGCGAGGCCATCATCCGCTCCACCGACCCCCAGCAGTTCGTTGCCGAGCTGGTCGCCGCCGGCGCCCACCCGGCACTGATCCCCTCCGCCCATCGAGAGGTTCTCTGAGTGCCTGTTGCCACGCTTTCGGCCATGATGCCAACGATGCCAACGATGCTGACGATGCCAACGATGCCAACGATACTGACGATGCCGTTCACAGCCGCGCTGCCCGCAGGCATACCGAGTCCGTCCTCGGCCGTCTGGTACCTCGGCCCCATCCCGATCCGGGCCTACGCGCTGTGCATTCTCACCGGGGTCTTCGTGGCCGTGTGGTGGTCGAACCGACGCTACCGGGCGCGGGGAGGCCGACGGGATCTGGTCCTCGACGTCGCCATCGTGGCCGTGCCGGCCGGAATCGTGGGTGCTCGTCTCTACCACGTGGTCTCCTCGCCCGACGACTACTTCGGCCCCGATGGCGACCTGGCCCGTATCCCGCAGACATGGCAGGGGGGCTTGGGAATCTGGGGAGGCATCGCCGGCGGGGTCCTGGCCGGGGTGCTCCTTCTGCGCCATCGTGGCCTGCGTGTGGCTCCGCTGGCCGACGCCGTCGCCCCGACGCTGCTGGTCGCTCAGGCAATCGGTCGACTGGGCAACTGGTTCAACCAGGAGCTCTACGGCGCCCCGACGACGCTGCCCTGGGGGCTGCGGATCGATGATGCCCACCTGCCCGCGGGGTCCACCTACCCGCCGGGGACCCTGTTCCATCCGACCTTCCTCTATGAGGCCCTGTGGAACCTGGCTGGGGCGGTTCTGCTGGTGTGGATCGGCAGAAGGATGCTCGCCCGCAGCGGGGTCACGGGCGGGAGGCTGCTGTGGGTCTACCTCATGGTCTACACCGCCGGCCGGGTATGGATCGAGATGCTGCGCATCGACGAGGCCGAGACGATCCTCGGTCTGCGATTGAACGTGTGGACCTCCATCGTCATCTTCCTCGTCGGCGCCATTGGGCTGGCCCTCACCTCCCGACGCCCCCTGAGCGACGCGATCGACAGGCCGGGGCGCGGGGCGAGGAAGGACCGCTCGGAGGTCGAGGAGGACGACTCGACTGATGACGCCTCGCCGGAGGAATCCGCCGCTGCGGCGTCGGCCGCGCAGAACCAGGCCGATGCATAGAGGCTGAATCGGGGACCGGCCCGCCGCGGGGGTGGAGGAGAACCGGGTGAGGATGGTCGCAACCTGACAAGTGACGGGATTCGTCCTCGTGCACAGGGCCCGGTGTCCCGTATTCTTCATCCATGCGTAGAGCCAAGATCGTATGTACCCTCGGACCCGCTACTGACTCTCCCGAGCAGGTGCAAGCGCTCGTGGACGCCGGCATGAACGTCGCGCGCATCAACCGTTCCCACGGCCGCGCCGAGGACCAGGAGGAGGTCATCGCTCGCATCCGCGAGGCGGCAGCCGCTTCCGGCCGCGCCGTCGCCGTCCTCGTCGACCTCCAGGGCCCCAAGATCCGCCTCGGGCGTTTCGTCGACGACCAGAAGGTCATGCTCAACAAGGGTGACGAGTTCACCATCACCATTGATGACGTCCTGGGTACCGTCAAGCGCGCCTCCACCACCTTCAAGGGGCTTCCAGGCGACTGCCGCCCCGGTGACCGGCTCCTCATTGACGACGGCAATGTCGCGGTGCGCGTCGTGGCCGTCACCGACACCGACGTCGTCACCAAGGTCGAGGTACCCGGTTACGTCTCCAACAACAAGGGCATCAACCTGCCCGGCGTGGCCGTCTCCGTCCCGGCTCTCAGCGAGAAGGATCGTGAGGACCTCCGCTGGGCGCTCAAGATCGGTGCCGACCTCATCGCCCTGTCCTTCGTGCGCGACGCCGATGACATCAAGGACGTCCACGAGA
>ERZ773100.1496-NODE-1496-length-10674-cov-7.182503_pt1 | contig 10674 bp, 14 predicted proteins | sample MGYA00511119_ERZ773100 | MGnify/ENA primary metagenome ERZ773100 (study PRJEB29015, sample SAMEA2738000) | human oral metagenome | biome: human oral; feature: human-associated habitat; material: dental | place: China | collected 2111 ...
TTATTTCTGGTGAAGAGTGCGCCCTGTGGGGCTCGAACCCACGACCTGCGGATTACCAGACCCAAACTTATAACTTCCCGCCACCGCGACACGCCGACCACCACACCACAGCCCCACACCGGGGCTTTATTTATGCCCTCCTACCCTGGTGGATATACAACCGAATCACATAGACAGGGAAGACAAGAAAATCATGCTTTGGGAACCACACCAAATCGCATTTACCACCTGGCAGACAGCTTCCGGAAAAGCCGCATCCACCATCGCAACACGCACCCACTGGATCCAATACCTCGCCCGCACCTACCCACACGAGTCCGCCCTGACCGTCACCGAAAACCAAGTAACCCAATGGCTCGCAAACCCGAACTGGAAACCAGCCACGAGGAAAAGCGCCCTGCAATCCATCCACTTATTCTTTCGCTATCTCATAGATACAGGACAACGAGAAGAAGACCCAACCCACCTGATACCCTCTATACCACAACCCAGGTATAACTCCCGAGCTATTCCTACACACATCATCACCCGCGCTCTAAAAAGAGCCGCCAACGCTGAGGAAGAATTCATGATCCTCCTCGGCGCATACGCTGGCTTACGCAGATCAGAAATCGCCGCACTCCACACCCGTAACTATACGGCCGGGTGGATCAGCATCACCGGCAAAGGCGGACATACACGACACATACCCGCGCACCCACACTTACGCCCTTATCTAGAATCTAAAAGCACCGGATTTTATTTTCCCGGCCGCTTTACCGGGCACCGCTCCGCAGACAACATCGCCAAAAAAATATCCCGCAACCTCGGCCAAGGCTACGTGCCGCATCAACTTCGGCACTGGTTCGCCACCACCGTCTACGCCGAATCGCACAACCTCCGTGCCGTCCAAGAACTACTCGGACATGCCGACATCTCCACCACTCAGCGTTACATCGGCGTGATAGATAATGACTTATCCGCAGCCGTGAACACCCTCCCAAACCTCATATCATATCGAATCAATATCATATGAAACCCATATGATATGAAAACTTTCAGGTTTTTGGGGTTGCCCATTGCGTTTTAAACCCCACCACCCGAATAACACACAAGCAACCCCCACCAGGGGACGCTGTGATCCTCTAAAACCCTGTGGGTGAATACAATGCTCTTTGTGTTCACCCACAGGACCATCCCACCTATAAAGATAAGGAACCCACGATCATTGACCTGCACCCTCTGCACCACAAACCCAGCAACACACCACCAAACATACAGCAGCGAAACATTCACCTTGTGCACCAGCTGCCACGACGCACTAGAAACCATCAGCCGCGAAGAAAACTGCACCATACCAGACGCCTACCGCATCGCCATATCACGCATATACTCACACATCCTAGAACCTATCGGGCTCACACCCGAACGCGTTAAACGACTTACAAAACGAAACCAAAGCTAAGAGTAAGGCCCGCCCCGTGGTAGGGCGGGCCTTCTTTCAAAACCACAAAGTCATATCATATCGAATCAATATCATATGAAACCCATATGATATGACACCCTTACCGAAAGGAAAATAATCATGATTATCGTCGTAGGAAACCACAAGGGCGGCACCAGCAAATCAACTCTGGCCGTTAATCTCGCCACCGAATACCAACGCCTCGGACACCGGGTCATCATCCTAGAAACAGACCCCACTGTCTCCACAGCTTCACAATGGGCAGCCGACCGAGAAAACACAGATCAACCCGCCATGACCACCGTGAGGAAAACCGGCCGACTCGGCAGCACCATTGACGATCTTGCAGCCGCCTATGATGTTGTCATCATTGATACCGCAGGTAAAGACTCTACAGAGCTCCGCTCTGCCGCCCATAGGGCAGACCTGCTCCTCGTACCCACCAGCACCTCTGTCGCGGACCTTGACGCAACCAGGATCTTTCTCTCTTGGATGGATGAAGCGCGGGATATGAATCCAGCACTGAAGATGCTTGTCGTCATTTCTAAAGCACCGACCTACTGGCACAGCAACCACGTTGAGACTGCTACTGAAGCTCTCGCCGAAATCCCTGAAGATATAGAATTCGACCTAGCCGATACCATCATCCACCACCGAAACGCCTACGCACAAGCACTCTCTGAAGGGCTGAGTGTTATCGAATCCGATAACCCCAAGGCAAGGGCTGAAATCCAGCTCCTAGCCCAGGAAATTACTGGCCTGCTTACTACCGGAGAAAAGAAGGAAGAAGAAGCATAAAATTATGGCACGTAAAATCAACAACAACCTGAAGAAGAATAACGATCTTACCCGGGCACCCATCGGCCTTAACCAGGCTCACCACCGGCAGCGGCGAAACGACCCTGAAGCCTTCCTGACCGGAGCCGAAAAACAAAACCTCAACACCACCGAAGAAACACGCAAACTTGACCCTGAAACCCGCGCACACCTACGAGCACGCGGAAACAAAATCAACGTCTACGTCATCCGCGGCACCCAAGCCCAACGCGAACTCCTCAAATACGCCGCAGAAAAAGAAGACACCAGCATGCAAAAACTCATCTGGAACCACCTCATCCGTGAACTCGAAGAAAAATACGGACAAGACTTACCCCTGAACAACCTCTAGAAAGGATGAAAAAATGTGGGCTATCGTTGCCATCATAATTTTGGGCATTTTATTGATGCTTATTCTAAGGAATGAACGGCGCAAAGAAATCTTACGCCGACAAGAACACGAACGCAAAAAACAGCGTGTGCGAGAAGAAGAACGTAACCGAGTAGAAAAACTCGCCCAGGCCGGCACACCCGAACTCCTTCTGAATAAGGTCAGGAAACTAGAATATATTGAACCTATTCCAGCATACCTATGCATTAAGGAGTGCACTGATATATATGGTCATAATGGTAAGTTTGAGCTTCGACTAACCCGTTACTGGGACAAATTTAAATCTGCATGGCTTGTCAAGGCAGAAATTTGGTTTATCTACCCTGAAAAGAAGATCAAACAGAAAATTTACAAAGAAGATTACCATCTTCCGAAGGGGTTACCTCTAGGAGAGAGTACTCAGATATTCACCTACACTGATAATCCTGGTGAAGCTGGGTCGGGGCTGTTCTACATTCTTGATAAATGTGTAAAAGTAGATGGAGAACCTGAGCAGATACGAGGCTCAATCTCTTCCGGTCCAGATATATACATCAGGATCAATAAACCTGTTACACAGAAAGGGGAGTGACGTACCATCAAAACAAAGCTACGCTACAGTCCTGACATGACGTCAAATAATATGACGTCACAATAACGTCACTAGGAGGTGCAGCATTATGGCACAGCAACCACGATTCACCATCTTTCTAACACCCGGTCAAGCTCTCGGGGCATACGCCATTACCGGTATATTCCGTACCGTCGGAATAGTCTTCGCTATTAGTGGCTTCTTAAGTCTTACTATTATCACTATATCCATGCTGCGGGGGCAGCCGGGATTCCTACTCATCGGAATATTCCCCATACCCGTTTTCCTACTGGCCATACTATTTTTCCCCGGTATTGGGCCTGTTACTCTTGCCATTAAAAAGAACCGAAAGCGCGTAGCTGAAATACAACACCAGCGGCAACAACAATACTATGCTGCTCAACAGCAACAGGCTGAGTTCCAACAATGGCAGCAGCAGAAACAATGGGAAGAGTACCAGCAGTTCCTTGCCTGGAAACAGCAACAAGGCCAACGCTAAGGATTAGAAAAGATCATGTATACAACAACAAGGACTCGAATCGATCGGTATCACCTTCGAGAAGACCGTATATATTTTGATGATTATCCAAATATATCCACCATATTTCTTTCCACAGAGTGGTTCGAGGACTTCTCTACACCTGTCCCTGTATCTTTTTGGGAAGAGGTCGCCAGCCGAACATTGGGGTTCCCTTATCGAAAACCTGGGGGATACCTCAAGAAGATAAAGCTTGAAGAAGATTTAGTGATTCAGAAAAAGGTGGATTCTCCGGAATTTACTGACCTTGAACGTCTGGTTTTCATTCCACATCCAGAGCAAGCAGTACCACCACCTGAACTGGCTGGAGTTTTTGCCCAAAGTTTCGTGTTACCTTCATACACTTCACAAGAGGTAGCAGAAAAATTTACGCATGGGCACAACTCGGTCATATTCCTCAAGATTTTTGAAAAAGTCTTTTCCAATACCAACGGTAACGGGGAAAGTGTTGATCTTCACGGAAGCAGTCTATGGATGAATCTGGATGAGCTGCGGCGCGGTGTACATTGGTATATCTCTCGTATAGAACCTCAAGACGGTATAAACATCCGATAATATCTCTTATGTAAAGTAGACAAGAATGCAGCTCCCCCCTAACGCACGTGGTGGGAAGTTACCCGGAGGTAACTTCCCACCACCACACCATTTAAAGGAGGAAAAATAGATGAACCCACACGAAAGCGCACGGTTCTGGAAAAAAGTCATCAAAGGCCCCGGTCCCTCCGCATGTTGGATATGGACAGGTGCAATCGGCGACGATGGCTACGGCCGATTCTGGACACAAACCCCCGACGGAGGCCAGCGTATGCTACGTGCGCATCGCGCAGCAGCAGAAATCATCTACGGCCCAGAGGAAATCACCGATCAACTCGTCACGCACCTATGCGATAACCCACTCTGCGTCCGCGCAGAATTAGACGGTGCCGGGCACCTCTTTATCGGCACTCACGCCGAGAACATGATTGAACGGGAATATCGTGGCCGGGGTAACCTGCATAATCCGCTTTGGAAGCACCAGGGTCGCGCGGCACGCGCTACTAGCGCTAGGCTACTCCGTGCACACACTCGCGTACATGGGTATGATCAGCACCAGGTGGATGAGCTGGTGCGCGGTATTATCATGCCAGGACAACAACCGCTCTTCTAGAAAAAGCTATAAATATTAAGTTCATATTTCTTCCATGAACATCTACAGAATTCTTTCTCCGTATATTTAAGCCATAATAAAAACGAACACTCAACACACGCAGATCTAAGCAACCACCCTTGAAGGACAATACTATGAATGAAATGCTCCCCATCTTCTCTACCAAGGTAACCCACCTTTACAAGAAATCCCGCTCAACCAAATCCGAAACCGCACGCATTCTTGTCACTGTCAAAGCCCGTCCTGAACCATCAAAGAAATATGGCGAAACAGTCTGTGTCGCAGGCATTCGTCTTGATACCGATTCATTACATTGGGTTCGTCTATACCCTATTCCCTTCCGCAGAATGGAAGACTATCATCAGTTTGAGAAGTACTCCGTTATCGAAGCGCCTATAACACCATCTGCTGAAGACTCCCGTTCAGAAAGCTACAAGCCTGATCGTTCAAAGCTCTACAAGGTACAAGAACCTATACGTGATTGGAGGAAACGGATGGATTATATTTTGCCGATGGTTTCCGAAATGACTATGTGCCAGATACGGAATAACTGTGTAAAAGGGAAGCAGAAAAAACCTTATCCGTCTCTAGCAGTAATACGTCCACACGGTTCCCTTGAGCTCACGATTGAACCGTATGAAGGCTGGAACAAAAAACAAAAACAAAATGTTCAGAAAGTACTTCAAGGAGACCTTTTCGAACAGGATAATACATTAGAACCAGATCAGGTTCTTCAAGAACCACGCTTTCAAGGTCGTATCAAATACCGTTGCTCAGACACATGTAAAGAACACAATCAAATGTTCCTCGATTGGGAGTTCGAAGCGCTTGCGCGGCGACACAATCAGGACACAGAAGAAGTGGCTCGTGAAGCCATTCTCAAAAAGTATCACAGTATTCTAGACCCTAGTAAAAAACCTGTACTGTACGTTGGAAATCTACACACAAAACGAGCTACTTTTAGCGTGTTGGGCATCCAACGGACAGCATAAAAGCCATGCATATTAGGGGGCTAGATGAGGGCAAGCTCCTGCTGCTTGATACGCTGTAGGATCACATCGCGGTGACAATTACACTCCGACCTCTCAAAGCACATCAGCCCTACAGCAGGTTCCACACAGGCAAGCTCCTCAACATACGAGAGAGCTTCCCGTGCCGCCTCGCTATCAAGCATACCCCGGTAATTCTCACGCGCAGCCTCCCACGCTGGGGTGTAAGTATCCCAGAACCCGTCCCGGTTCTCCTTCGGGTTCCCTAACTCACGCAGGTGTACGTACCGGATACCATGCTGACCAAGAGCCTCCGAGAGTTTTGTCTTGGAGAAACCTTTTTTCCGGGAGATCGGGTTCAGCCGCACATCCACCAATACCGTCGCCTCCCGGTTTTTGAGGGTCTGTACGAACTCCTCGAAGGTAACCCCTTCGTACCCTATCCCAAAAATATTGCTGAACATCACGGTGGGTCCTCTCAAATCCTCTAAACCAGAATCCATCTTAACACCAGAGCCCACAGCCATCACTTGAAATGCCCGCCCCGCATCTGGAAAGTTTTCCTAATGCTCGCGCAGATCTATCCCGAAACGCTGCCGGATCTCCGCAACACTATTCCGCAGACCACGATAGTTATCAGACCCGGTAGACGGAATTACCACCGGCGCACCTACACCTTCCTGGTCCTGCCAAATCTTATAGTGATTCGTGCTCGCCTGAGTCACTATTAATTTGGCATCCCTAGCTCGACGGATGAGGTCATGCACATCTTGCGGTATAGACCCAACCGCAGCACCAACCCCAACAGCACGCGGCACCACACTAGACAGCGTTCTACCTTGCCCGGCGGGCAAGACCGCGATAATCACTGACGTGGACTCAGAAATAATCACATCCAGATCGACTGACCGGCAAAGGGTGCGCATCTGCTCAGCAGGTAGCCATTCTCCGGACTCGATTACAGACACCACATCACTGATAGAAATGTTTAGGGTGTGAATATTATTGCGCGCAGTATCCGTGAGGCTCCAGCCGCCTAACTCATCAAAAATTGATGACCCTGCCGGGGTATGCTCTGACTCAACACTAAGAATCAATCGAAACCTAGAGTCTACGAGTACACGTATACCATCCACAGAATATACATAATGGTGGAGTCTTGGATGCGCTACTTGAGCGCCACGAGACTCCACCAACTTCTGCACATCGTCCAGGCTCAAGCCTAATGCCTGTGCCTGGATGACAGCAGCAGGGGTCAAACTCAAACCAGAGAGAAACTTACCCATTATGTTCCTGACGACGAAGCTGAAGGAAAAGAAATACCCAAGCGGCACCAAGATATAGGATCGCTGGCCATAGGCAATCCATCAACGAAACAGGTAGAGATGTGAAAATTGCTATCAAGAAAATACCAGAGACCAGCAGCAACCCTACACCTATCGCAGGCTCATAACCTGCAACCTCCAGAGACGTAAATAACTTATAAGCTGCAACGAAAAGTACGAACATTGCAGCTGAAACCAGACACGTAAGCAACATCAAATATTCCTCCTTCCAACCCCTAGCGGCCACCAACGCCTAAAACATGGCAGGCTTATCAAACACGAAGACCACAAACACCACCACTAGAAGTACCCAGAACGTGATGTACAGCCAAAGAATAAATAGCCTCTTCACATAGCTACGAGCAGACGCTTTAAGAACAGAAAAGCTCGTACTCATACGGGAAGAACCGTATGGTACCAAAAAGAACTGAACTGACTTGAGGAATGTCATTACGGCAAAGAAACTGATACCTATCCAATCACTAACAATAATTGTATTTTTCCAGTGATCCTCGACCGGGTGAAGAGCGGACGCTAAAGAAGATGCTGCACCATGTGTAACACCCATTAAGACAATGGCAAGAACGAAACCAAAAACGATCAAAACCGGCTCATGTACAGAAGTCTTCGGTGACGGCGTTGCTTCCGCACCGGCGGCCATATAACCACCTACTCCTATACCTTGAGCTGGTTCAGTATCATCCTGAAGATTATTATTCTCCTGCTGACTCATGATAATTTTTCTCCTCGTCGTTTGAGTAAATGCTAATTTCTACTGAATCCTGATGATCTTCCGCACCGGCGGGTGCATCTTCAGTAATGGAGGCTTGCTTTTCTTTCTCTGCTCGCAAAGCCCGCGTCACCATCACGTGGGGCACCCCGAGCCTAACGGCAATATTCGCCGAGGACTCTCCAGCATCACGCATCGCAACAATCACTGGAGCCTGCTGTTCACGTAGCTCAGCTTCAGCTTCATCACTTTGTGCTTGCAGCTCATATAGTTTCTGCCGATAATCAGCCAAGCGCTTCTGAAGCCTCCCATATTCGGAATCTGCTTCAAGCTGGAAAAACTCAGCAGCAAGACTTTGAAGTTTTTCTTCCCGCTGCGCAAATTTTTCTGCATACTCGGCCGCTTTCTTACTCGCGGCCGTATTACGTCGAGCCAAAATCTTTCTCCTTCTACTTCATTGAAAAGAGTTGCTTGTGTGTTATTCGGGTGGTGGGGTTTAAAACGCAATGGGCAACCCCAAAAACCTTTAAAGAGGCGGCCATACTTTTTCTGTGTACCCTGCGGCCTGTGGCCGCGTGTTCGTTTTTGCACCGTTGAAGCGCTCTGCCGGTACGTGCTTTCCCACAGCACACCTCCCTTCTCTTCTTCGTTCCTCATACGAGAGGTGCACTGTGGAAAGAGCACTCAAAGCCCGGCGGTGATGCAAAAAGTCCGTGGACGGCACGATACATACCTCAATCTCCTTTGAGCTCAAGAATTTCTCCTGTGCTTCCCCCGCTTCGCTCCTCCTGCACCGAAAAATTCTTTTCGCCCAATAATCTCGGTATCGTCCCGACCACCAACTCTTTCACACACCCGCTCACCATGTTGCACAAACCTGCCCGCAACTCTTTTCCTCCGCACGCTCCCCCAAAGAGTTTCAGTTGGTTTGGCACACATGGACTTCGCCCGTGCAAAACCGCGACAACAAATGTCGGACACCATACGCCAACCAGTTTGTACAATGCCTATCCTTGCTCCTACGTCGCACCACGGCACAAACTGCCCAGCTTTTAGCTGTCACACCTCTTGCATCAAATAATTAAGGTTACTAATCTGAGTAATTCATGCTAAAATGCTGTGCATGATGACCGTCCATAAACTCAGCGCAGGCGACGGTTATAAGTACTACACGCACGAAGTCGCCTCTGGTGATGCTTTGCGCGCAAATGACCGCGAGCTAGGCGACTATTACACTGTGGACGGTATGCCACCGGGTCAATGGATCGGCACTGCACCGGAAGCACTGGGGCTTTCCGGTGAGGTGTCCGAGGCACACATGCATACCCTTTTCGGGCAGCGTTTCACCCCGATAGAGACTATGGAAGTCAAAGAGATGCTGCACGGACTGCCCGAATTTGACGACTACATGGCCGCCTATAACAACGCCTATGAGACGTACCGGGAGCACGCTGCGGAGCGTGCGTGGGAGATTCTTACCCGCGCCGAGGACGGCTTGAGCCAGCAAGAAATCGCGCACCAAATGGGTGAGATCGGGCATCCCATGAACCAGAAAACGGTCTCGAATTATTTGACGCGATATGCAACTGTGGGTAATAAGATTACTTCCACACAGGCAGAACACAACAGTGAGAATACCGTTCAAAATGAGGGTAAAGCCCTCACTAAAGAGGAATTTATAGATCGCTACCGTCTGACTCCTGGGGAAATTACCGCAGCACACAACGCCGGAAAACGAGCACACAACAAGCTCTATCGGGAGCAGACAGCTTCCCAATTGCACCCCGAATATGCGGCGGGAACCGATTTTACAAAGCGCGTTTCTGAAGAGATCGCCCGTCACCGTAGGACGCATGACGGGGCAGAACCGACCAAGAGGCAGATGCAAGAAATCCGGTTCCGTGTTGGCGGTGAACTCTACCGTGCTGAGCGCGGTATTGAGCCCACGCATGCACAGCTGCGTCAGTTTATTGCCGAAAACAGCAAGAAACATCAAACAGCTATTGCGGGTTTTGATCTTGTGTTTACGCCGTCAAAATCCGTTTCAATCGCCTGGGGATTAGGCGATAAAGAGCTGCGGAAAAACATTGAAGCGGCTCATGAGCACGCGATTCAGGATGTGGTGCGGCATCTAGAATCGAATGTGGTGATGACCCGACGGGGTCATAACGGTATACGGCAAATCGACACCAAAAGCGGAATTATTGGTACGAAGTTTCGTCACTACGACAGTAGGGCGGGCGATCCGAACTTGCACGATCACGTCGTGATCGCCAACCGTGTTGAAGGTGAGGATGATAAATGGTCATCCATTGATGGACGGACACTGTACCAATATGGGGTCGAATGCAGCGAGTTATATAACTCTCGTGTGCAGCAGTACGTGACTGAGAAGACCGGTTTGCAGTTCGAGTCCCGCATGCAAAACGGCAAACCCATCCACGAAATCGTCGGCATTAGCGACGAAACGATCCGTGCTTTTTCCTCCCGGCGCGGCGATATTAGCGCCGAACTAGACAAAGTAAAAGAAAAATTTGTGGCCGATAACGGCTACGGGCCATCCGAAAAGCAGCTCATTAAACTCGCGCAGCAGGCGACACTGGCGACACGTCCGGCCAAGTCTGAAGCACGCTCTCTAGAAGACCTGCATACAGAATGGGTCGCCGCCGCACACGCCCTGTCTGAGCATGGCGTGCACGTTCCGGTCGATCATCAACTCGCGG
>ERZ773100.1498-NODE-1498-length-10668-cov-5.029304_pt1 | contig 10668 bp, 12 predicted proteins | sample MGYA00511119_ERZ773100 | MGnify/ENA primary metagenome ERZ773100 (study PRJEB29015, sample SAMEA2738000) | human oral metagenome | biome: human oral; feature: human-associated habitat; material: dental | place: China | collected 2111 ...
GAAATACATGGAGTTGAGCCGGAACTGATTCACGCGATTGTGACCAAAGAATCCGCCTATCGCTACTGGGTGGTTTCAGAAGCCAAAGCAGTAGGATTGATGCAGCTGATCCCGGAAAGCGGCGCAAAATACGGCTGTACTTCACTGAAGAATGCTGCCTGCAATCTCGATGCCGGTACCCGTTATCTCAAATTCCTTGCCGGAAAATTCAACGGCAATATTCGCACTATCGCAGCCGGTTATAACGCCGGCGAAGGGGTTGCCTACAGCTATCTGCACGGTATCCCTGACAGGGAGTTAAAACTCACAAAGAAAAACCCGACAGGTATCAAAACCCCCAACGGCGTTCCGCTTGGTTCTTTCTCCTATACCCTGGCACAGAAGGCGCGTTGCCCAAAAAACAACTGGCAGCCTACCGAAACCTGTGAAGGCGAGACTTATCACTACGTCCGTCTGGTCCTCGGCTACTACCTCACCTACAAGCAACATCCGGAGCTGATTGGCAAAACCGCAGCCCCCGCACCGTCTGCCGTCGCCCACCGGCAGGGGAGAATCTGATGCGCCGCCTGTTGCCGCTCTGCCTCGCCTGCCTGTTGCCGTCCGCACTTGCCGCACCCGCCGCCGTTGCGACCACGCCGAATTACATCCGCGAAGCGGCCGCCCGTTATCAACTGGACACGGCCACGCTCTGGCACGGCGGCGATGCCTGGCCGTGGCTGGTGTGGCGCGACAACCAGCCCATCCGTCTGCGCGACCAGCAGACGCTCATCCGCTATCTCCAGGCCGACCCGTCCATTTCTTTCGGCCTGTGGCAACTGCGCCTTGCCGATTTCCCCGGCGAACTTTCGCTCACGCAGGCGACGCTGCCGCGCGTACAGGCCGAAATCGCCGCACGTCGTTTGCACGCGCGTCAATCACCCGCCGCCACACCTGCCGCCGCAGGCAAGACCACCGTCGCCCAACCGTCCATCCATCCCTGCTATGCCGAACACATCAACCAGGCGTCGGCGCGCTATGGCGTTTCGCCGCTGCTCATCAGTGCGGTCATCGGCAGCGAGAGTGCCTGCCAAAAGGGCGCGGTGTCGCCCAAGGGGGCGCGCGGGCTGATGCAGGTGATGCCGGATACCGCCCGCGCGATGGGTTACAACCCGGCGGATATGTTTGAACCGGCAATCGCCATTGACGCCGGTACCCGTTACCTCGGCATACAGCTGCGCACCTTTGGCCGGGTGGATTTGGGGCTGGCCGCCTACAACGCCGGCCCCAGGGCGGTTGAGCGCTACGGCGGCATCCCGCCCTACCGCGAGACGCGCAACTACGTCGTGAAAACGGTGCGCCAGTACGCCAAAAACTATTTGAGGAGCCTGCAATGAGCCTGAAATCCGTGCTTTTTCCCCTGTTCGCCGCTGCTGTCGCCGGGGCGCTGTTTGCCGACCAGCCCGCGCCACTACCGGGGACGACCCCCAGCGAGGAATGGGCGAGCAATGAAGACCTGGCCAGTGAAGTGGCGCGTCTTCAGGCGAAAGCGCCGCAGAATCGCAGCTTTGATGCCTATCACGTCAAGGATGCGGGGGTGCAGGCGGTGGTACCGGTCAAGCTGGCACTGGTCGGTGCCGACCCGCTCTCGGTCGCGTTTCTCAAGAAATACCACGACCGTTTGCAGGCGGAGCATTACACCGTGCTGCTCATCGGCGACGCCGACATCCTGCGCCAGTTCCGCGAGGCCTGGCCTGCGCTGGAGGTACAGCGTTTTGACCTCGACAACCGCCTGATTCTGATGCTGCACGTCATCGGCATCCGCTACTACCCGGCGCTCTACGACCAGGGTCAGGTCTCGCCGTAAGGGTTACGTGATGCGTGCGTTGTTCTCCCTGCCGTTTCGTCTGCTGCGCCGCCTGTTGCGCGGTCTGATGCTGCGCACCGTCGCTGATATGCGCGGCGGGCGCAAGCGTTATGCGAAAGAAGCACTGTTGCGCGACATCCACGAGTACACCGCCGTCTGGGCGTACCTCGTCGGCGCCGCCTTCCTCTTTCTCGCCTCCGAAATGGCGCTGTTGGTGCCGTCCATCGCCTGGGCGGGCTCGGCAGTCTTTCTTTACCGCGCCTGGGTGCGCGGCTGCCACGGTTATTACGTCGCCAGCTATCAGCGCAACCTCACCCGCCTGCCACCCTACCAGATGAACAGCCGTGCGCTGCGCCAGCTGAAAAACCAGTTTCTCGGCATGGGTTTCCTCTGGGAATCCATCCATGCGCAACGCCTTTACGACATTGAGCTGCACAAGAACCAGCGCTTTACCCGCTTCAGCGACGGTTATTATCGTGCCCGCGCCTACTGCAACCGCCAGCATCATGGCCTCTTTGCCCGTGCGCTCGCCCGCTATCTGGAGTCCGACAGCCTGCTCAATCCGTGGCGTCCCGCGCCGGGGCTGGAAGGCAAAACCTGGCTGCACACCGTCGGTATGCCGGAAGGCGAGCAGCCGGTGTACCAGCCGCTCTCGACGCGGGTCTCGCACACCATCGTTTTCGGCACCACCCGCGTCGGCAAGACACGCATGGCGGAGGTGCTGATTACCCAGGACATCCATCGCGGCGACATCGTTATCGTCTTCGATCCCAAGGGCGACCGCGAACTGCTGCTGCGGATGTACGTCGAGGCGAAGGCCGCCGGGCGCGAAGACCAGTTCTATATGTTCCATTTGGGTTTCCCGGAGCTGTCGGCGCAGTACAACCCGGTCGGCTCCTTCCTCCGCGTCACCGAAGTGGCAACCCGCATCGCCAACCAGATGCCGGGCGAAGGGCAGTCGGCGGCGTTCCGCGAGTTCGTCTGGGCGTTTGTCAACCAGATTGCCAAGGGACTGGTGCTGCTCGGCCGCACCCCCAGCTACCCGATGCTGAAACAGTACAGCGCCGACGTTGAGCCGCTCTTTATTGACGTGATGGAACTGCTCTACCAGCGGCACAACCACGACTACCGCCCGCGTCTTGCCGAGTACGAGGCGGCACTGCTGATGCCTGCCGAGAAGCGGCGTGATGCGGGCTTCAACTTCGTTATCCCGCGTGCGATGAACGACCGGGGTCAGCGCGGCAAGGCGTTCTGGCTGCTCTTCCGCGAGGTGGGCGAGCAGTTGCCGCTGACACCGACCGAGCGCGATGTGGCACTTTCCATGATGAAGGCATTTCAGACCGATGCCAGCTACATGGCGAAACTGGTCGCCTCGCTCGATCCCTTCCTCGAAAAAATGACCACCGGCGCGGTCTCCCGCCTGATTGCCCCGGATTTTACCGACCTCAACCGCGATGTCTTTTCCTGGTCGCAGATTATTCAGGCGCGCGGCATCGTCTATATCGGCCTCGATGCGCTGTCGGATGCTGAAGTGGCCGCCACCGTCGGCAATTCGATGTTCGCCGACCTTACCTCGGTTGCCGGACGCCTCTACAAGCACGGCGCCGACCACGGCCTGCCCGCCTATCCCAAAACCGGCTACCAGCCAAAAATCTGCCTGCACGCGGACGAGTTCAACGAACTGGCCGGGCCGGAGTTCGTGCCGATGCTGAACAAGGCGGGCGGTGCCGGGGTGCAGGTGACTGCCTACACCCAGACCCTGCCGGACATTGAGGCGCGCGTCGGCAGCAAATCGAAGGCGGAGCAGATGCTCGGCAACTTCAACACCGTGGTCATGCTGCGCGTGTTGAACGAAAGCACCGCCCGCCTGCTGGTGGAGAAGACCAACAAGGTCAATGTCAGCGACATTGCCACCTTCTCCGGCTCCTCCGACAACCCGGACATCACCTCCAGCGTGCGTTTCCATGCCTCGACACAATCGCGTGAAGTGTCGCAGTCGGTGGAGCTGCTGCGCACCTCCGATCTGGCCAAGCTGCCGAAGGGACAGGCGTTCGCCCTGCTCGACGGCAACAACCTCTACAAGCTGCGCATCCCGCTGCTCCGCTACAACACCCGCGAAGCGGTACCGGATGACATCGATGCGGTCGCGCGGGAGATGGAAAAGAACTACAGCAACAGCCCCACCAATACCGACTGGGCACGTTATCAGGAATACCTGCGCGAAGACGAAATCTTCGCCGACGGCGAGTACGGCAGTATGCAGGACCTGTGCAACAGCTACCTGCGCGAGCTGGACAGCGATGCCTTCATGCAGCAGCAGACGGCGCTGATGGACGGTGACTGATGGCAAGACAACGCGACACTACCGCCAACAACGCGCCGCCTGCCGCCCCGCAGACCGATTCGCCAGTATTTTCACCGATCAGCGGCACCCTCCGCCTCATTTGGAGATGCGTCGTCTGGCTCTTTCTCTCCGTCGTCATCGGTGCCGTCCTTGACTGGCTCGGCATGCTCGCCGGCTGGTGGGGCAAGGATCACTCGCTTTCCGTGCTGTCGCAGGACATCGCCTGGCTCGGAAACAACTTCACCACCTCCATTCTCGGCCGCTCCCCGGCAGAAGTTGCGCTCGCCATCAGCCGTGCCGTCCACGACTACCTCTCCTTCCAGGTGCACCCGTCGCCGCGCGACAGTGCCTTCATCGCGCTCGCCAAGCAAACCGCGCTCACCGTACAGCCGTACTGGCAGGGCGTCATTTTCTCGGCGATGAACACCGTGGTGCGCCTGTTCATCATCATGCTCAGCGCGGTGTTCTTCATCGTCGTCTTCGTTGTCGCCCTGATTGACGGCCTGGTTGAGCGCGAGCTGCGCAAGGAAGGCGGCGGTATCGAACACGCCGCCGTCTTCCACCACGCCAAAATCTGGGTCAGCCGCCCGCTGGCATGGTCGCCCATCATCTATCTCTCCGTGCCGGTCTCGATCAACCCGGCCTGGGTGGTGCTGCCGTCGGCGCTGGTCTTCGGCATGGCCACCTACATCGCCTTCTTCACCTTCCGCAAATACGTCTGATGCAGGAGCGCTTATGAATCCGTCCCCCGAAACATCCCGCCGCCTGCTGCTCGCCGCCGCCCTTGCCGCCCTCTCTGGCGGTCATGCGGCGCTGGCTGCAGGTAGCGGCAAAAAACGCGGCAGTCGCCGCACGCCCGCCAACAACCAGGCGCGCGACATTGACGCGCTGGTACATGAACTGGACTACCTGATTGAGGTAGCCCGCAATTTGCAACGCCAACATGGAGGTGACAAGTCCCGCATCCGCTTCAACTACCCTGCGCTGCTCGCGCAACTGACCGCCGCGCGTGACGGCTGTGTTGCCTACCTCGAAGACGAGGTGATGGAGCTGCACGCCGCGCCGCCTGCCGTCATCAAATCCCGCCCGCTGGTGTCGCCATGAGCGGCAGTACGCAAAGCATCGCTTCCGCCTTCAATGCCGCGACCGGCATGGGCGGCGAATCCATGACCAAGATGCTCTCCTTCGGCAGCCTGGTGCTGATCGTCATCCTCTTTGCCTGCAGCGCCCTGCTGGCGCTGGGGATGGTGATGCGCAACGGCCAACGGCAGCCGGGGCTGGACACCTGGTTCCAGCTGCTGTTCGTCATGTGCGGCATTGCCCTGATTTTGCTGTTTTTCTCTTTGTTATAACCCCCAGGAGTATTTATGACCCTTATCCAACCCCTCAAAAACCCGCAAACGCTGCGCTGGCTGCTGTTTGCCGCCTTTATCCTGCTGCTCTTGTCCCTGCCCGCGCTGGCACAACAAAGCCAGGGTGGCGGCACCTCCAACCCGCTGTCCGGCATCAACATTGCCGGAGGCGACAACAAGAACCTGAACAGTATGTTCGGCTTCTTCATCAAGCTGATCGTGGTTGCCGCGCCGTTCGTCATCATGATTTTCGTCTTTGGCGACGCCATCCTCAGTATTTTTACCGCGCTGCGCCAGGCATTGCGCGACGGCAATATCGGCTATTTCTTCTTCATCCTGCTGCTGATCCTGATCGGTATCGGCGTGGCGCTGTGGGTCGGTTACTACATGTTTGAGCTGGTGGGCAAATTCGATTCCTACTGGCCGAGCAAATAGGGCTGCCGTCATGAAACCCGGCGCCATCCTGAGCGAACTGGAGCGGGAGCCCGTCGTTTTCTGGGGCTGTACCCGCAGCGAGATTTTCTCCGCCTTGCGCCGGGGCATGGTGATTGGCGCACTCGCGGCGAGCCTGCTCACCGCGATCGCTGCCGCCTTTCTCCGTGGCTCAACCCTGGTGCCCATCTGGATGCTGTCGATGATGGGCATCACCTACCTGTTTACCCGCAGCCGCCTGTACCGCATTGCCAGCCTGCGTGCCGGGCGGCCACTGTTCTACGAGCTGCACGCGCTGATTTACAAACGGCCGCAATTCATCCAGCCCGCTGCGCGCTACCAGCGCGAGCGCAATCGCAATGATCCGTTACTGGACGCCGCCCGGCAGGCGCAAAAACGCAGCCGCAATACACCCGCTGCACCCGCTGGCAGCAGGGAGACACCGCCATCCGGCAAGGGCATGGTTTTCCCCTGGAGCCGGAAAAAAACTGACCAACCCGAAATCGCCGTTACTGACACAGCGGACGACAACGCCCTGCCTGCTACAGCAGACACGGACATCCCTGCCACAGCGGACGCCTTGCCTGAATCCCCGATGCGGGCAGAGCCCCGCCTCACCCTCACAAAATCCGACCAGGAGTAACCGTGCAACCGAGACGCAAAGACGAGCAACTGGCCCAGGAAGGCCGCTTCAAGAACCGCATCATCTGGTTTTTGCTGCTCATGGTTGGCCTGTCGCTCTACAAGTTCGCCACCTACCCGGACGCCATTCCGGTTTATACCGCGCCCGACATCTCGCGCGCCTTCCTGCAAAAAAGCGGTGACGTGCCGAACGAGACCGTTTACGGCTTTGCCCGCACCCTGTGGGAGTCCATCAATTTCTGCAAAAAGGACTGCATGACCGAGTTTCCGCAAGCGCTGGACCAGTACCGCGCCTTCCTCACCAACGCCTGTTATACCGACCTCAAAACCCGCTACGAGCGCCAGTCCAACCTCTACGAGGCGCGCTCACGCCGCCTGCTGCCGACCGAGAACGCCATTGCCGACCTCGGCAAGACGCAGCGGATTTCCCGGGACCTCTGGCACGTCGTGCTCGAATACCAGCTTGATGATGATGTCGGCGGCGTCACCACCCGCAACCAGACGATGCAGTACCCGCTGAAAATCGTGCACAACACCGTGCCGACCCAATACAACCCGTGGGGGCTGGCAATTGACTGCTACTGGGAGGAGCCGCGCGCCATTGCCTACGACAAGGACAAACTGGAGCCTGCCCGATGAACACCCGCCTGCGCCTCCTCGCCTTGCTGCTGATTGCCGCCACGGCCGGCGGCAAGGACATCACCCTCAGCAATGACCCGGTGTCCATTGCGCTGCCGCTCAACCGCGAAATCCGTATCGAATTTCCCGAAGCGGTGATTGACCTGAACGTACCCGCCGCCGTCGGCGAGCGCCTGCAAACCCTGCTCAAACCCAACGGCGCGCTGTTCTGGAAGGCAACCGGGCAAATCAGCAACAGCCGCGCCATTGCCACCACCGCCGCCGGTGACGTCATCCTGCTTGACCTGCACACCACCCCGTCCGCCAGGGATGACGAGACCGTGTACCGCCTGCTGACCCCGGCGATGACCCAGGTAGTGCAGGCGCAGAACGCCAGCCCGGCACAGGCGGCGCGGCAGGCCGGACTGCCGGATTTTCTCGTCGCCGAACTGATGGGTGGCAAAGGCATGGACAGCGGCGGCGGGGTGACGCTGACCGACAACGCCCCGCAGTACGACTACACCGACATGGCCGCCTTTGCGATGCAGCACTACCTCGGCCCGGCGCGGCTCATCAGCAATCTTCCGGCAGCCAGGGTCAAAAACGGCTTCATCGGCAAACATCTGCTGCGCGTCTGGCAGGGCAAGGTGCAGCTGAAGGTGCTCGACAGCTGGCACTATCAGGGGCAATACATCACCGCCGTGCAGGCGCGTAACACCGGCATTGACCCGATAACGTTCGACCCGCGCGCCATCCGTGGCCGCTTTCTCTTTGTCGCCACCCTGCACGAGACCCTGCAACCGCGCGGTCATCAGGACGATACCACCATCTGGGTCTTCATCAGCGACGTTCCCTTCAACCAGGCATCAGGAGGCCGCTAACCATGCGCATGGCCAAGATTGTCCTCACCCTGTTCCTGCTCGCCGTGCTGGGCATTGCCGGCGTCAGCGTGTACTTCCGCAGCAGCCCGGACATGGCCGCCTGGAACCACAACAGCAACAACCTGTCGCCGCTGGCCGAGCGCAGCGACGACGACATCAGCTACTCGCAGGAAGTGCGCACCTTGACCGCCCGCCTCAAGCAGCAGGCGGACGAGGCGAAGGAAAAAGACCAGGCACGGCAGCGGGAAATCGACAACCTGCGCCAGCAGCTGCGCGAGCAAGCGAGCAACTCAAGCAGCAAGCTCAACCAGGAGGTGCAGGGGCTTGCTGACCGCAACAATGAGCTCAACCGGCAAAACAGCGAATTGCAGGCACAGATGGCACAAATGCAGGAGACGCTGGGGCAGATGCAGGCGCGTCAGGAAGAAATGGCCAACCGCGAACCGCCGGACGTGTCGGCACAGGTCGCGGCAGAGCTTGCCAAAATCACCGGCAAGACACCGGAAGAAGTGCGCGCCGGGGCGACGGACAAGGACACGAAACGCGACGATACCCCGCGCGAAAACGTCTTCACCGGCCTGCTGGAAGAAGGCAAAAATGCGGTGAACAACCTGACCGGCGAGGACAACAAACCGCCGCCGCTGCGACCCGGCGCGGCGGACGGCAGCCGTCCGCCGGCGCCGTTGCCGGATGCCGATGGCCGCGTCCATTTCCAGCCCTACGGTGCAGTCGCGGCTGGCGGTCAGAACAACCTCACCGGGATGATCAACCGGGGCGGCAACGTCTTCAACGGCAACCCGAACGGCAGCGGGCAGGTTGCCACACAGCCGCAGCAGCAGCCGACGCGCTGGCCGGTTTATACCCTGCCGGTGACGACCATGCTCACCGGTGCGGTGACGCTGACGCCGATGGTGGGGCGGGTGCCGGTCGGCGGCAACGTGCATGACCCGTTCAAGTTCCAGGTTGAGCTGGGCGCGGACAACCTCGCCGCCAATGGCCACCGCATCCCCGGCGTGGTCAAGGTCATCGCCGCCGGTACCGTGGTTGGCAACCGCGAGCAGGAATGCGTGCGTGGCGCGATTCAGGTGCTGACCTTCATCTTCAGGGACGGCCGCATTCACACCGTCGGCGACGGCACGAGCCGCGACAGCAACGGCGGCCTCGGCTACCTCGCCGACCCTTGGGGCAAGCCGTGCATCCGTGGTACCTACATCAACAACGGCAGCGAGTACCTGACCTCGCGCGCCACCGCCGCCTTCCTCGAAGGGCTGGCCGGTGCCTACGGCAACGCGCAAATGCGCCGTACCACCGATGCCAGCGGCTTCCGCGACACCTATATCAGCGGCAACACCTACCAGTACGCCGCCTCACAGGGCGTCGGCAGTACCGCCGCCGAGATTGCCGCCTACGTGCGCGAGCGGGCGATGGACGCCTTTGACGTCGTCTATGTACCGCAGGCGCACAAGGTACAAATCATCCTCGAACAGCAGGTGGACATCGACTACGACACCCAGGCGCGCAAGGTGTCCTACCTGCGTCATTCCGCCAACGGAGCCCGCCATGACGACTGACCCCTGCACCCGCCCCCTCCTGCTTGCCCTGATGCTGACACTGGCCGCGTGCAGCAAGGGGCCGACACTGTTGCCCGACGAAGGGCCGACCACCAAAGAAATCTGGCAGGGCAACTACCGCGAGAGCCGTGAAGACGGCGGCAGCCGTATCCCGGACGGCGGCTATCCGGTCGCAGGCAGCCGCATGACCGAAGTCGGCAGCCGGACGGCGATGAGCAGCATCACCGGCAGCCACTTTGACGAGCTCAACCAGGACTTCAAGGAAGTCCCCAACCCGAAAATCCTCGGCTACGTCTATGCCCACTACAACAGCACCGGCATGGCGGTACCGGGCTACTTCACCTCATTCCGCCTCTACCGGGTCAATCACAACGCGCTGATGCGCGAAGGTGCCGCCGAAGGATGGGCGCGATGAGCGGCACGGCGCGGATGCACCCCCTGAAAAATTTCTTCCTGCGCGTGACCGGCATTGCGCCGCTGGTTGGTCCCATCCCGCTGTTTGAAGAAGACTACCGCAACCTGTTCAAGGCAGAGACCAGCTTTGCCGACTACTTCCCGGTGGAAGGTTACGACAGGCAAAACGGGGTATTCACCATGGTCGACGGCATCAACATCGGCGCGGTATGGGAATGCACCCCGGCCGACATGGACGCCAAGCCGGAAGAAACGCTCGCCGCCTTCAATGACGCGCTGGCAAAGGCGCTGTCGCAGCTGCCGCAGGAAAAAGACAATCCGGACAACCCCTACATCGTGCAGATTTACCTGCAAAACGCCGACATCGACAACCTTGGCGACCACCTCCACGCCTGCCTGCCGGAGCATCTGCGCGAGGACAAATTGTCGCTGGACGTGGTGCGCCTCCTGCGCGAGCACAGCGACCTGCTGACGCACGAGCTGGGGGCATTTCAGGACACGCGCGTCGCCCAGGAAAAAGGCTGGCGCGTCGCCACGCAGAAAATCTACGTCTGCATCTACCGCCTGGAGA
>ERZ773100.1501-NODE-1501-length-10654-cov-6.074818_pt1 | contig 10654 bp, 12 predicted proteins | sample MGYA00511119_ERZ773100 | MGnify/ENA primary metagenome ERZ773100 (study PRJEB29015, sample SAMEA2738000) | human oral metagenome | biome: human oral; feature: human-associated habitat; material: dental | place: China | collected 2111 ...
AAATAAAATTTATGTTAAGTAAAGTATACTTTATTAGTTTAAGCTTGTCAATATTAGATTTTTTCTTTTTTTGTCTTTGTATTTTATTTTTTTTTATCATTTTTCTTTTTTGTTTATGTAGCTAAAATAAGTTTAATTTTTTATTATTCTGTTCTATTTCTATTTTAAAAAAAAATATATTTACTTACTTTGGTAATAACTAAAAATTTATTAACTATGCATTAAATATTTAAACAATTTAAAAAAATCAGCGTAAAAATAAACACTGATTTTTTAACTCTAAAATATTTGTCTTATTTCATGGTCTTTTGAGTATGTAGTATCAGCTATTAAATTCCCTGCTTTATCATATATTTTGACACTTCTACCTGATTTATTTCTATCTTCTACTTGCATCAATTGACCATTTTCATAATAAATTTTACTATTTACTGTTCCATCTAAACTTGGAGATAACTCTAATAAGATTTTTCCACTTTCATAGTACATAACAGCAGTTGTTCCTTGTAATTGTATAGAAGGTTTTCCATTTTTATATTCTGCTTGAACTGTATTAGAAGTTAATAAATAAAGTGCTGTCTTCAATAATTTATCCTTTGAAAACATATCTAAAAGAGATTTTTCTGCAGCTTCTCCATTTATTTTAACTCCTTCATCTGAATTGGAAAAAACTTCTTTTCCATTTTCATGATATACTGCTACATCTGACTTATCCATAGTAAATAGTTTTTTTCCACTTGAATAAAAAATAGTCATTTTTTTACCTTCAATTTTAGAAAGTATATTTCCATTTTCATAGTATAACTTTCCAGAAATCAATTTTCCTTGTGTATAATCTAGTTGAGAAAGAGTTTTTCCATTTTCATAATAATTAGTCTCTGTTCCTTCTGTCTTATTATTTATTATATTAATTTTTCCATATATCTTACCACTAGGATAATATCTTTCTTGTACTCCATCAGGTAGACCTTCTCTATAATTTCCTCTTATTACAACACCATTCTTTTCTTTATATTCTTGTTTCCCATTAGCGAGAACATTATCCACATATAAGACCCCATTTCTTTTTTCATAATTTTTAGTTGTATTTATATTGGTAGTTTTAATTTCTTTTATATCTCCTCCTGAATTACTACCAACATTCTCTAAATTTACACAAGCTCCAAAAATTAATGCTAATAATATTATTCCTTTTTTCATCATAACCTCCTATATAAAAAGGGGATTAAAAGAAAAATATTTTCTTTAACCCCCATATTAAATTTTTAATCTATTTTTTTTATATCTGTAACTAGTTCAAAATCACTACTGATTTTATCTCCTTCTTCATTATAGATTTTCCATGAATCTCCTTCCATTTCATATAATGGTTTACCATCTCTATAATTAAGAACATTTTTATTTCCATCTTCTTTCATAAAAGTATTTCCATTTTTAAAGAAAAATTCAGTTACACCAGTAGTATCATTTACTTTTAACATTGTTTCCCCTGTTGAGTATAAATAATTTATAATCTCTCCATTAGCATCTATTTTAGCTAGAACTTTATTATCTTTCACAAGCTCAAATGAACCATCACTTAATTTTTTTAAACTTGAACCAATATCTACTGGTTCTTCATTTTTTACTTTAAATAACATTTCATTGTTCTCATTATATATAGATGATTCATTTTTATTAGTAATCATTAAAGGATTTCCATTTTCATGATAAATTATACTTTCATCTATTTTATCATTATAAGTCATAATAAGTTTTCCGTCATCAAAATAAAGTTTTAAATCTTCATTATCTCCAAAAACTCCTAATAACTGTCCATTTTTATAGTATATTTCTTCCTTTGTATTTACTCCATTTACAAAAGTATCTTTTATCATAATGCTTCCATCTGAATAGTATTCTTCAAATAACCCATTAGGTAACCCATCTACAAAATTTCCTTTTACCTTATATTTTCCTGCTTTAAATTCAAATGTTCCTGTTGCTTCTTTTCCATCTCCATACATAACACCATCTTTGAATTCATATTTTACTCCACCACAGGCAGATAATAACATTGCAAAGATTAGTAATAATGCTGATAATATTCTTTTCATCTTTCCTCCCAATTTCAATTTTATTTATGATTATATTATAAGATTATACCATAAAATATTAATTTTTATAAATTTCTCCTCTTGAACCTGCTTTTTCAACATAAATAGAATATACTTTTATTGATTCCTTAGTTACCGTAAAAATCACTCTATAACTTCCTATTCTCATTCTATATTGAGGAATTATAGCTCCTTTTAATTTTTTTATATCAATATTTTTCTCTTTGCCAATATAAAATGCTTCTAAATTTTTTAAAAATTGATTTTCTATATTTAAATGTTTTTCAAAAAATTTCTCAACTAATTTACTGTATTTTATAATTAATTCTATTTCATCTATATTACCTTTAAACATCTATTTCTCCTTATTTTTTAAAGTTATAGATTTTATTTTAGTAACTTTTAAATCATCTTCTGTCATTTTATTTAATTCTTCAATAATTTCTTTACTTTCTTCATCAGAACAATAATCAACTTGTGATAATTTAAAGAAAAAATCATTTTTTATTTCTTTTACTTCTTTTTCAATAGCATTACGAATGAAATCTGTTAAACTAATGGAAAAAACTTCTGTTATTTTATTTATTTCTTCAAGTAAAGATTTACTCAATCTTAAACTAACTGATTTATTAATATCTTTATTTTCAGTTACTAAATTTTTCATATAAATTCCTCCTATCTTAATAGAAATATTATATTTATTGTAATCTTTATTTTATTATCTGTCAATTATTTTTTGCATTTCTTGTATTTCATATAATAAAAGCATCCATAAATATGGATGCCTTTATTTTTTATTTTATTTAAATCTCTTTAATCTCAAAGCATTACTTACAACAGACACAGAACTCATTCCCATAGCAAGCCCTGCTATCATTGGATTTAGTAAATGTCCTGTAAATAAATATAGTAAACCTCCAGCTATTGGAATACCACAACTGTTATAGAAAAATGCCCAAAATAAATTTTCTTTAATATTTTTTATAGTTGCTCTACTCAATCTTATAGCAGTAAAAATAGTTTCTATATCTTTCCCCATAAGTACAATATCAGCACTTTCTATTGCAATATCTGTTCCACTTCCTATTGCCATTCCAACATCTGCCTGTGCAAGTGCAGGAGAATCATTTATACCATCTCCAATCATAGCAACTTTTTTATCTTGCTCTTGTAATTCCTTAACTTTTTTATATTTGTCTTCAGGGGACACTTCTGCAATAACATCATCTATTCCCAATTTTTCTGCTATAACTTTTGCAGTTCTTTCATTGTCACCTGTAAGCATGTATGTTTTTATATTTTCTTTTTTTAATTTCTTTATAAGTTCAAGACTTTCATTTCTAACAACATCTGCCAATGTTATAAAAGCTATTAACTTTTCTTCATTAGCTAGAAGTATAGTTGTCTTTCCTTGTAATTCATATTTATGTATTTCTTCTTCATGTAAATTCTTTATTCTATTATCAAGAAGTAATTTTTTATTTCCTAATAAATATTTTTTATCTTCAATTTCTCCAATTACTCCCCTACCTGAAATAGATAAGAAATTTTTTACATCATACAAATTTATATTTTTTTCTTTTGCTTCATCATAAACTGCTTTTCCTAGTGGATGTTCTGAACTTACTTCCATAGAAGCAGCTATTTTTAATATTTCATCTTTATCTATATTATCTAAACTCACTATATCTATAACTTTTGGTGTTCCTTCTGTCAAAGTACCTGTTTTATCAAAAACAATAGTATCAATTTGATTTAATTTTTCTAGAGCTTCACCAGATTTTATAAGAATACCTAATTCTGCTCCCTTACCTGTTCCAACCATTATAGCAGTTGGTGTGGCAAGTCCTAATGAACAAGGACAGGCAATTATAAGTATAGATATAAAAATAGTCAATACAAATTCAAATGGATTTTGATTTACTGATACTACATTGTACTTTATTAAAAACCACCAAAGTAGAGCTGCAAAAATGGCAACAAAGATAACTGTTGGAACAAATATTAAAGAAACTTTATCTGCTAGTCTTGCTATTGGTGCTTTTGTCATTTGTGCATCTTCAACAAGTTTGGCTATTTTTGATATTAGAGTTTCTCCTTCTGTTGCATTTACGACAACTTTCAATGCTCCATCTTTATTTATACTTCCACTATATACTTTATCATTTTCAGACTTTTCAACTGGTATACTTTCACCAGTAATCATAGCTTCATCAATAGTTGAATGTCCTTCTATTATTACACCGTCAACTGGAATTTTTTCACCAGGCTTTATAAAAACAATATCTCCTTTTGATACTTCTTCTATACCTATTTCAATTACTTCACCATTTCTTATAATATTAGCTTTTTTTGCTTGAAAATTTACCAATTTCTTTATTGCAGCTGAAGCTTTACCTTTGCTTAAAGTTTCTAAGTATTTCCCCAACATTACAAAGGCTATTATCATTGCAGCTGATTCATAATATAGTGAATGCATTAAGTGTATATTCTTATCTGCAAATATTTTATAACTTATATATAAACTATATATAAATGCTGAACTTGTCCCCACTGCTACCAAGCTATCCATATTAGGACTTAACATAAATAATTGCCTAAAACCAACCTTATAGAATCTTTTTCCAATTATCATTACAGTTACAGCTATAACAAATTGCACTGCCACATAATTAGCTATATTATCCACAGGATAAATTATATGAGGAACTGGTAATCCAAGCATATGACTCATAGATATATACATCAGTATCAAAGATAAGATTATTGCAATTTTTGATTTAGTTAATTCTGATTTTAATTTTTTTTCTGCTCTGATTGCTTCTTCTTTATCTTTTAAATCTTCTCTTCTTTTTGGAGTATATCCCAGTTTTTCAATTATTTTCATAATTTCACTAGCTTTTATTTCTTTTTCATTATATTCAATATCTGCCATATTATTTGAAATATTAACAAGAGCTTTTTCTACTCCACCAGTCCTTGATAATTTTCTTTCAATTTTTGCAACACAAGCTTGACAACTGATACCATCAATTTTTAATTCTAATTTCTTGTTATCTCTTTCTTGGTTATTGTCAACCTCTGCTCCTAATTTTATATCATTTTCCATTATACTCACCTTAGTTTCTTTTCAAACAAAAGAACTAAACTAAATCATAACCTGCATCATCTAGTTTTTCCCTTATTTCATTTAATACACTATCATTTTCTGCTTCTACTTCTGCTGAACCAATTTTTACATCTAAAACTTTTATTCCTTTTATTTCTCCTAATGCTTCTTTAACAGATTTTACACAGTGTTCACAAGCCATACCATTAATTTTTAAATTTAATTTCATATATATCACTCCTTTTAATTTTTTAAGTAACAATTGATTACTTATTCAACTATTATTATACTCCCATATTTTCATTTGTCAAATATTTTTTACTAAAATACTAAACTTTTATTTTTTATAAATATCTCCTCTACTATTGGCTTTAATAATAAAGGTATAGATTTTTAAATTATCATTTTCCATTTTTATTAAAAATATAACTCTGAAACTTCCTATTCTCATTCTAAAAGCTTTTAATTTTTTAAAAACTTCTGGCTTTTCTTTTAATTTTCCTTGATATACTTTTATATCTATATTCTTATCCCCATTTACCATTTTTTTTATATTTTCTTTAAATTTAATAAAAATTTCAGGTTGTTTTTTAAAAAATTTTATGACTTCATTTGAAAAACCATAATAATATATTATTTTTGTTTCTTCATCAATTTCTTCAAAATATTTTTCTGGCATCTTTAACCTCTTAACTAAAAAATTTTTCTATCTTTTTTATTTCTTCTTCTGTTAAATTTTTAATAGAACTATCAATTTCTTTTGCTTCTTCTTTGGATACTTCTTGTAAATTATCTAAATAATTAAAAAAATTTTTTATTTTTTCCTTAGATTTTTCTTGTTCTATTTTTTCTATTTTAATAAAATCAGATACTAAATCTCTTAATATATCTGAAACTCTTTTTTTCATTGCAAATGCCTTATCTTTTAATAACTCATAATCTTTTTCTTCAATGTTAAAACTTGTTGTTTTTAATCCCATTTTTCTCCTCCTAAGTAAAAATATTATATCATAATATCATATTATAATAATATCATATTATTTTAATTTTTTCTATAAGTAAAAAGAGAATAGTCTGAACTATTCCCTATTTCTTAATATATTTTTCTTTCACATATTCCAACATTTCTTCTTTTTTATTTTTTATTTCTTCTGACAAATATTTATCCAATAAATCTCTTTTAATTTGCCCTATCTCTGTTCCTGTGAAACCTAATTCTATTAAATCTTTTCCATTTATAGCTAAATCGTTAACTGTTACTTGCATCTGTTTTTCTACTGCTCTTTTTAGTCTTTCATGTAAATCATTTTCTGTGCTAACAACTTCATTATTTTTAGAGCCATTATCTGCATTGCAATGCTCAATCAATCTCCATAGATTATCATAGCCCATTTCAGATAATAACTTATTGAATTTTTTATCTGTAACATCTCTATATAAAATCATATGTTTTTTTATAATTTCTGCCACAGTGTCTATTAATTTTACTGGTAATTTTAATCTAGTTAAGATATCTCTTGCCATGTCAGCACCAACTATTTCATGAGTTTTATAATGAGCTATTCCTTTTTCATCAAAAGTTTGAACAATAGGTTTTGCAATATCATGTAAAAGAGCTGAATATTTTAACTCTAAATCAGCAGGAACTTTACTCACAACGCTTATAATATGATTGAACAAATCTAAATTATGGTGTGGGTTATATTGCTCAAAATCATAAGTTGCTTTAAATTCAGGAATTATAAGCTCTAATACTCCTGTGTCCTTCATCAAAGTTAAAGCATTTTTTATATTTTCTCCCAATAATAACTTACTAAATTCCATAGTGATTCTTTCTTCTGGAATATTTTTAAGTAAATATTTTTGTTTTTTTATTGCTTCAATAGTATTTTCAGATAGAGAAAAATTAAGTCTAGACATAAATCTAAATGCTCTCAATACACGAAGAGGATCTTCTATTATTCTTTCTTCTGCATTTCCAACAAAATTTATCACTTTATTTTCTATATCTTTTTGTCCATTGAACAAATCAACTATTCCCTCTGTTTCATTATATGCCATAGCATTTATTGTAAAATCTCTTCTTGCCAAGTCATTTTTTATATCATCTACAAAACTAACTTTTTTTTCTTCAGGAATTATTTTTATTCCATCTTTTTCTTCATAGTTATCTTCTCTAAATTTTGCTATTTCATAATCTATGTCATTAACTCTTATTCTTAAAACTCCAAAAGACTTTCCTGTTTCTTTGGGATTATATTTATTGAATAAATCTTTCAATGTTTCATAAGGAAGATTTGTTGTAAAATCAACATCTTTGGGTTTTAAACCAAGTAAGATATCCCTTATTGCTCCCCCAACTATATAGCCTTTTCCATATTTATTTAGTTTATTTAATATTTCTATTTCTACTTCACTAAAATTATTTATAGAAATCTTATTCATATGCTTTCCTCGTTATTCTGCAATGATATTATTAATATCATCAAAGAAACTTTCTGTTGTAATTATTATTACTCTATCTCCTTCATTTATAACATCAGTACCTTTTGGGAAAATAGCAACATTATTTCTAACTATATATGCTATAAGTAAATTTTTCTTAATTTTTAAATCTTTTAAAGGAATATTATTTATTTTACTATCGGAATTTACCAAAATTTCTATGGCTTCAACTGCATTATTTTCAAGCCTATAAAAATTTTCTATTAAAGTTTTCTTTTTGTTAGCAATAGAACGAACAACTCTAACTATATTGTCAGCTATTATCTTTTTAGGAGTTATTATAGATTGAAAGCTATTTTCTCCCAATATATCAACAAAAGATAATTTATTTAGCTTAGTAATAATCTTCTTTATACCTATTTTCTTAGCATAAATTGAAATAAACATATTAATTTCATCTATACCTGTTATAGATATACAAGAATCATAATTTTGAAAATTTTCCTCTTTTAATACTTCTTCATTACTTCCATCAGCATTAATAATTGTTGCTCCTGGCAAACTTTCACTAAACTTATTTGCTTTTTTAGGATTTATTTCAACTATTTTAACTGTTATTTTATCTTTTAAAAGTTCTTCTGCAAGATAGTGGCTAATTATTCCAGCACCTATTATAAAGGCAGACTTTATCTTTCTTCTGTCTTTTCCAAGTGCATCTTGGAATTTTATAATCTCACTATTACTTCCAGTTATATAGATTCTATCATCACCTTTTATAAAACTATTTCCAGAAGGTATAATTATTTGCTCATCTCTTTTTATTATACAAACCAATAAATTAGGAAAGAATTTTTGTTTAAAATCAAAAAGTGAAACATTATCTAAAATTGAACCCTTATCTATATGAAACTCAACAAGTTTTAGTTTTCCATCTAAAAAGTTTTCAACATTTAATGCTTCTGGGAAGTCTATATTTTGTTTTATATATTTTGCTGCTTCAAGTTCTGGATTTATAACTAAATCTATTCCTAAAGATTCTGTCATAAAATCAAGTTGAGATGAATAATCTGTACTTCTGACTCTGGCAATAGTGTATTTTGCTCCTAATTTTTTAGCTATAACTGAGGCTATTATATTTATTTCATCTTTTTCAGTAACAGCTATAAATACATCTGCTTTTGGGACTTCTGCTTCCATCTGTGCATCGTAGCTCACTCCACTCCCCACAAAACCCATAATATCATTATTGGCTAAAATTTTTTCAAGTATTTTTACATCTTGTTCAATTAAAATTATGTCGTTTCCCTCTAATGATAAATCACGACAAAGAAGTTCTCCAACTTTACCTGCTCCTACAATTACAATTTTCATTTTACCCCTATCCTCTTATTTTTTATATACATAAGCTGTAAATTCTTCATAATCTTTTTTATCCACTATTTTATATCCATAATCTTCAATATTTGGAAGATATAGTGGCTCTACTGCTTTTTTAACTTCAACAGTATCTTTTATTTTTGAAAAGAAAATCTCATCAATTTCAAAATTATCTAAAAAATATTTATAGATACTATATCCCCCAGCAATAAAAATAGTCTTATTTTCTAAAGTTAAATCTTCAATTAATTTAGGCACATCCATATTTCTATGAAGAGTTATTACTTCTCTATTTTTTTTCATAAGCTCAATAGGAACATATTTTGCAGTTGTTCCTCCGAATAAAACAGTATTTCCAATAGTTTTACTTTTGAAATACATAAGTTCTTCTTTTATATGCCATAACATACCATTGCTATTTTCATCAGGAGTTCTATCTCCAATTAAATTATCTTTTCCAACACAAACTATCATTTTTAAATTTTTATAGTATTTCTTTTCCATTAAATAGCCACCTCATAGCTAACTTTTTCTCCATACTTATAATCAATTATTTCTATATCATCAGGTTTAAAATCAAATATTGATTTAAAATTATTTATTTTTATTTTTGCTGGCTCAAATGTTTCACCATTAACTTGCTTTATTAATTTATCATAATGTCTATCATAGATATGTACATTATGTATATTCCAAATAACTTCCGCTGGCTCAAGTCCACATTCAAGTGCTACTAACTTATGCAAAACTGAATATTGGAAGACATTAGCAACTAAACCTAATGCTACATCACAACTTCTTTGTCTAACTTCTAAATATAATTTATTCCCAATTACTGACCATTGTGTTAAGTGTACACAAGGTGTTAATGCCATTTCTGAAAGTTCATTAGGAATCCAAATTTCTGTCATAATCCTTCTGCTATTAGGATTTTTTTTAAGTTCATTTATTACATAATGAAGTTGAGATTTTTGTCCAAAAGTTTCTTGGGCTATTTGATAACCATAGGCTTTCCCAATAGTCCCATCTTGCATCTTCCATTCATCCCAAAACTTACAACCCAACTCATCTAAAACATCTACATTATTTGATTGTAATATCCATATCCAATATAGTTCTCTTATTGGTGCTTTACTTGGTGCAAATCTTGAAGTTATTAAATGTGCTTCATCATCTGAATTATCAAGTCTAAATTGATAACCTATATAGCTTTTATAATGTGCAGCTGTTCCATCTGCATATTTTGTTCTAACATTTCCTTCACTCCAAATTCCTTTTTCTGCTATTGTGTCAACTATATCTTTATATATCTTATCAAATCTGGCTCCCATCACCCTACTCCTATTTTTTTATTTTATATTATTATACCACATAAGTATTTAAAAATAAGGTAATTTTTGGGAAGTTATTTTGATAACTAAAAACATTATATTTAAACAGTTGGAAAATTTCTCAAAATTAATATCATTATCAAATATATTAATGTTATATCAATAAAGAAATATGAAAAATAAATTATAAAATCTTTTTTAGTAATTTTCTTTTTCCAAAAATCATATAGTGAACTACTCCCACTTGTAGAAGTGGGAGCTTCTTGGGAAGTATGTGCTTTTATTAGCCACATATA
>ERZ773100.1504-NODE-1504-length-10637-cov-5.030807_pt1 | contig 10637 bp, 10 predicted proteins | sample MGYA00511119_ERZ773100 | MGnify/ENA primary metagenome ERZ773100 (study PRJEB29015, sample SAMEA2738000) | human oral metagenome | biome: human oral; feature: human-associated habitat; material: dental | place: China | collected 2111 ...
CACGCGTGGTTCTGCTTTCCGTAGGGGTACAGAGATTAAAACCACGCGTGGTTTTGCTTTCCGTAGGGGTACGGAGATTAAAACCACATGTGGTTTTGCTTTCCGTAGGGGTACAGACATTAAAACCACGCGTGGTTTTGCTTTCCGTAGAGGTACAGACATTAAAACCACGCGTGGTTTTGCTTTCCGTAGAGGTACAGACATGAGAACCACGTACTGGGAGTGGCTCCCTATTCCTTGATATCGGAGATACGCAAGAGGGATTGATACACGGACCGGCCTTCGGATGGCCTTCGTTAGAGGTTTTCACTCTGTTCCGTCCGCTCCTATATAGATGTAAGCAAAGGCCCGCGTGGTAAAGAAAATTTGAAAGTTATTTGCTGCTGTGATAAGCTTTTCTATTTTTGCGACGGATACCTAAAAAACAATAGCTTATGGCAAGAGTTAAAGGAATGGTAGTCGTAAACACCGAAAGGTGTAAAGGCTGCGACTTATGTGTAGTAGCGTGTCCCAGTGACGTCTTGGAGTTGCATCCGCGAGAGGTCAACAATAAGGGATACCATTATGTGTACATGAAGACGCCTAAGGCGTGCACTGGCTGCTGTAGCTGCGGCTGGGTGTGCCCAGACGCCTGTCTGACGATTTACAGGGCTAAAGTAGGATGAACGAGTCATGGAAGATGTCAGATTAATGAAGGGAAACGAAGCGATCGCACATGCTGCGATACGCTCCGGAGCGGACGGCTATTTCGGTTATCCGATCACGCCACAGTCCGAGGTAATGGAGACATTGATGGCTGAGAAGCCTTGGGAAACGACCGGTATGGTCGTCCTGCAGGCTGAGAGCGAGGTCTCCTCGATCAACATGGTGTATGGTGCTGCGGGGTCGGGCAAACGAGTGATGACCTCTTCGTCCAGCCCGGGCATGAGCTTGATGCAGGAGGGCGTCTCTTACATCGCGGGTGCCGAGCTGCCCTGTTTGCTGGTGAACGTTATGCGTGGCGGCCCGGGTCTGGGAACGATCCAGCCGAGTCAGGCAGACTATTTCCAAACTGTCAAAGGCGGCGGGCATGGCGATTATCGCCTCATCACACTGGCCCCCTCGTCGGTGCAGGAGATGGCCGACTTCGTGGCGCTGGGCTTTGACCTGGCGTTCAAGTATCGGACGCCGGCCATGGTGCTCTCTGACGGTATGATCGGGCAGCTGATGGAGAAGGTGGTGCTGCCGCCTTTCCGTCCACGCAAGACGGACGAAGAAATCGAGAAAGAATCGCCTTGGGCCACGACGGGTCGCAAGGGTGGGCGCGAGCCAAACATCATCACGTCGCTCGAGCTCGATCCGTCCATCATGGAGAAGCGCAACCTGCACCTGTTAGAGAAGTATCGCCAGATCGAAGAGAACGAGGTGCGCTACGAAGAAATCGGCTGTGAGGATGCCGACTATCTGTTGGTTGCCTTCGGTTCGTCGGCTCGCATTTGCCAGAAGGCCATGGAAGTGGCGCGTGGCGAGGGACTGAAGCTGGGTCTGCTTAGGCCCATCACCCTGTGGCCGTTCCCCACGAAGGCCATCTCAGACCGTGCGGACAAAGTCAAGGGCATCCTCTCCGTCGAGCTCAACGCGGGCCAGATGGTAGAAGACGTTCGGCTGGCCGTCAACGGACGCGTGAAAGTGGAACACTTCGGCCGCTTGGGCGGAATTGTCTTCACACCGGACGAGATCATCGCCGCGGTGAAGGAGAAACTGATGTGACGCTTATACCGTAAACATTGAAAGGAGACCAGACAAGATGAGACGCGGAGACCGATGGGACGAACTATTCACGTTACTATTCATGCTGCTCGCCATCGCGGCCGGCATCCTCTATTTTACGGTAAAAGGAAATCGCCTGCCCTTCATACTGTGCGGTGGCGCGGCTATCCTGCTGCGACTGGTGCAGTATTTCCTACGAATGGGCGGGCGATAAGTCGATAATCATAAAAGACACCTGCATAAAATGGAAACATTAGAATTGATCGAAACCGAAACTGAGTTGGTGGAAACGCTGACCGAACCCAATGAGATAGACTTTGATATCATCAAACCGGAAAACCTCGTCTACACGAAGCCGGCGCTGATGAACGATACCCCCATGCACTACTGCCCCGGCTGTAGCCACGGCGTGATCCACAAACTGGTCGCGGAAGTGATCGGCGAGATGGGCATGGAGGATAAGACGGTGGCCGTGTCACCTGTGGGCTGCGCCGTCTTTGCATACAACTATATTGATGTGGACTGGGTGGAAGCGGCCCACGGACGCGCACCGGCCGTAGCCACGGCCCTCAAACGCGTGAACCCGGGCAAGCTGGTCTTCACCTATCAGGGCGACGGCGACTTGGCCGCCATCGGTACCGCTGAGACCATCCACGCCGCCAATCGCGGGGAAAACATCGTCATCATCTTCGTCAACAACGCCATCTACGGCATGACGGGCGGACAGATGGCCCCCACCACGCTGATCGGTATGCCTACCGCCACCTGCCCCTACGGCCGCGACGTGGCCCTGAATGGCTACCCGCTCAAGATTGGTAACATCCTGGCTCAGCTCGACGGCACCTGCCTCGTTACCCGCCAGAGCGTCCAGACACCCGCCGCTGTAAGGAAGACGAAGAAGATGCTCCGACTGGCTTTCGAGAACTCGATGGCCGGCAAAGGCACCTCCGTTGTGGAAGTCGTTTCGACCTGCTCGTCAGGCTGGAAGAAGTCGCCCACGGCATCCAACCGCTGGATGGAAGAGAACATGTTCCCCGCCTATCCGCTGGGCGACCTGAAGAATATCTGACCCCGATCCGTTTAACCGATAAAGAAGATACAACCATGCAACATGAGATTATCATCGCCGGATTCGGCGGACAGGGAGTGCTCTCGATGGGTAAGATTTTGGCTTACTCGGGGCTGATGGAAGACAAGGAGGTCACCTGGATGCCCTCCTACGGCCCGGAGCAGCGCGGCGGTACGGCCAACGTGACCGTGATTCTGAATGACGAGCGGATCAGCTCGCCGATCTTGAACTCGTACGACATAGCCATCGTGCTCAATCAACCCTCGTTGGACAAGTTTGAGCCGAAGGTGAAGCCGGGCGGCGTCCTGATCTACGACGGCTACGGCATACAGCGCCCCGCCACACGCACCGATATCAACGTCTATCGTATCGACGCGATGGACGCGGCTACGGAGCTGAACATGCAGAAGACGTTCAACATGATCGTCCTCGGCGGCCTCCTCAAGGTGGTGCCGATGGTACAGATGGAGAGCGTCCTGCGTGGGCTGAAGAAGACGCTCCCTGAGCGGCACCACAAGCTGATCCCCGTCAACGAGGAGGCTATCCGCAAGGGTATGGAGCTGATTCGTAAGGTCGGCTAAGGCCGGCCGCACTTGATACGATTTTTCTTTTTCATAAGTCATCAACATTAGACGTGAGCCGTCGCCTTCAGAGTGCTTAACTCGGGCGGCGGCTCTTTTTTTGCCTGTATCGGATGCAGATCGGGAAGCGCATCTTTTGAAAAGACGTCGGTGATCTCCGAAGCCGCGTCATGTCGCATGAAATGGCATTTCCGGCCGTCGAAGCCGTTTCATGTCGCACGAAATGGCATTTCCGGTCGTCGAAGCCGTTTCATGTCGCATGAAATGACATTTCCGGTCGTCGAAGCCGTTTCATGTCGCATGAAATGACATTTCCACCCCTCGAAACCGTTAACTGGTGACCCGAAATGGCTGCAAACCTCTTTTTGGTCGTTTCTGGCGACCCGAAATGGCTGCAAACCTCTTTTTGGTCATTTCTGGTCACCCGAAATGGCCACAAACTACTTTTTAGCCGTTTCGGGCGAAAAGATGCGCTTTCGAGGTGGGCGATACGTCTGCCCAAAAAGCAGAAAGGCCGTTCGACACTTTGTCAAACGGCCTTTTTTCGTGGATACAGGGGGGGCACCGAACGGGCGGCTACTCGTTGCTCTTGCTTTCCTCCGTCATGCGACGGATGATGCTGTAGGCGCTCGGCAGACCCAACTCGCCGGCTTTGCTCAGGTCGGCGATGCCGCGCGTGGCGTTGCCCATCGAGAGCTCGGCCAGCCCACGATTGAAGTAGGCCTCGGCCAGCTCGGGGTCGCGGCGGATGGCCTCGTCATAGTCGGCGATGGCGGCGCGGAAGTCTCGGCCCGTGCAGCGCAGGTTGCCGCGGTTGAAGTAGGCAAAGGCGAAGTCCGGAGCGAGGCGGATAACCTGGTCATAGTCGCGCAAGATCAGCTCGTGCTCATGCCGTCGGGCCTCGTCGGCGGGGGAGGGGTCGCGGGTGTCGGCCGAGGTGGACGGTCGCGTGGCGGCGCCGAATCGGAAGGGCGAGGCGGCGGCAGATGTGACGTCAGGCTGTTGCGAACGCGCGGACTCGAGCTGCTTGTAACGCACCACGGCGCGGGCGAAGTAGGCGAGGGGGGCAGCGTCCGGGGCCAGCTCAATCGTGCGGTCGAGATCGCGCAAGGCCTCGGTGAAATCCTGCACGAGCAGGTAGTCTAGGGCGCGCCCGAAGTGCAGATCGGCGTTGCCGGGCGTGCGTTCGATGCGCTTGGAATAGCTGTCGATGGAGGCGAAGTGGGCCGCGATCTGTTCTTCGGTCAGGGCCGCCTCGCGGTTGGTTAGGAGCAGTCGCCAGGCCAGCACCCGACGGTCGTTGAAGCGCTCCACAAGCCGGTCGTAGAAGACGCGCTCGCGGACGTCGGCCTGCCGTTCGTAGTACGTAAGGACGAACATCGGCTCCAGCTCCACCTGCACGTTGCGGTCCTGCACTCGGCCGCGGATCTCGCTTTGATATTTGCTTTTCTGCTCCTCCTTGCGGTCGTAGACGACGAGGCGGCTGAACTTTTCGATGTTGCGGTCCGACTCCTCGCGCGTGCGATCGTTGGCGCCCGACCGGGTGCTGTCCTTCGCGGCGGTGGAGGCGACGCTGCGACGTCCACGCCGGCGATCCTCCTCGATCTTCATCGCCGCGATATAGTCGCGATCGGCGCCCTTGAGGTCGTTCAGGCGTCGCTTCACGTCGGCGCGGTAATAGTAGCCCTGGACAAAGTCGGGGTAGCGACGGAGTACGGCGTCGAGGTCGCGGATCGTGGCGCGGTAGTCGCCCGTTTTGAAGAGCAACGTGGCGCGGTTGAAGCGGGCGATGTCGTTGTCAGGCTCCAGTCGGAGCACGACGTCGAAGTCCTCGATGGCGCGGTTGTCGTCTCCCACCTGCGCGCGGAGCAGTCCGCGGTTGAAGCGGGCGATGCGGTTGTCGGCGTCCATTTCGATCACCTGATCATAGTCGGCCATCGCGCCGCGCAGGTCGTTCAGCTCGTAGCGCACTAGTCCGCGGTTGATGTAATAACCGGGCTCCCGCGTGTTGAGTCGGATGGCTTGGTCGAGATCCTTGAGCGCCTCGGTGTAGCGGCCGGACTGGTAAAGCGTCAGGGCGCGGTTGGCGTAGCACGGTGCATAGAACGAATCGAGGGCGATGGCCCGATCGTAGTCCGAAAGCGCCTTCGCCGTGTCGCCCTTTTCGAGATACATGGCGGCGCGCGTGAGGTAGCCCAGCGACTGCTTCGGGTGCGCGCGAATCAATTCCTCGAAGACTTGCTCGGCGTCCGTGAAATCCTTCTTCTGTACATATGCGATGGCTTTGTTCGACATCATCGCCCGGTCGCCCGGCTTGAACTCCAGCCCCTTCGTGTAATCCTCGATCGCTTCGGCATACTTCTCGAGGCTCTGCCGGGCGATGCCGCGCGCATAGTAGGCCTGCGCCAGGAAAGGGTTGCGCTCGAGGCTGAGCGTGCAATCTTCTTCGGCGCCCTGGAAGTCATCTAAGTTCAGCTTCGCCACAGCGCGGTAGAAGTACGGCTCAGCCATCCATGGCTTGGCCTTGATCACCTGGTTGAAGTACTGGATGGACAGGACATAATCCTCGAAATAGAGCGCATTACGGCCGATGGCCATCACCCGGTCGGTGTTGACCTGCGCCTGCATGTTGACCGCGATCGCGAGCAGGAAGAAGAGGTATGTCAGTGCCCGTCTCATGGCGACTTACTTTTTGTTGGCCGGCTTGATGCGGTAGCGGCACGACGCTTTGCCCTTGATGATGTTGTTCAGCTTGGCCTTGTTCAGCTGCCGGCGGATGGGCGAGATGTTGTCGATGAAGAGCTCTCCAGCCAAGTGTTCGCACTCGTGCTCTACGATGCGCGCGGCGAATCCGCCCAGCGCCTCCTCGACCGGCTCGAAGCGTTCGTTCAGGTACTTCACGCGGATGCGCTCGGCCCGCGTCACGCGCTCATGCACGCCGGGGAAGCTGAGGCATCCCTCCTCATAGGTCACGCGTTCCGGACTCTCCTCCACGATCTCGGGGTTGATCAGCACGCGTTTGAAGTCTTTGCAGTCCAGGTGATCGTTGGCCAGCGGTGTGCCGTCGATCACAAGCAGCTTGATGGAGCGCCCGATCTGCGGCGCGGCCAGCCCGATGCCGTCAGCATTGTACATCGTCTCAAACATGTCGGCGATCAGCTGTTGCAGCTCAGGATAGCTGCTGTCGATGGGCTTCGTTTCTTCTCTTAGTACGGCTTGGCCGTAGGTATAAATCGGTAGTATCATTAGTAGTAATAAGTAGTTATGTGGGCCTGATGCCCACAGTCGTTATAGGGTTGTTATAAGTAGTCAAAGTAGGTGTGGATGACCGGTAGCGCCGGGACTTTTCATCCATTCCATATAGCCCTGCAGGATGAGCACGGCGCTGATCTCGTCGACCAAGGCTTTGTCTTGCCGACGTTTCCGACCGAGTCCTCCGTCGATCATCGCCCGATGTGCCATGACAGACGTGAAGCGTTCGTCGTAAAACGTGACCTCCACACCTGCCGGCAGTGCGGCCTCCAACCGACGGGCGAAGGCCTCTACCCGAGCCATATTTTCCGACGGCCGATTGTCCATCTGCTTGGGCAGCCCCACGACGACCCGCTCCAGTGGTTCGCGTGCGGCATAGGCCACGATATAGTTCACGGCCTCCGCACTGGCCACCGTCGTCAGCCCGCCGGCTGCGATTTGCAGCGTGTCGGTGACGGCCAGCCCTGTACGCTTTGCGCCGTAGTCCACGGCTAGGATTCGTCCCATCGTCAGTACGCGTTTTTTTCGCCTTGAAACATGTTGATCACCGTCACGTAGATGATCTTCAGATCGAGGAAGAAGGACCAGTTTTCGATGTACCACACGTCGCGCTTGACGCGTCCCTCCATCTGCTCCAGCGTCTTCGTCTCGCCGCGATAGCCCGTGATCTGCGCCCAACCCGTGATGCCGGGTTTAACCAGATGGCGCACCATGTATTTGTCGATCAGCTTCGAGTATTGCTCGGTGTGCTTGAGCATGTGCGGCCGCGGCCCGACGACGGACATGTCGCCCTTCAGCACGTTCACAAACTGTGGGATCTCGTCCAGATTCGTATGTCGGAGGAAGGCCCCGATCGGCGTCGTGCGTGGGTCGTCGCGCGTGGCCTGTTTCTCGTCGGCCTCCTTGTTGACGCGCATGGTGCGGAACTTATAGCAGTCAAATTCCTTGCCGTAGAGCCCCGTGCGCTTCTGCTTGAACAGGATCGGCCCGGGCGAGCTGAGCTTGATCAGCAGCCCGATCACGAGATAGAGCATGGGGTAAAGGAGCAGCATCACCAGCGACGAAAAGAGGATGTCGAACGCCCGCTTCACGGCTCGGTTCGAGGCCGACTGCAGCGGCTCGTTGCGGATCGACAGCAGGGGCACGTACTCCATGATTTCCATCACCATACTCTTTTTGATATCGCGATAAAAATCAGGCAGAATGTAGAAGCGGATCATGTGCTTCTCGGCGAACGACAGCAGCCCCGAGATCTTCTCGCTATTGGCCCCCGGGATGGTGCAATAAATCTCGTCCACGGGGTGCGCTTCGATGAAGGCTTCCGTCTCCTTCAGCCTCCCGAGGTAGTTCGGCAGTTCGCCTCGAAGCGCCTCGTTATCATCGAAAAAGCCGTACACATTGAAGCCGTACGCCATGTCGTTTTTGAGCACTTTGTACAGCTCCAGCCCGTTCTTTCCGGCCCCCACAATGATCACGTTTTTCACGCTGTACCCCTTCCGTCGATAGATCTTTACAATCACCCGCATCACCACGCGCCACAGCGAAAAAGCTACCAACAGCGTGCCATAAAGAATGATCAGAAAGCGCGCCGATCCGTGCCCGATACGCATGAAAATGAGGCATGTGGTGAACATGATCATCTGAAACGTAATCAGCATGAACGACCGTTTGACGATGTTGTCCAAGAAGACCACCGAGAGGTGCACCCGGACGGGAACGAAGTAGAGGGCGAAGAAGTAACAGAAGTTCAGCAACAGGATGATTTCCTTGAGGCTGTGACCGATAAGTCGCGTGTAATCAGCGCTGAGCGCACGATATAAAACGAGAAACAGGGCATTGATGAGCACCAAGTCACCCACCCCGATCAACCATTGAAGAAAATATCCCTGTCTCGAGTTTTTTTCCATTTCCACTTGAAGTTAAGGCAAAGGTACGGACGATTATCCCAGCGCACAAAATGGCACGAATCAGCGGATCTACGTCGTGCGGACCGGCCACACCGCCGCTTGGAAGCGCTTTTTGGGCCATCAAACGGCCCGTCATGCCGCATTCCGACCCCTTGTTTTGCGTCCGATCGCCCCCTTGTCTTATTCCCGTGCTTGGTCTCTCGTCTGTCTCTCCAAGCAGTCCTATAATCTCAATATTTCATCTGAATGTATATCTCCATAGCCTATGAAAGATGATATTAGTGTATTTATTTAGTATTATTGACTATGATATTAAGTGTATTGTCTGTTATTTATTTTCATAGGATGCGAGGGAGTATATGCGTATAAAGAAGATACATCATAGCCTATAATTCTTTCTATTTATATGTGTAGAGGTATTCATAGCATATAATGGGAGGTATAATCTATCTAAGGGCTATTCATAGGCTATGATTTTTATGTTTCATGCGTATAAGAACTTTCATAGCATATGATAGATGGGATCTATTCCATAAAGTATCATCATAGACTATGATTCATACTTTTCATATGTAGAAGGATCGTCATAGCCTATGACGATCGTCTCTCTTTTAGAAATACCTTTGCGCAAGGAGGAGTTGGGTCTTTGTTCGCTGTCGAAGTGACAAAATGGCATGCGGTCAGGTCTCGACAACTCGAAAAAGTACACATATTATAATGTAAGGAGAACGACAAAATGAAAGTAGATGGATTGAGCATAGGACTGCTCCTTTCGATGGAAGATTTTGGCTATCAATCCCTGATACAGGAGATGCTTCCGGATCTGCCGCTCGAAACCGCGGATGAAGGCTATTCCGACAAACTCAAATCGGCCGTCGAGGACTATCGGGCGGCTTATCGTGCGTTCGACGACGCCGTCGAAACCTCTGGAACCACCTCTCCAGCCGTCATCGCCGCCCGCCACGACAAGGCGCGCGACAATGCCTGGCGTACCCTTCGCGCTTACGTTAAGGTCTGCACCCGCCATCCTGATCCGGACGTGGCTGCCACCTCAACCCGCGCCCTTCAACTGATCCGTAACATCGGCGACCTCTCCATTCGGAACCGTACCGACGAAACCGGGCGCCTCAATACCCTCATTCAGAGCCTTCGCGAGATTGGCGACGCCCCACTCGCGCAGGCTGGTGTTACGCCTTTTATCGACGATCTGGAGCGTAAGGATCGTGCCTATCGAGAGGCTTATCAACACTGGATAGACGTCAAGGGCGACCGTACGATTGGCCTCGTCCAACTCAAACGGCGCGCTGCCGACGCCGCCTATCGCAACCTTATTACGACTGTCAACGCCCTCATCCACCTCAATGGTGACGCACCCTACGCCGCCTTCGTGCGCTCGGTCAACGCCCTCATCAAGCGCAACAAGACGACCCTTATCACCCGCCAGACCCTCCGTGCCAAGCGTCACCACTCACTCATAGCGCCCTCTCCCGCAACCGAAAACCAGCAGCACTCCGAATCATGAACGTCGAACTTTGGATGATCGGCAAAACCGACCTCTCCTATTGGCGCGAAGCACAAGACGAGTATGTCCGCCGCCTGACCCACTATCTACCCTTCTCCTTACGCATCATTCCCGACGTCAAAAACGCCGCCCGCCTCACCGAATCGCAGCAAAAAGCCCAAGAAGGCCAACAGATCCTGAAAGTGCTACAACCAAGCGATCAATGTATCTTACTCGACGAAAAGGGTACCGAACACACCTCCGTTGGCTTCTCTGTCTACCTCTCGAAGCGACTGCAACAGCCCTCCAGACGGCTTATTTTCGTCATTGGCGGCCCTTACGGGTTCAGTGACGCCGTCTACACCCGTGCAACAGATCGTTTATCCGTTAGCCGAATGACCTTCTCTCATCAAATGGTCCGAGTGATTTTCTTAGAACAGCTATACCGCTCAATGACGATCATCAAAGGGGAACCCTACCACCATGAATAGAGATTTTGCCTCTCGAATCGCTTATCTCAATAAAAAAAACGGCAGGGGTAATTTTTGCTTAGTTCCTATAAATCAGCGATCAAGCAT
>ERZ773100.1505-NODE-1505-length-10637-cov-4.927613_pt1 | contig 10637 bp, 9 predicted proteins | sample MGYA00511119_ERZ773100 | MGnify/ENA primary metagenome ERZ773100 (study PRJEB29015, sample SAMEA2738000) | human oral metagenome | biome: human oral; feature: human-associated habitat; material: dental | place: China | collected 2111 ...
TTTAGAGCTGATGGTACAGGTGTTTATTTATCTCTAAATCAAGGCTACAAACATTTCAAAAAATTATTTAAATCGAAAGCTAAGGAAAAGATAGAAAAGGTTAGTAAATATTGGCGTGCTCATTTGAATTTTTTATCTAACAAAAACGATCATGGTTTCATAGTAGATCCTATTGATTTAAAACATAAAAAAAAGAGTGATTTACCGGAAGGATATCAGTTAGGAAATATTTGCAGTAAATTCTATAGCATGGATAAATTTTCAAGTATTTCTAATAAGGAGCTACTGAAGGATTTAGAATATCTAAAAATGATGTTTACCGAATTAAGAGGATTAATGTCTCCGAATAACTTTAAATATTTTAATAATAAAATTTTAGATAGTGTACTTACAGAGGACCTTGAGGTTAGAATTATAAAAAAAAAATCTTAGTATAAGTAAACTAGGTGAACAGGTTTCTATTCCAACAGGCTTATCTTTTAGTGAAACGAAATCTAATCCTAAAATAGTGAAAAAAGATTATATTAAGGAGTTGAAACGAAATACTGAGCAGGGTATGGAAGCTGAAAGATTAGTTTTGAATCTTGAAATTGAGCGTGCTAAGAGGGATTCTAAATTACAACAGAATGTTGATGACATTCAGCACGTGGCTTTGAATGAAGGCGATGGTTTGGGATATGATATTAAATCTATTTATTTTGACGAAGTTACAAATGAGGTTAAACCATTGTATATTGAAGTCAAGTCAACAATAGGTGGGATAAATTCACCTTTTTACTTATCTGCCAATGAAAAAAGAGTAGCTAAAGAAAAAGGAAAAGAATACTCTATATATAGATTATTTAGAAGGGATGATGTGAATTTTGATTATTATGTCATTAATGATCCATATGAAAAGCTAGAATATGAACCAATACAATATAGAGTAATACCTAAATCTGATGATACCTAAATCTAATAGGAGAGAGTAAAGCCTCGAAAAATATTGTAGTTACAATAGTTGAATTAAAATAATGGAGTGAGTTATTACCCAACATTTTGTTTATGGGGCTGATGTTTGGTTCAAATGGAGCGATTTTTTAAAGTCCATTCACGATAAATCTTGCCGTTCCCATTTTCAGACAACCTTTCGCTATCTAGCCGTAAATTTTTTCCCTCACATTAACCAAAGCCGCCAACGCTGAAGTAGCATTTACCGTTTCGGGCAGGTCGGCAGCCTCAAACGCTTTTTCCACTTCCGCCATCAGCCGTTCTGCTTTTTCCAGCAGTGCTTCGTAGGAAGATTCTCCGCGTTTGATGGCGAGCAGTTCGTCGCGGTTGGGGCGGCGCGGGCGGATTTCGCCGTGGCAGGCGATGTCGCGGGCGGTTTCGAGCAGGCGGAAGGTGTGCATCATGTTTTTGGCGTCGTAGCCCTGTCCGTGTGCCTGCGTGCCTTGGTAGCGCGTTTCGTTACGTTCCGCCAGCCATTGCTGATAGGAGGAGTATTCGCGGCAGTAGCTGCTGTATCCGTCTTGGTTGAAGGAGAGGTAGGCAAGCGGGGTTTCGCCTTCGGGAACGGAGCTGAGGGAGAGGTTGGTGGCTTCGGGTTTGGGCGCGACGCCGTGGTAGCCGCGCGTGCCGTCTGGGTCGTAAAACAGGGCGTAGAGTTCGCGGGCGTGGGCGATTTTGACCAAACCTATCCGCCGCTGTTCCATTCCGCGTTGCGAAAGCCAGTGTTGCAGCGGCACGGTTTGCGCGTCTTCTACGATGTGGCAGAAATCAAGCACGCTTTTCTTTTCAGACGACATCGGGTTGCTGATTTTCTTGTTCAGCCCGCGTGCTTTTTTGATTTGCCCGTAGGCGTATCCGGCGAAACTCTGGCGGCAGGCTTTGGACACAAACCATTCGGTTTTGAACGCGTCCATCAGCGGCGAACGGTAGCGCACGCAGTCGGGCGGCGAGGCGAGCAGCTCCAGTGTGTTCGGGTTGCTTTGCAGCAAAAGCTCGATAAACCGCCCCAGTTCGTAATAAACGATGTCGTTGGTTTCGTTGCTGATTTGCGGGATGTATTCCATGCCGTAAAACATGGATTTGGGCAGGTAAAACACGCCTTTGATGTCGGTATCGGATTCGGGTGTCGCCAAACCGTAGGCGCGGCTGCCGGAAACGGCTTCTAACAGAAGCAGGTTTTGTGTGTGCAAGTCTTCGATGGTGAGCATTTTCAGACGACCTTTTGTAATTGATGGCTGAAACCTATTCCAACCAAGCCAAATATTGCGCCTGCGTCAAAATTTTCGGTGCGGCGTTTTTTTCTTCCAATAGCGGTGCGGTATAGAGCAAATCCGTGCCGCGCCACGCATGGAAATCAATTTCGCCATCGTAATCATCCCAAAAATTCGGGATATATTCGTAGAGCGCATCGGTCATGCGTGGCGGGGCAGACATTGGGTTGCTGAAATCTGCCAGCAGCAGGGCATAAGGCGCAGCCCAATAACAGCCGCCCACTGCCAGCATATCGTTGGCGGGATTGTAATGCGCTTCCGTCCAGATAAATGTTTCTGCACCGTCCAGTGCGGCGCGCGGCAGGTACTGCATGATTTCCCCCGTGGCAAAGTCCAGCACGCTGTATCCGTACAAATCTTGGCGGAACAATAAATAATCCCTGCCGTTGCTGTGGGCGATGTATTGGTAAAACGCGGCGGAATCGTCCAGCGATTGCCATTGCGTCACCGTACCGCCTTCCGAATCGCGCAGCTGACACTGGCTGCCGCTCAAATTGCGTCCGTCCGCTTCACCGGAGTAACTGTCGATGTGCAGCGTATGTTGCGTTGGAAATGTCAGCGTATGCTGCTCGGTACGGTTCTGCGGAGAAAACAGGGGCTGCGCAGCCTGTTGGATGGCGCGGTATTCGTGGGATTGGGCAGCGTTGGAGTGGGGCATATTCCGGATTTCCGTATGATTTGTTTAATAATAAGATTTCAGGCTGGATACCTGTATCCGACAAAATCCTTGAAGATCCTGTTATTACCATCCATTTTCACAATACCCAAAATGTCAGATTTGAGAATTCGACCTAACTGTTGTACAGGCTGCTTTTTGTTTTACGGATAAACCGCCGCCAAAGTTTCGCGGAACAATTCGTTCAGCGACCCGCTGTCGGCAGCTTGGGCGGTAGGGGCGGATAATTCGGAAACTTCGTTATATAAATCAACGGTCAATCGTTGCAATTCGGGCGATAGGGTATGCAGGTAACTTTCGTCCTGTTCCGCCTTAATTGCCACTAAATCGGTAATTTGGGTGACGCAGTCCGTTTGCCATTCGCTCATCAGTTCCGCCAGCGTCATTGGCGGAATCCCGCCTTGTTTGACTGCCCACCGTGCCGCGAGTAGCGGACGCAGGACGTAAAACCATTTTTTCAGTTTGACGGGTTGTGCCAAATCCATGTTTCTCAAAGCGTTGCCCGCGATGCCGCGATAATGGTGCAGCAGCGCGGCGGCTTGGACGTATTGCGGCGCAAGCGCGTTCAGACGGCCTGTGAAATCATCGTCCTGCGTATAAACAATCGGCGAACGCAGCCATTCGAGCAGCACGGCATTGCTTTTCCGCAGCAGGCGCAACGTTTTGCGGATGTCCCAGCCGCCGACGTCAAACCATTGGTTTTCGATGAATTCAAAGGTGTCTTTCGCTTCATCGATTTGCAGATAATATTGTTGCGGGCGGATATAAATGGCACGCACGTCGTAATCGCTGTCGGGCGAGGCAAAGCCCCATGCGCGGCTGCCGCTCTCTACCGCCAGCAGGAAATGCAGAGGCTCGGAATGGGCGATGTGGGTGAGTTTTTCTTGAATGGCTTGTTTCATGATGTTTCTTTTAATAGAGGTCGTCTGAAAACCCTAAAAACCGGTTTTCAGACGACCTTTGCTTTTGATAGATGGTTGATGTGGCCGAATCAATCTTTCAACCTGAATTCCGCTGAGCGCGCGTGGGCGGTCAGGCTTTCGCCGTGTGCCAACACGCTGGCGATTTTACCCAGTTGCTGCGCGCCTTGTTCGGAGACTTGGATCAGGCTGGAGCGTTTTTGGAAGTCGTAAGTGCCCAGCGGCGAGGAGAAGCGGGCGGTACGGCTGGTGGGCAGGACGTGGTTGGGGCCGGCGCAGTAGTCGCCGAGGCTTTCGCTGGTGTAGCGTCCCATGAAAATCGCGCCGGCGTGGCGGATTTTTTTCGCCCATTCCTGCGGGTTTTCTACCGACAATTCCAAGTGTTCGGGGGAGATGTAGTTGGCGATTTCGCAGGCTTCGTCCAAGTCTTTGGCGAGTATCATCGCGCCCCTGTTGCCGAGCGAGGCTTCGATGATGTCGCGGCGGGGCATGGTTTCGATGAGGCGGTTCATGGCGGCTTGGACTTCGTCGAGATAGGGCTGCGACGTGCCGATGAGGATGGCTTGGGCGATTTCGTCGTGTTCAGCTTGGCTGAACAAATCCATCGCCACCCAGTCGGCGGGCGTGGTGCCGTCGGCGATGACGAGGATTTCAGACGGCCCCGCCACCATGTCGATGCCGACCACGCCGAACACGCGGCGTTTGGCGGCGGCGACGAAGGCGTTGCCTGGGCCGGTGATTTTATCGACCTGCGGTACGGACTCAGTGCCGTAGGCGAGGGCGGCAACCGCCTGCGCGCCGCCGACGGTGAAGACTTTGGTGACACCCGCGACGAAGGCGGCGGCAAGTACGATGTCGTTGCGTTCGCCTTTGGGCGTGGGGACGACCATGATGATTTCTTTCACGCCTGCGACATGGGCGGGCATGGCGTTCATGATGACGGAACTCGGATACGCTGCTTTGCCGCCGGGGACGTAAATGCCGACGCGGTCGAGCGGTGTAATCTGTTGTCCCAACAGCGTGCCGTCTTCGTCCTCATACGTCCACGATTCCATTTTTTGGCGTTGGTGGTAGCTTTCGACCCGTGCAGCGGCAGTTTTCAAGGCGGTTTGAATTTCGGGCTGCAAACGCTCGAATGCGGCCTGCAAATCGTCTTGAGTCAGGATGAGGTCGGTTATGGTTTGGGCGGACGTGCCGTCGAAGCGGTTGGTGTATTCGATGAGCGCCGCATCACCGCGTTTTTGCACGTCGGCGCAGATGTCGGCGACGATGCGGTCGATTTCGGGATTCTGGGCGGTCTCAAAGGCCAGCAGGGCTTCAAGTTCGGCTTGGAAAGAGGGGAATTGGGTGTTGAGTTTTTTCATGATTTGGGATTCTCCTTTGTTATTTTGGGACTTGGGGTCGTCTGAATATTTTCTTGTTCAGTCTCGGTTTTGGGTCTGATATACGCTTTTTCTCCCCCGCTACCAAACTTCAAGTCGGGCAGGCATTTTTGTTGCAGGCCGAGTTTGGCCAACACTTTTTTGCTGGACGAGGCGGTATGGAAACGGTAACGGGTTTGTTTTCTGCCGTTTTTGGTTTCTTCAAACGTTTCGAAACCGTCCACTTCGTACGCGCTGACAACAGCGTTTTGCAGGCCGGTGTGAACGCCGATAACGTATTTCACTTTGGAGGCGGCATCTTTGCCGACAATCCAGTTGCCCAACGTACGCGATTTGAGGTTGGCACCGTCTTGGTTGTCGAAGCGGTAGTCCGCTTCTTCGTCGGTATCCAAGTCCAAAGCGTCTTGGATTTTGACGGCGAGAACGAGTCCGTCGGGGTTGAATTCGTCGAGCGGGCAGGGCGTGAATTTGAAGCGTTCGTCGAGTTCTTCTGCGCTGATGCCGCCTGCGCCGCATCCGGCGGATTGTTTTTTGAACTTTTTATCGACAACGGATTTGACGAAATGAATCAGGGCAGTTTCGGCGGCCTGCGCTTCGGCTTCGGTCAAATGGTAGCTGATGATATGGCGGCCGAGTTTCTTGCATTTGGCGATGGCTTTGCGTTCCGGTACGTCAATATCGCCGAATTCGCCGTCTTGCGAACGGGCGGCTTGTTCATGCTCGAAGATGCGGTTGTCGCAGCCTTTGCCGATGTAGAGGATTTTGTCTTTTTTCAGGTCGGTCAGACAATAGACGTAAAACCGACGCTCGCCGTTATTCAAAACGGAAAGGGTTGAATCTGAAAATTTTTTTATTTTTGCAACCATTTTAACTTCTCCTATACAGTTTACTGCCGGTGATATTTTCAGACGACCCGCCGGGGGGGGGGCGGATAGGGTCGTCTGAAAACGCATCTTCATTCAAATGAATGCTCACCCTGCCTTCGCTGCGCTGCCGAACGCCTGAATAATCGGCTCCAGCAGCGCGTGTTTCGTTTTCAATGCGGCTTTGTTGACCACCAGACGGCTGGAAATATCGACAACGTGTTCGACCGCTTCCAAACCGTTTGCCTTAAGCGTGTTGCCGGTGGAGACCAAATCGACGATGGCGTCGCTCAAGCCGACCAGCGGCGCAAGCTCCATCGAGCCGTAAAGTTTGATGATGTCGACGTGTACGCCTTTGCCGGCGAAATGCTCGGCGGCGATGTTGGGGTATTTCGTCGCGATACGCAGGCGGCTGCCGGGCTGCGAGGCGGCGGCGTAGTCGAACCCTTTGCGGACGGCGACCATCATGCGGCATTCGGCGATGTGCAAATCCAGCGGCTGGTAAAGCCCGCTGCCGCCGTGTTCGATTAAAACGTCTTTGCCTGCGATGCCGAAGTCTGCCGCGCCGTATTGGACGTAAGTCGGCACGTCGGTGGCGCGGACGATGACGAGGCGGATGTTTTCATGGTTGGTGCCGATAATCAGCTTGCGCGATTTCTCGGGCGCTTCGGCGGGAACAATGCCCGCCGCTGCCAAAAGCGGCAGCGTTTCTTCAAAGATGCGTCCTTTGGACAGGGCGATGGTCAGCGTGTTTTCAGTCATTGTTGTTGTGTGCCGTCAGACTTTGAACCCGTACCAAGCAGGCAGCCTGACTTTCTCCATTGTATGTTTCAGATGGGAAAAAGGTCGTCTGAAAACCGCGACCGGCATTCAGACGACCCCATGTGGATCAAAGCAGTTTTTTGATGTCGGCGGCAATGGTTGCCGGCTCGCTGCCGTAAGGTGAGAAAATCGCCACTTCGCCGTTTTTGTCGATCAGATACGCGCCGGAAGAGTGGTCAACCAGATAGTTCTCGCTGTCTTCCTTCTGAACCACTTTGGAGGAAACCACGCGGTATTGCTGTTTGATGACTGGCAGGCTTTGGTCGCCTGTCGCAGTCAGACCGATAAATTCAGGATTGAACTGCTTGACGTATTTGCTGATGACTTCAGGTGTGTCGCGCTCTGGGTCGATGCTGACGAACACCACTTTCACATCTTTCGCCTGATCGCCCAGCTGTTTCAATGTGTCGCTGTAAGTCAACAATTCGGTCGGACAAACGTCGGGGCAGTGTGTATAGCCGAAGGACAGGATCACGACTTTGCCTTTCAGGTCGCTTAAGCTGAACGGCTTGCCGTCGCCGTCGGTCAGCGTGAAATCGCCGCCGATGTCCTCTTTACGCATATCCGTTCCCGGACCTTGCGGTTTAGGAGCGGCAGCAGCATTAAGCGAGGTCGTCGTTTCAGGAGAAGAAGCAGGCGTTGCGGCTGGGGCGGACGCTGTTGAAGAAGCAGCTGAAGCAGTCGCGGGATTTTGTTCCGGCGCTTTGGCTTCTGGTTTGCAGGCAGCAAGTGCGGCAAGGGCGAATGCGCCCAAAATGGCGGTACGGATTGCAGTAGGCATCATAAAAATTCTCCAATGCGGGTATGGTGTGTGAACGTCGTCTGAAAATAAAAAAATGAAACGAACGCTGCCATCTTAGCGCGTTTGCAACATTTAATATAGCGGTTTATGCCGTTTTTCGGCTGAAAATGAATGATGTTTGATATAAGTGGAAAGAGTAGGGCGCGTCGGGAACAAAATAAAATGAATTTAATGTTTTTAAAAATCAAAAATATAAGCAATATGTCTGCAAACAAGGCAAGATTTTGCTTTACAAGCCCGAATACGCCGCTATAATAGCGACTTCTTCACCAGCCCAGGTGGCGAAATTGGTAGACGCAGGGGACTCAAAATCCCCCGCCGCAAGGTGTGTCGGTTCGAGTCCGACCCTGGGCACCACAATAAACCGCTTATCAGCGGTTATTTTTTTGCCTGTCGAAAACTCATATTAGAAGCCAACATTTTGATCAATCAGGATTTTTGTTGGTTTCGCCATGTTCTCAGTATTGGATCAAAACAAACACGCGGTTCAGCAAAAGTCGGATTCATTTACCTCTTATTTCTCCGCTTATGTTGGATAAATACCGCCAAGCCCGTTTTATGACAAAGGTCGTCTGAATAAACTATACTTTCATACGACCCCTATTTATTACGGAGCTTATTTATGTCTATCCGTCTGACCACGCTGTCTCTAACACTTGCCGTCGCAGCCTGTACGCCCACCGTTTCCCCATCGGCAGAAACCTCGCCGACCGTCACCAAATCCGCCATTGATACTGCCTACTGGACCGAACAGCCCTATTGCAGCGGTCGCTATCAATTACGCCTGCCGTCCAAACGCCGTCATGGCAGTACGCACCTTGATTACAACGGCTGGAGCGTGATGGTCATGTTTAACGACTGGAAGAGAAACGTTAGGACCATCAATGAGACTAAGCAAAATGGTAGAGATGGAACCGATATTGTCGTCGATACCCGTACCCTGATTCCGGATCGGGCAATGATGCAGGTAACGCGCAGCGATTTTGACTGGGATGGTAGGTATATTAAGAAACGTGGCATGCCCTACGAAGCCGATTTATATTTCAAGCTGGATAATGATGATGCTTATATTGTGCGTAGTTATTTCCGCATTCCTTCTGATCATGGCAAAGCCCCTGCCAACTGGAAAATCCAAGAAAAAGAAGCGATAAACACCATGGAGAAAAAATTCCGCCAAGAAATCCTCAGTGGTTTGAAAACCAGGCAGGAATTTGAAGTGCCAAATAAACACGGAATTTGCCTGATAGGCGGTTTTATCGCCGATGACGGCAAAAAACCGTTTGAAGTTCATAGTACCGTCGAATTTGCCAAACAACACGATATGAGTCTGGAAATCATACACGGCGACGTGCTGGAGACAGGTGCGCCAACGCTGATAGACCGTAAAGTAAATCTGGGGAAAGGCGCAATGGTTAAAGCGCTAACCCGCACCATCCGCCAAGGCAAACGCACCATCAACGGTATGTCGGGCGAGGAAAAATTGGTGAAATGGGGCGGCAACAAATATATGTTCTTTTGGGAACGCGACGGCGGCGATCCGCGCATCATGATGCAGTTTGGCGCGGAGAAAAAAGACGGAACGAAGCGCAGCGAAGCCGAAGTCCTTGCGATTTGGGATACGGTTTTGCCGACTTTGAAGCCTGTGAAGCAATAGCGATGAAAAAGGTCGTCTGAAAATGTTTTTCAGACGACCTTTTTAATGAAAAGCAACTTATCGCGGCTCTTGCCGAGAGGGAGGAAATCGGGATGAATATAGTGGATACGAAGCAGAAAAACCTACGCCCTCTCCTTTCGTTTGACGATGGAGAAAAAATCGCGAAGCAGGTCATACAGACAAATCATGCTTTTTTTTACCGCACCAACAAAAAACCTGCCGTTTTCGGCAGGTTTTTTATCGGATGACTACTGTATTACAGGCCGCTCAGACGGGCTGTATCGTGTGCAATCATCAATTCTTCGTTGGTCGGGATAACAACGGCGACGGCTGCGCTGTCGGCAGTCGTAATCACGCCGGCGTTACCGAAGCGGGCTTTCAGGTTGGCTTCGTGGTCGGCTTTCAGACCGAGGAAGCCCAAGTAGCCGAGTACGCGCTCGCGGATGATGTCGGAGTTTTCGCCGATACCGCCGGTGAAGACGAGCACGTCCAGACCGCCGGCTGCCACAGCCATGCTGCCGATGTATTTGGCGAGGCGGTAGATGAAGACGTCCAGGGCGAGTTTCGCGCCGGGATGGCCTTTGCCGGATTCTTCTTCGATGGTACGGCAGTCATTGGACAGGCCGGACAAGCCGAGCAGGCCGGATTTTTTGTTCAGCATGTCGGTGATTTGAGTGATGGTCATGTTGGCGTTTTCAGCGAGGAAGCCGAAGACTGCGGGATCGATGTCGCCGCTGCGCGTACCCATCACGAGGCCTTCCAGCGGGGTCAGGCCCATGCTGGTATCGCGTGATTCGCCGTTGGCGACGGCGGTAATAGATGCGCCGTTACCCAAGTGGGCAATCACCATGCGCAGGTCTTTTTTGTCTTTGCCGAGGAAGCGTGCGGTTTCGTCGGCAACGAAACGGTAGCTGGTACCGTGCGCGCCGTAGCGACGCAAGCCGTATTTTTCATACAGTTCATGCGGAATTGCGTATGTGTAGGCATGTTCCGGCATGGTTTGGTGGAAGGCGGTGTCGAATACGACAACGTTGGGCAGGCCTTTGAAAATGCTTTGTGCAGCACGCAGACCCAAGAGGTGAGCGGGGTTGTGCAGAGGAGCGAGCGGGATACATTTTTCGATGCCGGCGATGACTTCGTCGTCAACAAGGATGGATTCGCTGTACAGTTCGCCGCCGCTGACAACGCGGTGGCCGATGGCGCCGATGCGGCTGTCGAGGCCGTGGGCTTTGAGTTCTTCCATCAGGGCTTCAACTG
>ERZ773100.1508-NODE-1508-length-10625-cov-4.820246_pt1 | contig 10625 bp, 8 predicted proteins | sample MGYA00511119_ERZ773100 | MGnify/ENA primary metagenome ERZ773100 (study PRJEB29015, sample SAMEA2738000) | human oral metagenome | biome: human oral; feature: human-associated habitat; material: dental | place: China | collected 2111 ...
TGAACTACAAAAAAAAGAGGCACGAGCTACAAGATCGCGCCAGCGTTTGCCTGCGTGTGAGCTACAAGCTCGCGCCAGGGTGTGATGATTTTTTATTAGAAAAACTCTACTTTTAAATAACAGATTTTACCTTCTGAATTTAGTTTTGCTGTATCTTTACCTTTAAAGGCAAAGAAAGTACCATCTTTTCGTTTTCCTGAGACAGCCCAATGAGTCTCAAGAGTATTTTCAGCAACTTTAATGGTTTCCCAAAGATGTTTTGTAGTTTTATTCCTTTCAAAGAATTGTTTAAAAAAAGAGATTACTGCAGTTTTACCTTTCATTTGTGAACCATCGGCACTTAACATTGTAATATCTTCAGAAAACAAAGCTATTAACTTATCAAAGTCTGCTACACTATTTCCTGCATAATCTGACAAATAGAAATACTCATCAAGAACTGTCCAACTCTTAACTTCAAAAGGCAATTTATCAAATATTTTTTCCTCAGTACCGAGCCACATTACGGAGTTTGCCATATCTACAAATTTGAGTTCATCGGCACGGAGGTCGGCTAAGGCTTTTTGCCCCTCAGGAGTGTTGCGGGCTCTGAGAAAATCGTCTTTACTTTCATACCACAATTCACCCATAGCATCAAAGGTAAAAGGGAGGGTTTCTCGCTGTGTAGACGATTTTTCATCAGTAGGTTGAAAAGGAAATGTTTTAGCATAATCCTTTATCAATAGGGTTTCTTTATAGTTTATTACTTTTTGAGAATGTGCTTCCCATAGTTTTATAAATTCTTCTGTGCTAAGATGCTGTTTCTTGCGCACAAACATTATAATCTTAAACATATCAATATTAAGTTATCAGAATAATTAAAAGATTGTCTAAAAAAATTGTAAGGAATTTTACAAAACGTTTCTACAAAATATATTGTAAAAATACCTAACTATCATTATATTCAACTTTGCCAAAGGTCGTAGCACGACAAGCTACTAAAACCTTTGGCAAAGTGTAATGGTGTTCATTTACTAATTTGCTAATTTGTTAATTTCCCAATTTCTCTTTACAAAGTCGGCAAGTTCTTTACCTTTGAGGAGACCTTGTGAAAGTCGTGCTAAATCGAAGGCTTGCTTGATAAGGCTTTCTTTTTGAACTTCGTCTTTAGAGTGGAGGATAGCATCGGCTAAGGGAGAATTGCTATTTACTACTACGTGATACATTTCGGGGAAACCTCCCATAGCAAACATACCACCTCCTCCGGTAGCACTCATTTCCTTCATACGGCGCATAAACTCGGGTTGATTGATAACGAATGGCGTATCATCGCTATCTAAGTCTTCTAACTGCACCATATAGCCTTCTTTAGGAATTACCTTCTCGATTTCAGCTTTCAGCGTGTTTTTCTCTTCGTCGGAAAGTTTAGCAATGATAGGTTCTTCTTTTTGTATCAGCTTAGCTACAGGAGCAGCATCTACACGGGTGAAAGTAAGTTTCTCATTATCACCCTCTAACTTCTGTATCAAGTGCGATACGATAGGGCTATCCAACAACAACACTTCGTAGCCTTTTTCTTTGGCTTGCTCAATAGCTGTGTATTGTTGTTCTTTATTTTGAGCGTATAACACTACCAAAGTACCATTTTTGTCGGTTTGTTCAGCTTTTATTGCTTCTTTTAGTTCTGCCAAAGTGTAATATTTGCCATCGGTAGTGGGGTACAACATAAAATCGGCTGCTTTTTCGTAGAATTTATCATCGGTAAGCATACCATATTCGAGTACTATCTTGATGTCGTTCCACTTATTTTGGAAGTCGTCGCGATTATTAGTAAAGAGTGATTTCAGCTTATCAGCTACCTTACGAGTGATGTAATTAGCAATCTTCTTTACATTACCATCGGATTGGAGATAAGAACGTGATACGTTTAGCGGAATATCTGGCGAATCTATCACTCCTTTGAGCATTGTTAAGAACTCGGGCACTATACCTTCGACGTTATCGGTAACAAATACTTGGTTTTGATACAACTGTATGCGGTCTTTCTGCAACTGCATATCGTTAGTGAGCTTAGGAAAATAGAGAATACCGGTAAGGTGGAACGGATAATCTACGTTTAGATGAATGTAGAAAAGAGGTTCATCGAACTGCATTGGGTAGAGTTCGTGATAGAACGCCTTATAATCCTCATCTTTCAAATCGGCTGGCTGTTTCGTCCAAGCAGGATTAGGGTTATTTACAATATTATCAACCGTTACATATTCCGTTTTATAGTCGTCAGGGGCATTTTCAGGACGAGGTAACGGCTCTTGTTTTGTGCCAAATTTAATTGGGATAGGCATAAAGCGGTTGTACTTGCGCAATAACTCTTCGATACGGAAGTCTTCCAGAAACTCAGTAGAGTCATCGGCGATGTGCAAGATAATTTCAGTACCGCGTTCGGTGCGTAGGTCGGTTTCCTCTAAGGTAAATTCAGGACTACCGTCGCATACCCAGCGCACAGCTGGAGCATCGGTATAGGATTTGGTGATGATTTCCACTTGTTTGGCTACCATAAAAGCAGAGTAGAAGCCCAATCCAAAATGACCTATCACTCCGGCGTCTTTGGCAGTATCTTTATATTTCTCCAAAAACTCCTCAGCTCCTGAAAAGGCAATTTGGTTGATGTACTTTTCGACCTCTTCAGCAGTCATACCGATACCTTGGTCGATTATATGGAGGGTTTTATTGTCCTTATCGACCTTCACTTCGATGATAGGGTTCCCATATTCCACTTTTGCCTCGCCTATAGTAGTGAGGTGTTTCAGTTTAAGGGTTGCATCGGTAGCGTTGGAGATGAGTTCGCGTAAGAATATCTCGTGATCGCTGTACAAGAATTTTTTAATAAGTGGAAAGATATTTTCCACAGAGACGTTTATATTTCCTTTCATTTTTATTTAGTTAAGAGGTAAGAGATAAGAGGTGGGACTCGTATCTCTTAATTTGTTATTTACTAGGGGGAATATAGCGAAAAGAGTACCAAAGTAGGAGAAGGTGACAAAATGGCAGGTACGAGGTCGTAGCACAACAGGTAGGTGCGAGCCGCATAGGTGGATAAAATTAGTAAATGAGTCAATTAGCAAATTAGCAAACGGGGCGGTAGAATAAAATAATGTAGATGAAAGGCTTATTTAATGGTTAATGATTAATGGTTAATGGTTAATTTGGGAGAAGCTTATAGGAAAGACGAACAAAAGACGAACAAAAGACGAACAAAAGACGAACAAAAGACGAACAATGAACGAACAAAAGACGGTGCGAGCCGCACGGGCAGATAAACAAATGACGAACAATGAACGAAGGATAAATGGTGATAAAATAAAGGTAAGGTGAAGATATAATATATCTAGTTTTAACTTTACCAAAGTTTGAAATTTTCGCAAAGTGAGGACAAATATCTTGCAAAGTGTTGTTCAATAAAGGTTTTTCCTATCGATGTTGATAAAAAGAGGTTACTTAGTTTTTTTATTCCTGTAAAAATACTGTACCTTTGTCCGCTGAATACAAAACCTTACAGCAGTTACATTATTGAGTTATGTTTTTATTTTTTGACTTTAGCTTTCACCCTACCATAGAACTGGCTTTGCCTAATGCTTATTTAGCCGAAAAACAAAACGGATACGCCTCGTTTTACAAGAAAGCTACCACAGAAGTATTACATAGTTTGAGTAACTTTGAACTATCAGAAAGAGAAAAAGAGGCTTTAAGTATCGTAAATAGTCTACAACCTAATATTCTACATCAAAAATATATCAAAAAAGGGGATAGTTTTGAGGAAATATACAAAAATGCCCAAATAAAAAAGCATATTCAGCAACAAATAGAAGAAAAAACGGCTGAATTACTTTCTATTATTGCAGAAAATAGTTTGTTTATCACTACTAACCACAATCACAAAGACGATATCAGTAAGAAAATACTACCCATAAGCACGAATATAATTGAACCTCTATTGGAATTTACAAAAATTGAAGGAGGTATTAGTTATCGGTTGTTGTTACAGAAAGACGATGAAAAATTATTGCCTTGTGAAAGCCATATCGAACTGCTGAACAACTCATACGCTTGGATTGTACTCAAAGGGCAAGTAGTGCGAGTAGCTCATATTAAAGCTTCGCACTTAAAACCTTTCTTGAATAAAGAAAGCACCTTTATTCCCGAAAAAACTTTCCCCGAATACTTCGAGAAATTCCTTAAAAAAGTACTTAGAAATGCACAGGTAGAAGCAAAAGGCTTTAAAATTATTACTCAGAATGAATTAAAAGGTAGTGAATTGGATATTTTATACGATTTCTTTGCCAATCATTACAAAATATACATACACTTTGATTACAATGGTTATACTTTTGACAGTAATCAAGCGAAAAACAATCAGTCGAACTTAGAAATAAGCCCCAATAACGACATAAAAATATATAATTACCAACGAAATAAAGAAGAAGAAACAAGAAAGTATCGCCTTTTGGAACAGTTAGGTTTTGTGAACGACGGAGGTACTTTTTCAGTTGAAAGTAAAGACCCTTTTGCTTCGTATTTTCATCTGTTGCACTGCAAAAAAGATTTGGAAGAAGCAGGTTTTGGCTTTCATACTTTTAGCATAGAAGGTGGAAAAGAGATAAGTGAACATCTGCCTGAGCTCATTTTTGCAGAAACAAGTACCGAAAACGATTGGTTTGACCTCAATATAAGAGTAAAACAGGGAGAAAATAGCTTTCATTTTAAAGATTTAATCAAGAATTTAAAAGAAAATAACCCTATTTACTTACTTCCTGATGGGAAAGCCTTCATTATTCCTCAAGAATGGTTTAGTAAGTTTGGTAGTATTGCCAAATATGCACAAATTAGGCAGGAGAAACTGCAAATTAGCAAGAGTAACTATGCACTTTTGGAAGCTGTACCCGAGATAAAGCCTCAGAACTTAGTAGAAAAAGTGAGTTATACCCCCTCGCCTAACCTACGAGCTACCTTACGTCCGTATCAAATAGAGGGTGTGGAGTGGCTTTTACAACACTATTACAATGGTGTTGGGGCGTGCCTTGCTGATGATATGGGACTGGGGAAAACACTGCAAACTATTGCCTTATTGGTGGCTATACACGATGCTTTACCCGAAAAAGCAATTGAAACTGCCGACCTTTTTTCAGGGATAGAAAAGAGTAAAGAGGCTCTAAAAGTATTGGTTATTCTGCCTTCCTCGCTTATTTTTAATTGGTATGACGAGACTAAAAGGTTTGCCCCACATTTTAAATGCACACAATACGTGGGGGCTGACCGAAAAGTAAAAGCCAAACGCTTAGGCAATTACGATGTAGTTTTTACCAGTTATCCGATAGTAGAACGCGACGTGGAACTGTTCCAAAAGTATGAATTTAGGTATATCATTTTAGACGAAAGCCAGCGTATTAAAAACAAGAACTCAAAGACATTCAAAGCAATACATACCTTAAAAGCGACTCATCGGATTGCGCTGAGTGGGACACCTATTGAGAACTCGCTCAGTGACTTATGGTCGCAGATGCAATTTATCAATCCGAATATACTGAAAAGTTATGCTTCGTTTTACAAGAACTATGAAGTGGAAATCAGCAAAAAGAAAAACACACAAGCCTTAGAGGAATTAAAGACTATTATCAGTCCGTTTTTACTAAGGCGGACAAAGGAGCAAGTGCTTGACGATTTGCCAGAAATGGAAGAGCAAATTATCTACTGTCCTATGAGTGAAGCCCAACACAAATGGTATGAAACAGAAAAATCAAAAGTGCGTAACCAACTTTTACAAATTAATGAACCAATCACTGAATTTAATACCCTAAATATGCTAATGAGGCTTAGAAAAATAAGCTTACACCCTAAATTAGTAGACAAAGAGAGTAAAATTGCATCAGGAAAGTACGAAGAAGTGATAAATTATATGGAGGAATTGCTACAATCATCTCGAAAAGCACTTATTTTTAGCAGTTTTGTGAGTCATTTAGCACTTTATGAAGAATGGTGTAACAAAAAAGGGATAAAATATGCTAAACTAACAGGCGAAACACCTTCGTTTGAGCGCAAGAACCAAGTAGAGATGTTTCAGAACAATCCTAGTATATCGTTCTTTTTCATTTCGCTTAAAGCAGGTGAGGTAGGGTTAAATCTCACGCAGGCATCTTATGTTTTGTTATTAGACCCGTGGTGGAATCCGTTTTCTGAAAAGCAAGCTATTGGGAGGGCTCACCGTATAGGGCAACAAAATAAAGTGAACGTAATACGCTTTGTGAGCAAGGATACCATTGAGGAAAAAATCATCAAATTACAGAAAAGTAAAACAGAACTTTCCGAAAACATTATCGATGAAAATCACATCATTAAGGAAGTAATGGAACAAATTGATAGCTTATTGGAATAATTTTTGTGCAATATTTTATTGTTAATTATCAATTATTTTTTACCTTTGCATTATTATGAAGATTAGATTATTTAAATTACCAAAGAACAAGCGCTTTAACTATACTCCTCGTTACTACGAAGGGAAGGAAGAAGGCAACCCTTTTGAGATGGGCTCACGCATTCGCAAAGACCGCGAAACCGTAACGAACCACTTCACGGAAGAATGGCGTTCTATCCGCAGTGAGAGTCGCAACCGAAAAAACGCAGGGGTAAACAAAACTTTTTGGATAGTGTTATTAGTATTAATATTGATAGCTCTTTACTTCCTTGACTTTGATTTATCAATATTCAGAAGACATTAACAAAGTTACAAGAAAATATGAAAAAAACTATTGCAATTTGTGTACTCATAGCGGTGGCGATAGGATTAGGCTCTTTTTATTGGGTGAAACAGCAACGCGAATACAAAGAAGCAGAGTACAACTACCAAGTAATAAGAAAAGGGCTTTTAATACTTTCAGAGGAATATAATAAAGGCGCTGAGAAAGTGCAATACCTCAAAGAATATGAAGAAAGTAAAAACAAAATCGTTAAAGAACATTAACAACATATTGTTACTATGAAAATAAAGAAAATATTAATGCTATCTGCTTTTTGGATGACCATAGCTGTTAACGGACAAACAGCCTTTGAAAAGTTAGAAACCAATAAAGATATTAGCACTGTGGTAGTATCACAGAAAATGTTTCAGATGCTATCAAAAATTGACAGTAAAGATGCGGAAGCTAAAGAGTTTATGGAAGTTGCTAATAAGCTCAAAGGAATGAAGATATTCACGACTGAGAGTAAAACGGCTGCTGGGCTAATGAAAACAGAAGCACAACAGTACCTTAAAACAGCAGGGCTATCAGAATTAATGCGAGTAAAAGACAAAGCTCAAAATGTGAAATTCTACACCAAAGAAGGGAAAGATGCTACCCACGTATCGGAACTGCTAATGCTTGTAGAACCGACCGAGACTTCAAAACAAACTATAGTATTATCGCTCACAGGTGATATAGACCTTAATAAAATAAGCGTATTAACCAAAAATATGAACCTCCCACAAGAGGTTAAAGAAATAAAGTAGCAGAAAAATGGCAAGATATGAATTAATATTCCCCTCATTGGGTGAAGGCGTAACAGAGGCTGTTGTTACCAATTGGCTAAAAAAAGTAGGCGATCCTGTAGAAGCCGAAGAAAGTATTATGGAAGTAGCTACAGATAAAGTAGATGCTGAAGTACCTACTGATGTGTCGGGTATATTGGCTGAAATCAAGTTTCAAGTGAATGACATTGTGAAAGTAGGTGAAGTAATAGCTGTTATTGAGACACAAGAAGAGATTAGCACTTCTGGAGAGGCGCTTGATGTTGTACAACAATCGGTTGCTAGTTTAGAAAAGAACATTGCTAACATACAACAAAGTACCTCAGCTCAGCCACAAGTAGACTTTAGCAAAACAGAACGTTTCTATTCACCTTTGGTAAAGAATATCGCTAAGAAAGAAGGTATCAGTTTAAGCGAGTTAGACAGCATCAAAGGAACAGGCTTAAACGACCGTGTAACCAAGAGCGATATTCTTGACTATCTATCGCATAGGACACAAGGAAAAGCAAAATCTTCAGCTACTTTTGATGCAACTCCTGCCGATAAGAGAGTTTATACCAAACACAGTGAAGAACGAATTGAGATGAGCCGTATGGGTAAACTCATTGCAGAGCATATGCTAAAAAGCAAACTTACTTCAGCACACGTACAAAGTTTTATTGAGGTAGATGTAACCCGCATATGGAAATGGCGCAATAAAGTAAAAAAAGCATTTGAAGAGCGCGAAGGTGAGAAATTCACTTTTACACCTATCTTTATGGAAGTGGTTGCCAAAGCACTTGTTGATTTTCCTATGATGAATGTCTCAGTAGAAGGGGATAGCATTATCAAGAAGAAAAATATCAATATAGGTATGGCTACTGCGCTATCAGACGGTAACCTAATTGTTCCCGTTATAAAAAACGCTGATGAGCTCAGTTTAAGAGGTATGGCAAAAGTAGTAAATGACCTTGCTAATAGAGCTCGTGCTAATGCACTCAAGCCCGATGAAGTGAAAGATGGCACATATACAGTAACCAATATAGGTTCATTTGGCACTTTGTTTGGCACTCCTATTATTAATCAGCCACAAGTAGGTATCTTAGCAATAGGAGCTATCCAAAAAGTTCCCGCTGTAATTGAAACTCCAGAAGGAGACACAATAGGGATTCGTTATAAACTAATGCTTTCTCACAGTTATGACCATCGTGTTGTAAATGGAGCCTTAGGAGGAATGTTTGTACAGCGTGTAGCTAAATACCTTGAAGAGTGGGATATGAATAGAGTACTATAAAATAATTTCAATAATGTGATTATATAGAAAAACGGGAAGTTTTGATTAAACTTCCCGTTTTTATTAGAATATGGTTCTTCTCATAGATGAGTCCTATAAAACTAATCTACATTGTCGTGTAAATAAGAATTATTTTTTCTAATTTGCATCTCTCCTGCGCTATCTTTCCCCATAGAGGTACGTGATTGATTATTACTTCCAAACTTGTAGTTATAATCTTGCAAACGATTGGAACGAGAGCGTTTCATTACATCAGAGATTCTACTATCAATAGGGTTCAAAGAAGACTCTATATCGTCTTCTTCTGCAAACATATCTAATTGACCTGAAGAAGTAGAAGTTTTGGACTTAGAATCCTCTTCTTTCTTATAAAGAATAAACTCGTTTGAGTTTTTATCTTCTGTAAAAGAGGTTGGCTTTGCTTCTATAAAAGTTCTTTCAAGCTCTGTATAGTCTTCTAAAGTATAACGAATTTCTCCCTCTTGATTTACAACAGGAGGATTCTTCCGGCGTTCTACTTGAGGCATTTCTTTATGAATATCCTCACTCAATTGGTGAATAATTGGAGCTTCTTTTTCGGGCTCTTCGTGTTTTACTGATGTTGGTTGCTGGGTTTGCACTTCAGCTTTTTTTTCAATAGTCTGAAAACTATTCTTTTTAGGAATAGACTTATCTACTATCACAAACTCATCATTTACAGCAGTAACTATTTCACAATCCACCCAAATATTAAATAAATCTGATAGCGAAGACTCTTTCTTTATATCAGAGATTGAAGAAATGGGAGAAGTGCTATTTATAGCATTAACCACAGTTCCTTTAGGTTCTGTTAAATCACGAGTAGCTGTTTGGTTTTCCTCAAGAATATGAATTACTTTTTTGGTTTCAGCATTCACTATTTCTTGTTGTTGGTCAGCATCAAAGCCTGTGGCAATAACTATCACAGAAATAGCTTCTCCTAATGATTCATCTTCACCTATCCCATAGATAAGGTCAGCCATATTATCACCTGCTTGCTCTTGGATAAAACTACTTATTTCAGTAACTTCACGCTGAGTAGCTTCTTTTTTACCATAAGTAATCAAAAGAAGAGCATTTTTAGCACCTGCTATCTTATTATCATTTAGTAAAGGAGAGTTTAAAGCAGCTGCTACGGCTTCATAAGCTCTGTTATCACCTTCAGCTGAGGCTGAGCCCATAATAGCTGTACCCCCGTTTTCAAGTACGGTACGAGCATCGCGTAAGTCGATATTTACAAGGTAATGCTTACTGATTACCTCAGCCATACCTTTAGCTCCTTTTAATAATATCTCATTCGCCTTTCCATAACTCTCTTTAATACTCAAATCACCGTATATTTCGTTGATTTTATTATTATTGATAACAATAAGAGAATCTACACATTCACGTAGTTTCTTTATACCTGCTTGTGCTTGTCGACTGCGCTTTAAGCCTTCATAATTAAATGGAGTAGTTACAATAGCAACGGTAAGAATACCCATATCCTTAGCTTGCTTAGCTATTACGGGCACTGCTCCTGTTCCTGTTCCACCACCCATACCAGCTGTGATAAACACCATTTGGGTATTCCCTTCCAAAGTACGTTGGATATCCTCAATACTTTCAAGAGCCGCTTTTTCACCAATATCAGGATTGGCTCCTGCTCCTAATCCTTCAGTAAGGGTAACTCCTAATTGAATTTTATTAGGGATAGGGCTGTTTTCCAAAGCTTGTGCATCTGTATTACAGACTACATAATCTACCCCTTTAATACCTTCGTTGTGCATGAAATTCACGGCGTTGCAGATCGGAAGAGCG
>ERZ773100.1511-NODE-1511-length-10612-cov-3.462631_pt1 | contig 10612 bp, 9 predicted proteins | sample MGYA00511119_ERZ773100 | MGnify/ENA primary metagenome ERZ773100 (study PRJEB29015, sample SAMEA2738000) | human oral metagenome | biome: human oral; feature: human-associated habitat; material: dental | place: China | collected 2111 ...
ATATAATATAACCATTCCATCAAGTGGAAAGTTGATCTCAGGAGGGATTGATCCAAATGCACTTTATTATCCAAAAAGATTTTTAGGAGCTGCAAGAAATATTAAAAAAGGTGGAAGCTTGACAATTATAGCAACGGCTTTGATTGAAACAGGAAGTAGAATGGATGAAGTTATTTTTGAAGAGTTTAAAGGAACTGGGAATATGGAAATTCTTTTAAGTAGGACACTTGAACAGTTGAGAATATTTCCCGCGATAGATGTTTTAAAAAGTGGAACAAGACGTGAGGAATTATTAATTCCGAGAAAAAATTTGGAAAAAATATGGAGATTACGAAGAGAGCTTAGTGAAATGTCAGAAGTTGAAGGAATGAAAAATTTAATTGAACTTATAAAGCAATACAAAAATAATGATGAATTACTAGATGATTTATACAAACATAAAAAAGTTAAATAAAAAACTATACTGCACCCTTGTCTTTAATACAGGATAGAGTGCAGTTTTTTATATTTTTAATAAACTTATCTATGTAACCTTCTTTTAAATTCTTCTTTATAAGATTTATAGGCATATCTTAACATTATACTTAAAATAAAAAGAGGGATGGAAGAAAATATTGACCACGTCATTTTTTTACTTATAATCAATTCTAAAATTAACAAGAAAATTCCAACAAAAAAAATAAAAAAATTCAACATTTTTAACCTGTCACTTTTATGTTTATCCCATATAAATGAAAAGATTAACCCAACAAAATAAAATGCTACAACAATTGGAATCCCACGATTTACACTCCAAGTCAATTTTTTATCTCCCAAATCTAGCAAATACAAATATCCTGATACTCCAATCAGAATTAAAAATAAATTTGTTCTCATTCGATAGGAATCTAAAAATATAAATAATCCTAAATCAAAAACTAAAATTGAAAGAATTGCATAATATCCCCATTCTATTTTTCCATACATTATTAAATTTTGAAATAGGACTTCTAGTATTGAAATTATTGAAATTGTAAAAAATGAGAGAAATACAGCTTTTTTTACTTTTTTCATTTTCATTTCATATAAATTTATATTGATAATTGGATATTCCTTTTCATATTCCTTTTCTTCAAGTCCATCTATTCTCGGAACAACTGTTTCACATAATGGACATCTTTTTGTGCCTTCTTCCAGTTCTACTCCACATTTTATACAATACATCTTAATTTTCCCCCTTATATTTATGAATAATTTGTAATTATTTTAGATTTTATTCCCCTTTTTCGCAAATAAATAAAAAAATCTCTCTCAATATCATAATTTGCAGTTAAATTTCCAAAATTTACGTAAATTTTCTGATTATCACTAATAACTCCCATTTTTATTTTACATCGTTTACTTGGTGGCGGCAAAAATCTCAAGCCTTTTAGAAATTTTTCATATTTTTTATCAATTTTGAAAATTCCTAAATTTGAAAATCCAGTTGTATAGCCACGTTCACCATAATAATCAAAAATAAATGGAAAAAATAGCCGCTTTATCAAATATGGAACTGACTTTATTATCATATTTCCAATCGGATTCATAGCTTTATAAATACTTTTATAAAATTCCTTTTTAGTAATTTTTAATGCAAAATAATTATCCAGATACGTTATAATTTCTGAAAGGGAATAGGCTCCAAGACTGGCATCCACACTAGGAGTTATATTTATGAAAAAATTTCTGTAAGTCGTTTCTTCAAAAATTTTTCGTAAATCAACTGGAACTCCAATAACAATTGGATTTTTTGCCTGCGAGTATCTGTCCAGCAAAATTTTAAAATACACTGCAAGCAAATATTTTCCAATGGTTGTTCCATATTTTTTACTTTCCGCTTTTAAATCGTTTATGGAAATTTCTCCTGTCGTAACGTGATACTGTCCTTTTTCCAATATTTTTATTGGTAAATGAAATGCTGATTTTATTGTGGTTTCTTTACTCACTTTTTTTAAATATTTTTCATATAAATCGACATATTCATTTTTTTTTATTTTTTTCCTTTCTATTCTGTAACATTAGATTTTTTTATGAAATTATACTATATCTTTCAAAATTTTTCCATACTTTTTTTATCAAAATAATTTTTTTATAATCAAATTATTGACAATCTTTGATTTGCAGAATATAATATAAAATGTGATGAAATGAGAACTTAATATTTAGGAGGTAATAAAATGGGAATGAGTTTAACTTACAAAATTTTAAAGAACAATTTGTTAAAAGGTGAGCTGAAAGCTGGAAATGAAATCGCTGTAAAAGTAAATCAGACACTTACACAAGATTCAACTGGGACGATGGCATATCTTCAATTAAATGCGATGAATGTGGATAAAGTCGTAACTGATATTTCTGTTGCATATGTCGACCATAATATGCTTCAGTCAAGCTTTGAAAATGCAGACGACCACGAATTTATAAAGACATCAGCGGCAAAACATAACATAGTTTTTTCAAAACCTGGAAATGGAATTTGTCACAGATTGCATCTAGAAAAATTCGGAAAACCAGGAAAAGTTTTGATTGGTTCAGATAGCCACACTCCAACTGGCGGAGGACTTGGAATGATAGCAATTGGGGCGGGTGGACTTGACGTTGCAATTGGAATGGCAAGAGGACTTTATTATTTAAAAGTTCCAAAAGTTTATAACATTGAATTAAGAGGAAAATTAAAACCTTGGGTTTCGGCAAAAGATATAATTCTTTATGTTTTAAAGGAACTTACTGTAAAAGGTGGAGTTGGATTTGTGATGGAATATACTGGAGAAGGAATAAAATCCCTTTCTGTGGAAGATAGAGCCACAATTACAAATATGGGAGCTGAACTAGGAGCTACAACCTCAATTTTTCCAAGTGACGAAATTACCAGAGATTTTCTTAAAAAACAGTCAAGAGAATCTGATTTCATTGAATTACTGCCAGATGCAGATGCAGTGTATGATAAAAAGTTAATTGTAAATTTGGATGATTTGGTACCGCTTGCAGCATTTCCACACAGTCCAGACAATGTACATGAAATTCCAGATGAAAAAATAAAAGTTGACCAAATTGCAATAGGTTCTTGCACAAACTCTTCTTATTCAGATTTTATGAAACTTGCAAAAATTCTTGACGGGAAAAAGGTTCATCCAGATGTGAGCTTAGTGTTGTCGCCTGGTTCAAGCAACATTATGAAAATGATTTCTGAAAATGGAGCACTTGCTAAATTTATTGGAGCTGGAGCAAGACTTTTGGAAGCAGCTTGTGGACCTTGTATTGGAATGGGGCAGGCACCAAAATCAAATGGAATTTCGCTTAGAACATTTAACCGTAACTTTAAAGGAAGATGTGGAACAATGAACGCTGAAGTTTATCTGGTTAGTACAGAAACTGCGGCAGCTTCGGCTCTTACAGGATATTTGACAGATCCTCGTACTTTGGGTGAAGAAATAATTATTAAGCAGCCAGAAAAATTTGAATCTTCAGAAAATTATTTTATTTTCCCAAGCCAAGATGAAAATGAGAGAAAAAATGTAGAAATTATTATGGGACCAAATATTAAACCATTCCCAATTGGAGAAAAATTAAAAGACACAATTACAAAAAAAGTTATTTTAAAAACTAAAGATAATGTGACAACAGATGATATTTGTCCATCAAATGCGGGATTACTACCATTCCGTTCAAATATTCCAAAATTGTCACAACATTGTTTTGAAACAATAATTCCTGATTTTAAAGAAAGAGCTGAAAAAAATGATGGTGGAATCATTGTTGGTGGAGATAACTACGGACAAGGTTCAAGCCGTGAACATGCAGCGCTTCTTCCATTATATTTAGGAATAAAAGCTGTAATTGCTAAATCTTTTGCAAGAATTCACAAGGCAAATTTAATAAATAGTGGAATAATTCCTTTAGAATTTGAAAATCAAAGCGATTACGACGGAATTGACGAATATGATAAATTGCAGTTGACTGATGTTGAAAATTCTTTAGCAAAAGGAGAATTTACAGTAAAAAATCTTACAAAAAATAATGAATTTAAAGCAAAATTCAATGGTTCGGCAAGAGAACTTAAAATATTGAAATATGGTGGATATTTGAAATTTGCAGTAAGTGATGAATTTTTAAACTAATTTTTCTTTTAATTAAAAAAATTGTCATTTATTTTGGGAAAGTAAGTGACAGTTTTTTAAATTATTAAAATAAACTATAACAAAGAAGGTGGATTTATGAAAAAAGTTACATTAATTCCTGGAGATGGGATTGGATTTGAAATATCACAAAGTTTGGAAAAAGTATTTAAAGCGGCAAAAGTTCCAATTGAATTTGAAAAAGAAAACGCTGGGACTACTGTTTATGAAAAAACTGGAGAACTAATACCTGAAAGTTTATACAAAAGTGTGGAAAAAAACAAAATAGCGATTAAAGGGCCGATTACAACACCGATTGGAAAAGGTTTTAGAAGTATAAATGTCTATTTGAGAAAAAAATATGACTTGTATTCAAATTTTAGACCATCGAGAACTCTTCCAGGAATTAAAACAAGATATGACAACATTGACCTGGTAATTTTTAGAGAAAATACTGAAGGGCTTTACATTGGGGAAGAAAAATATGAAGATGACAAAAAAAATGTGGCAGTTGCTATAAAAAGAATTACAAAAAAAGGGAGTTACAGAATAATAAAAAATGCTTTTGAATATGCCAAAAAAAATAACATTGACAAAGTGACAGTTGTACATAAAGCAAATATTTTAAAGTTGACTGACGGAATGTTTTTGAATACCGCAAGAGAAATTTCACAAGAAGCTGGTTATGAAAATATTAAATTGGAAGAAGTTATAATTGACAATATGTGTATGCAGCTTGTCACAAATCCAGAAAAATATAAAGTTATTGTTACAATGAACTTGTATGGAGATATTTTGTCTGATTTGGTCGCAGGACTTGTCGGAGGGCTTGGTGTTGCACCAGGTGCGAATATTGGGGACGACATTGCGATATTTGAAGCAGTTCACGGTTCAGCACCTGACATTGCTGGACAAAATAAAGCAAATCCATTAGCAATTCTCTTATCAGGTGTGGAAATGCTAAGATATTTAAAAATGGATGAATTTTCTACAAAAATTGAAAATGCTATTTTAAAGACATTAGAATCAGGAGTAAAGACAGCTGATTTAGGTGGAAATGCAACAACTAGTGAATTTACGCAAAAAATTATAGAAAATTTATAAATTTTGCTTGAAAGGAGGGAGCTATTTGAAAAGTGATTTTATACACGAGCTGAGCCTTTTGATACAGGAGCATAATTTTATCTCAAAAGATATTTATGACAAGCTGGATGTCAAAAGAGGACTTAGGAATAAAAATGGGACAGGAGTTTTAGTTGGACTTACAAAGATTGGAGCGGTAGTCGGATATTCTGTCGAAGACGGTAAAAAAATTCCAAAAGAAGGTCAGCTTTATTTTCGAGGAATTCCACTAAAAATTCTTATTGAAAAATTTAAAGAAAAAGGAAATAGATATGCCTTTGAAAAAACAATGTTTTTGCTGCTTTTTGGAAAAGTTCCAGAAAATTTTGAGTTAAAAATGTTTTTAAGTACATTAAAAGAATTGCAAAATTTACCAGAAGAATTTATTGAAGATTTTATTTTGAGAAAACCAAGTGTAGATATTATGAATCAACTCCAAAGGACGGTTTTGTGTCTTTATACCCTTGATCCAAATCCTGATTCTGTGGAATTAAATAATTTGATAAATCAAACTTTAAATTTAATCGCAAAATTTCCAAGTCTTTTAGTTTATTGTTTTCAGGCGACCAATTACAAGCATTTTAATAAAAGTTTAATTATTCATAACCCTGTTGAAGAATACAGTGTTGCTGAAAATATACTGCATATGTTAAGACCTGACAATAAATTTACTGAACTTGAAGCGGAGATTTTGGATTTAATTTTAGTTATACACGCTGAGCACGGGGGAGGAAATAATTCGACTTTTACTTCTCACGTGGTTTCTTCCACAAGAACTGACACATATTCATCAATTTCAGCGTCAATTGGTTCATTAAAAGGACCTATGCACGGGGGAGCAAATTCAATGGTAACTAAAATGATACAAGATATTAAGAAAAACTGTAATTATACAGACAGAGAAAAATTAAAGGAATATATAAGAAAAATTTTTGAAAAAGAAGCTTTTGATAAAAAAGGGAAAATTTATGGAATGGGACACGCTATTTATACGCTTTCAGACCCAAGAGCTGTACTTTTAAAAGAAAAGGCTTATGAACTTGCCAAAGATAAAGATTCATTGGAAGAATTTAAGCTGTTTTCTGATATTGAAGAACTTACAAAAGAAGTTGGAAAAGAATTAAAGGGAGAAGATTTTACAATTTGTGCAAATGTTGACTTATATTCAGGTTTTGTCTACAATTTATTGGATATTCCTCAAAATATTTTCACGCCACTTTTTGCACTTGCAAGAATTGCCAGTTGGAATGCACATAGAATTGAACAGATTATAATTGATAAAAAATTGATTCGTCCAGCTTACAAGGCGATTGATGAAGAAGGGAACGTTATTTTATAGTTAATATATATTTTTTGCAAGGGGTCACCCCCTTGTTTTTATTTTTCTAGATTTTTACAACTTTCAATAAATTTATCAAATATTTTTTTCATTCCTAGATTCCCTCTGGAAGCCATCATTTCAGGATGCCATTGAATTCCATAAAAGAACGGATGATTCTTATTTTGAATTGCTTCTATAACTCCGTCATTTGCAGTTGCAATCGAAGTCAATTCTCTTCCCAAATCTTTTATCATCTGATGATGAAATGAATTTGTCCGAGCTTTTTTCCCAAAAATTTCAAACAAAATATTATTTTCTAAAATGTTTATGTTGTGTGTTGGCAAATCAGCAAGCCATTTTTGTCTGTGCTGAATATTTGTACCTACATATTTTATGTCCTGATAAAGAGTTCCGCCATAAAAGATGTTCATTAATTGAAGTCCACGACAAATCCCTAAAATAGGCTTTTTAGTTTTTAAAAATTCTTCTAAAATCGTAAGTTCAAAAGTATCTCGTTCAGGTGTAATATCCCCTAATTCTTGAAGACAGTCCTCGCCGTATAAATTCGGATCAGGATCTCCGCCACCTGATAAAATTAGCCCGTCAAAATATTTTACTTGTTCTTTTATAACTTCAAAATTGTCTGTAATTGGAAGAATTGCAGGAATTCCGCCAGAATTTATCACAGAATTGCTGTAATCAAGTGAGACCATAGTTCTGTTGTCATTTAATCTATCGGGATTTAAGTCCATCGAAGAAGTTATTGCAATAATTGGCTTTTTCATTTTTTTATTTCCTTTCTTTTCTCTTTTCTTTTCACTTTACTTTATTTATTTGTTTTTATTTTCAAAATCTAAATTTTTTATTTATTTTCTACTCTTTTATAAAAATCAATAAAATTTTTATAAGTTACCATATCTATTTCGTTTTGAGAATATCCACGTTTTTTTAGAGCCAAAGTTATGTTGTTTAACTTAGTTACATTTTCAAGTCCGTTAAGTCCTTCACAGCTTTCACCTGAAGGTGTGTAATATTCGTCAAAGTCAAGTCCAAATCCCACTTTGTCAAGTCCAATTTTTTCGGCAACATATTCCATGTGCTCAATTAGAGCATCAAGATTTTTTTTATTTTCATCACGACTCACAAAGTTGTGGTAGCTATTCATTCCAACCATTCCTTCACGCTCTCCAATACATAAAATCTGGTCATCAGTCAAGTTTCTAAGAGATGGACAAAGTGTTCTGGAATTTGAGTGCGAGGCAAAAAAAGGTTTTTTTGAATATTTTGCCACGTCCCAGAAAGTCTTGTCGTTGGCGTGGGATAAATCAAGTAAAATTCCAAGTTCATTTATCACTTTTACGGCATCTATGCCAAGTGGCGTAAGTCCGCGGTTTTTATCTCCGCTTTGTCCAGTTGCAAAAGCGTTTGTTTCATTCCAAGTTAGTCCAATGTGGCGAATTCCCAATTGATGAAGTAAATAAATATAGTTAAGATTGTCGCCAATTCCAATTAATCCTTCGATTCCAAGAACAACTCTAAATTTTTTGCTCTTTTCTTTTTCCAAAATTTCAAAATCTTCTGAACTTTTTACAACATGAATTAAATCTTTAGAATAATACAATTCTTTGGCCATTGCACAAAGATCTTCCAAAAAATATTTTTCAATGTTTTCAACTTTTCTAAAATCAATATAAATTACAAAAATTCCTCCAAAAAGTCCACCTTCCAAAAATTTTTTTTCGTATTTTTTTCTAATTACATCAAAATTTCCCTTTTGATACTCCCAAAAATTATCAGTCCAAACATCAGCATGCATATCAAAAATCATAATTTTCCTTCTTTCTTTTTTTCTCTTTATTTTATTTATTTTATTTTTTATTTTTTTTCTTTATATTTAGTTATATTTATTTATATATTTCTTTTATCTGTTAATTTTATATTTTTTTCTTTTTTTCTCTTTTTTTAAACTCTTTTTTAGCTATTTTTTAAAATAAATTTTGATATTATCAAAATTTTTGTCAATATTTATTGTACATTCTGCTCCCAGTGGCAAAGTTACTAAATCTGGTTTTTTATGGCCACATTCGATTCCAGTAATGACAGGCTTTTTAAAATCTTTAAAAAAATTATTTAAAAAATCGTCCAAAGTGTAATTTGGATCGTAAGTGTTTTCACAGCCGTCAAAATTTCCAAATAAAACGGCGCGGCAGTCGTCAAGTTTTCCAGAAAGTTTTAAATGCGTCATCATTCTGTCAATTCGGCTAATTTCTTCTTCAATTTCTTCGATAAACAAAATTTTATCTTTTGTGTCAATCTCGTAATCAGTTCCAAGCGTTGTAACAAGTAAAGATAAATTTCCTCCAATTAATTTACCTTGTATTTCTCTAAATTTATTTTTAATTTCTTTTTTTATTTGCTCTTTATTCTCTTTTTCTTTTTTTTTATTTTCTTCTTCTCTTTCTTTCTCTATTATTTCTTTTTCTCTTTTGATTTCAATTTTGATAAAATTATTTTTATTTAATAAATTTAATTTTTTTGAATTTGGATTTTCAAGTTCCCATTTTTCTCTATTTTTTTGATTTATTGAAAAAAGAAAAGATTTTTTTGTAAATTTGTTAAAGTCATAAAGCATATTTGATCTTATCATCGGACCGTGGTATGTTCCAAGCTCGCATTTTTGGTTAAAAGCGATATTTAAATTAGTGACATCGCTGTAGCCAACAAAAAGTTTTGGATTTTTTTTAATTAGCTCATAGTCGATTTTATCTAAAAGCTGTGAAGAAGAAAATCCACCTTTTACACAAAAAATAGCTTTTATTTCAGAATTTGAAAATGCTTCGTGCAAATCATTTATCCGAATATCAGCGCTTCCTGCCATATATCCTCCAATATTTTGAGAAAGGCTTTTTCCGATAATAGGATAAAATCCAAGATTTTTTATAATTTGTTTACACTTTTCTATTTCTTCTGGTAAAATAGGCGAAGAAGTGCATATTAAAAAAACTTTATCGCCATATTTAGGCGCTTGTGGAAATTTTACCATTTTTTTCTCCTTTTTGATTTTACAATTTTTTTATTAAATTTTGTTTTTGGGTAAAATTTTTTTCAACAATAATTTTTCCAATTTTATTTTTAAAATCAAAAATTTCATCTCGAAATTCCAAAAAATACGGTTTCAAAAATTTATTTATCTCAAGAACTGCTTTAATTTCCCCCTTGTTTTCAAAAATATTTTCTAAATGCTCTAAGACAGTTTCTTTTGTATTATCAAATGTCTTAACAGTTTTTATTTCCCCAGTTTGTAAAAATTCCCTTGCTTGAGCGATTAACCAAGGATTTCCAATAACTCCTCTTGAGAGCATAATTCCATCCAAATTACATTTTTTAACTTGCTCTTTTATAAATTTTGGCTCAAATAAATCTCCATTTCCAAAAAATTCTGTATTTCGTGGAAGTTTACTCAAATTTGAAACAATTTCCCAATTTGCCGTGCCAGAATAAAATTGATTTTGTGTTCGACCGTGAACGCAGATAAAATCAAGATTGTATTTGTTTGCCAAATCCAAAAAAATTTCTGGATTGTTGAAATTTTTGTAGCCAGTCCGAATTTTTATTGAAATTTTTGTGCCAGAATCTAATTTTGGAAGCAATTCTGAAAAAAGTTCGTCCATCAAATTGTAATTTTCCAAAAGTGCTGAACCCGCTCCATTTCTTATAATTTTTGGCTGTGGACACCCCATATTTATATTAATTTTTTTAAACCCAATTTCTTCTAATTTCAAAATTCCCAAAAGAAGTTCATTTTTATTGCTGCCAAAAATCTGTGTTCCAGTTTTTTCTTTGTCATCGCACTTCAAAAGTTCGTTAATCGTGGCATCATTTTCACGATTTAATAAATTAGCATTGACCATTTCTGTAAATAAAAGATCTGGATTAAATTTCTCCATTATTTTTCTAAAGGAATAATCGGTAATTCCTGACATTGGAGCCACATATATTTTCATTTTTTCTCCTAAATTTTTTATTTATTATATAA
>ERZ773100.1515-NODE-1515-length-10594-cov-3.820192_pt1 | contig 10594 bp, 7 predicted proteins | sample MGYA00511119_ERZ773100 | MGnify/ENA primary metagenome ERZ773100 (study PRJEB29015, sample SAMEA2738000) | human oral metagenome | biome: human oral; feature: human-associated habitat; material: dental | place: China | collected 2111 ...
GGTTTATGATCTTGGTAATGGTACTGCAATTATCAGTACCACGGATTTCTTCATGCCGATTGTGGATGATCCTTTTGATTTTGGTCGCATTGCTGCAACCAATGCCATTAGTGATATTTTCGCAATGGGTGGTAAGCCAATTATGGCAATTGCCATTCTAGGCTTCCCGATTAATAAATTGCCACCAGAAGTGGCTCAGAAAATAGTTGATGGTGGTCGTTTTGCTTGTCATCAAGCAGGGATTTCGCTAGCGGGTGGACACTCGATTGATGCGCCAGAACCGATTTTTGGTTTAGCAGTAACAGGGGTTATTGCAACGGATCGTGTAAAACGTAATGCCTCGGCAGAAGCGGGTTGTAAGCTTTATCTAACGAAACCATTGGGTATTGGCGTGCTGACTACCGCAGAGAAAAAAGGTAAATTAAAACCTGAACATCAAGGGTTGGCAACAGCAGAAATGTGCCAAATGAATCTGATTGGTAGTCAATTTGCAGAAGTTGCAGGCGTAACAGCTATGACGGATGTAACGGGTTTTGGTTTGTTAGGGCACTTGGCTGAAATCTGTGAAGGCTCAAATCTTAATGCGGTTGTGCATTTTGATAAAATCAAATTATTAGATGGTGTAGCAGATTACATTGCAGAAGGTTGTGTACCAGGTGGAACCAATCGTAACTTTGAAAGCTATGGACATAAAATCGGTCCTCTTACCGATTATCAAAAGGCGGTACTTTGCGATCCTCAAACTTCAGGTGGTTTGTTGATTGCGGTTAAACCAGAAAGTGAAGCGGAAATTTTAGAGATTGCGAAAAAAGCCGGTATTGAGCTCGGTGAGGTAGGCGTATTGAAACCTCGTCAAGCTGGTGTATTAGTAGAAGTCGAATAAATCATTTTCGTTAAAATAAAAGTGCGGTGAAATTCACCGCACTTTTTTTATTCTTTATTTTCCTTGTTTTCTTTGTTGTTGGAATACATCGAGTCAATAATATGACGATAGCGTTCCATAATCACTTTTCGGCGTAATTTGAGTGTAGGTGTTATTTCACCAAGTTTTACGCTAAATGCTTGAGAGAGTAGCGTAAATTTCTTCACTTGCTCGAAGTGTGCCAGTTCTTTTTGAAGACTTTCGATACGTTGTTCAAACATTTTGATAATGTCAGAGTGTTTGAGTAATTCCATGCGATCTTGATACTTAATATTCAGTTTTTTCGCATATTCTTCTACGCTATCAAAACAAGGTACGATTAGGGCTGAAACATATTTTTTGGCATCAGCAATAATCGCAATTTGTTCGATAAATTTATCTTTACCGATTTTACCTTCGATATATTGTGGCGCAATGTATTTGCCGTTAGAGGTTTTCATCAATTCTTTAATACGATCGGTAATAAATAAATTACCTTCAGCATCAAACTCACCGGCATCTCCCGTTTTCAAGAAACCATCTTCGGTGAAGGCTTGGGCCGTTTCTTCAGGTTTTTTATAGTAACCTTTCATGACCATACCACCACGAACCAGAATTTCGTTATTTTCCCCAATTTTAACTTCGGCATTTGGCATTAATTTACCAATAGAATTCGGATTAAAATGATGGTCATCCCAGCAAGAAATGGTGGCCGTGGTTTCAGTCATACCATAACCGAGTTTGATGTTAATCCCAATGCTGTGGAAGAAAAGACCAATGGTTGGTTCTAATTTTGCGCCACCGCAGGGCATCATTTTAATGCGTCCGCCTAATAATGAACGTAATTTAGACAGTACCAGTTTATCGGCAAGCGCATAGCGTTTTTGCAAGAAGAACGGGATCTTTTTATTTTGAGAGAGAAGATCAAAACGTTTTTGTCCCACTGAAATCGCCCAGTGGAAAATCATTTGACGAATAAAAGGCGCTTTTTGGACTTTATCCAGTACAGCAGAATAAATTTTTTCATAGAAACGCGGTACTGCACACATAAAGGTCGGGCGTACTTCCATTAATGCTTCACGTACTTGATTGGTATTTTCGAGATAACAAAGAATTGCTCCTCGGTGTAACACATAGGCAACCCAAGCACGCTCAAAAATGTGGCTAAATGGTAAAAAAGAAAGTGAAACCTCATTTTGATTAACATTTAATGCAATATCATGGGCTTCAAGTTGATGTGCTAAGTTACTGTAATCGAGCATGACGCCTTTGGGTTCACCCGTTGTGCCAGAGGTATAGATAATCGTGAATAAATCATCCATCGTTTTATTGGCTAAGCGCTCATCAAGATCAGCCTGAAATTCTGCAGTGCCTAATTGTATTAAATCATCCCAATGGCAAGAAAGACTGGTTTCGGCTAGTTTAATTTGTTCTTTCATTGCCACAATTTTTTGTAATTGAGGACACTTATTAGCAATTTCTAATGCTTGATCATATTGCTCTTGATCACCGACAAACAAAATTTTGACATCGGCATGATTTAAAATAAATTCAGCCTGTTGTGAAGTATTGGTTGCATAAATTGGAACAGTAATGGCACGAACTTGAAGCGCAGCAATGTCCGCGATAGTCCAACGTGACATATTGTGCGCAAATATCGCAATTTTATCTTGTACTTGAATATTGCAAGCAAGAAAAGCTAATGAAAGCTGATCAAGCTGTTGTTGGAATGAATTCCACGAAATATCTTTCCATAAGCCATTAATTTTATGGCGAAGTGCGGTTGCATTTTGACGAGTTTTTGCCTGTTGGCGAATTCGATTGACGAAATGACGTTCTAAATTCATATAAGCCTTATTTGAGCGAACAACTGTACGCTAATATAAACGAAATAAATTTAAAATCTAGTGAAATGTTGTTATTTTGTGAATATAGAATAAATAATATACATATTTATTTTTCTATTTTTATCTCCGGATGAGAAATAAAGAATTTAAAAATATTGATTAAGTGAAATGGATTGGAAATAAAAAAACCGCTCTAAAAAGAGCGGTTAATTTTTTAACGATTTTGATTAGCCTTTGTAGTTGTAAACATGTGCAACTAAGTCTAATACTTTGTTTGAATAACCAGTTTCGTTATCGTACCAAGATACTAATTTAACGAAAGAATCAGTTAATGCGATACCTGCATCCGCATCAAATACGGAAGTTAAGGTACAACCGTTGAAATCGGTGGAAACTACTGCATCTTCGGTGTAGCCTAAAACGCCTTTTAATTCGCCGTTGAAGGTTTTACCTTCCGCTGCATCTTTAATCGCTTGTTTGATTTGTTCGTAAGTTGCAGGTTTTTCGAGGTTAACGGTTAAGTCAACAACTGATACGTTTGGTGTTGGAACACGGAAGGCCATGCCGGTTAATTTACCGTTTAATGCCGGTAATACTTTACCTACAGCTTTTGCTGCACCAGTTGAAGACGGAATGATGTTTTGAGATGCACCACGGCCGCCTCGCCAGTCTTTCGCGGACGGACCGTCTACGGTTTTTTGAGTTGCCGTAGTGGCGTGAACAGTGGTCATTAAACCGTCTTTAATACCGAAAGTTTCGTGAACAACACGCGCTAAAGGAGCCAAACAGTTTGTCGTACAAGAGGCATTGGAAACAATGTCTTGACCGGCGTATGCGCCGAAGTTTACGCCGCGTACGAACATCGGTGTTGCGTCTTTAGATGGGCCGGTTAATACCACTTTTTTCGCGCCCGCAGTAATGTGTTTACGTGCGGTTTCATCAGTTAAGAATAAACCGGTTGCTTCAACAGCGATATCTACGCCAATTGAACCCCAGTTTAAGTTTGCCGGATCACGTTCTGAGGTTACGCGGATAGTTTTACCGTTAACAACTAAGTTCCCGTCTTTTACTTCAACGGTTCCGTCGAAACGGCCGTGAGTTGAGTCGTATTTCAACATATAAGCCATATATTCGACATCGATTAAGTCGTTGATACCTACCACTTCGATATCATCGCGTTGTTGAGCTGCGCGGAATACGATACGACCAATACGACCAAAACCATTAATACCAATTTTAATAGCCATAAGATTTTCACCTTTTTTAGTTAAGTTAAACAAAGCATTATGTTCGGGAAATTCATCTATTATCCCGTAAAATACCGCGACGGATTGTAGCATGGACGTTAGGATAAAACTAGAAATGCGACTTATTTTTGTGATCTAAGTCAAAATCGTTCTGGGTTTTAAAACCTGGCTAAAATTACCCGCACTTTTAATGCTTTTTTCTTAAATAATCGGCATAATAGTCGGTAAATTTTAACGAAAGGTTTAAACAGTGTCTCAAGGCAATTTATATATTCTTTCAGCTCCGAGCGGTGCGGGTAAATCCTCTTTGATTTCCGCCTTATTGGAACGTGATTCCTCCACTCCAAAAATGGTGTCGATATCTCATACCACTCGAGCGCCGCGACCGGGCGAAAGTCATGGCGTGCATTATTATTTTGTGTCAAAAGCGGAATTCGAATCTTTAATTGAACAAGATTTGTTTTTAGAATATGCCACGGTTTTCGGCGGTAATTATTACGGTACTTCGTTGCCGGCGATTGAGCAGAATCTAGCGAAAGGTATTGATGTATTTTTAGATATCGATTGGCAGGGGGCGCAACAGATTCGTGAAAAAGTACCTTCTGTAAAAAGTATTTTCATTTTACCCCCGTCTTTGCCGGAACTGGAGCGCCGTTTGATTGGTCGTGGGCAAGATAAGGAAGACGTGATTGCTGAACGCATGGCAAAAGCAAAAAATGAAATTTCGCATTATGACGAATATGATTACGTCATTGTGAACGATAATTTCGAGCAGGCGTTAGGCGATTTGCAAAGCATTTTGCGCACGGAACGCTTAACTAAAACTTATCAACAAACAGCGAATGCGGTGCTATTAAATCAACTACTGGATAAGTAGTATTAGATTTAGTATTATGAGCCACTTTATAGAAAACACTTTAAAAAATCGGAGAATAGAATATGGCACGCGTCACAGTGCAAGATGCAGTAGAAAAAATTGGTAACCGTTTTGATTTGATTTTAACGGCTGCACGTCGAGCAAGACAATTACAGTTACATCAACGCGAGCCGTTAGTGCCGGAAGATAATGATAAGCCGACCGTAATTGCATTGCGTGAAATTGAAAAAGGCTTAATTACGAACGATATTATGGATGTACAAGAGCATCAAGAAATCGTCGCGATTCAACACGCGGAAGAAGCGGCGGTGGCATTGATTACAGAATAAAATAATGACGTTAATTACCGAATAATCAAATAAAAGTGCGGTTGATTTCAACCGCATTTCTTTTCTATCCATTCAACTGAAAAAGTCAGGTGTCCTTTGGAACTGTTTGCAGATTTAGATCGAATCATTCAAGGGTATTTGCCCGCAGATAAAATTGAATTAGTCAAACGCGCATTTGTTATCGCACGCGATGCGCACGAAGGGCAATTTCGCTCAAGTGGCGAACCTTATATTACTCACCCCGTTGCGGTCGCGTCGATTATCGCAGAAATGCATCTGGATCACGAAGCCGTGATGGCGGCCTTGTTGCATGATGTCATTGAAGACACGCCTTACACCGAACAACAGCTGAAACAAGAATTCGGCGCTAGCGTTGCCGAAATTGTGGACGGCGTGTCGAAGCTTGATAAATTAAAATTCCGCACTCGCCAAGAGGCGCAAGTAGAAAATTTTCGTAAAATGATTTTGGCGATGACGCGCGATATTCGAGTCGTATTGATTAAATTAGCCGACCGTACTCATAATATGCGTACACTCGGCGCATTACGTCCGGACAAGCGCCGTCGTATTGCTAAAGAAACGCTGGAAATTTATTGTCCATTGGCCCATCGCTTGGGTATTGAACACATTAAGAACGAATTGGAAGATCTTTCCTTTGAAGCCATGTATCCGCACCGCTATGAAGTGTTGAAAAAGTTAGTGGATACGGCGCGTAGCAATCGTCAAGAATTAATCGAACGTATTTCAAACGAAATTAAAGCGCGCTTGGAAAACGCCGGAATTTTCGCTCGTGTATGGGGGCGAGAAAAACATCTTTACAAGATTTACCAGAAAATGTGTGCGAAAGATCAGGAATTTCACTCCATTATGGATATTTACGCGTTCCGCATTATTGTGAAAAATGCGGACGATTGTTATCGCGTATTAGGACAAATGCATAGTCTTTATAAACCGCGTCCGGGTCGTGTAAAAGATTACATTGCGGTGCCGAAAGCTAACGGTTATCAATCTTTGCAAACATCGATGATTGGTCCGCACGGCGTGCCGGTGGAAGTGCACATTCGCACGGAAGAGATGGAACAAGTGGCAGAAATGGGCGTAACCGCCCATTGGGTGTACAAAGAAAGCGGCAAAAATGACAGTACAACTGCGCAAATTCGCGCGCAACGTTGGTTACAAAGTCTGGTGGAAATTCAACAAAGTGTCGGCAATTCCTTTGAATTTATCGAAAACGTCAAATCCGAATTTTTCCCGAAAGAAATTTTTGTGTTTACTCCAAAAGGCCGAATCGTTGAATTGCCGAAAGGAGCGACCGCCGTGGATTTTGCTTATGCCGTGCATTCTGACGTGGGGAATAGTTGCGTGGGCGTAACTGTTGAGCACAAACCTTATCCTTTATTTAAAGCGTTAGAGTCGGGCCAAACCGTTAATATTATTACGGATCCGAATGCGCATCCGAAAGCCGCGTGGTTAAATTTTGCAGTTACGGCGCGCGCAAAAACTCGTATTCGCCATTATTTGAAACAACGCTGTAAAGATGATGCGGTGCTACTCGGGGAACGCGAATTGAGCACCGCATTGGAACCGCACACCTTGGGCGATCTTGCAATGGAGCGAATTCAAAAGGTATTAGACAAACTGAAATTATCTTCGACGGATGAATTATTACGTGAAATTGGTTTGGGCAATCAACAGGCTGCAGCCATCGCGCATCAATTAATCGGCGAACCGATGAAAGCCAATGGAAATGACCAAGCAGCGCCACTTTCAAATACGCTTATTGTTGCGCCGACATTAACGGCAAACGCGCAGTTCGCACAATGTTGCCATCCAATTCCCGGTGATCCGATAATGGGACAAAGCATGGCAAATCATGGTTTGCTGATTCATCATCAACATTGCGGCAATCTCAAACAAAATCGGCACTTGATGCAAGCCAAATGGGAAAACGTGCAAAGTGCGGCCAATTTTGATGCCGAATTGCAAATCGAAATCCTAAATGAACAAAATGCTTTACCGAGTTTAATGACTGCGATTACCGCAAGTGAAAGCGGAATCCAAAATATTTGGACAGAAGAACTTGAGAGCAATTTGTTATTGGTAATTTTGCAAATTAGTGTAAAAGACACCAAACATCTAGCGAATGTTGTTCATCGCATTAAAGGCATCACCGGTGTGGTGAACGTAAAACGTAATATTAACGAATGAATGCACGGCTTCTCAATGCGGTGCCGTTGACGACACTCACCGGTGTGGGCGCAGCGATTTCCGATAAACTTGGTAAACTCGGCATTCATAACTTGCAAGATTTGTTGTTCCATTTGCCGATTCGCTATGAAGATCGTACTCGCATCACGCCGATAGCGCAGCTCCGCCCGGAGCAATATTCCACTATTGAAGGCATGGTGCAAACCTGTGAAGTAACTTTCGGTCGCCGCCCCATTTTGTCCGTTGGTTTATCCGATGGCACCTCAAAAATTATGTTGCGTTTTTTCAATTTTAACGCGGGCATGCGCAACAGTTTTCAAATTGGCGAACGCGTGAAAGCGTTTGGCGAAGTAAAGCGTGGCCGCTTTATGGCGGAAATTCACCATCCCGAATATCAAATCGTCCGCGATAATGCACCGCTTGAGTTGGAAGAAACGCTGACACCGATTTATTCGACCACCGAAGGACTCAAACAAAATTTATTACGAAAATTAATGGATCAAGCGTTGGCGCTGCTTGACAACGTGCAGATTGCGGAAATTTTGCCTCATGAATTAAATCCGCATCAGTTCAGTTTAAAAGAAGCGCTTCGTTTACTACATCGTCCACCGCCAGACATTTCGCTTGAAATATTAGAACAAGGCAAGCATCCCGCTCAACAAAGACTGATTTTTGAAGAATTGCTCGCACATAATCTCGCCATGCAAAAAGTTCGATTAGGAATGCAGCAGTTTTTAGCTTTACCTTTGCGTGATCAAACGGATTTAAAACAACGATTTTTAGCCGGCTTATCTTTCCGTCCTACTGAGGCGCAAACGCGCGTAGTCGGCGATATAGAACAAGATCTAGCGAAAAATTTCCCAATGATGCGTCTGGTGCAAGGCGATGTGGGATCCGGCAAAACGTTAGTCGCTGCGTTAGCTGCCTTGACTGCGATTGATAATGGTAAACAAGTGGCGTTAATGGCACCGACAGAAATTTTAGCCGAGCAGCATGCCGATAATTTCCGCCGTTGGTTTGAACCTTTGGGTATCAATGTGGGTTGGCTTGCCGGAAAAGTAAAAGGCAAGGTGCGTCGGGCAGAGCTTGAAAAGATCAAGAGTGGTACGATGCAAATAGTAGTCGGCACGCATGCGCTTTTCCAAGAGGGCGTGGAGTTCGCTGAGCTTGCCTTAGTTATCATTGACGAACAGCACCGCTTTGGTGTTCACCAACGCTTGATGCTACGCGAAAAAGGAGAAAAAGCAGGGTTTTATCCGCATCAACTGATTATGACAGCAACGCCGATTCCGCGAACTTTAGCAATGACGGTGTATGCGGATTTGGATACATCAATTATTGATGAATTACCGCCGGGTCGCTCGCCAATTACTACGGTCGTTATTTCGGAAGACCGTCGTGCCGAAATCGTGGAGCGAGTGAAAGAAGCCTGTGTGAAGGAAAGGCGACAAGCCTATTGGGTATGTACGCTGATTGATGAATCGGAAGTGTTGGAGGCGCAAGCCGCTGAAGCTATTTGCGAAGATTTAACGAAAGCTTTGCCGATGTTGAAAATTGGCTTAGTCCATGGGCGCATGAAAGCGCAAGAAAAACAGGTTGTGATGGGACAGTTTAAGCATGCCGAACTGGATGTTTTAGTTGCCACAACAGTCATTGAAGTCGGGGTGGATGTGCCGAATGCGAGTTTAATGATTATTGAAAATGCCGAACGGTTAGGATTATCACAACTTCATCAATTACGCGGACGCGTGGGGCGTGGAAGCACCGCATCTTTCTGTGTCCTAATGTATAAATCGCCACTTGGAAAAATTTCTCAAAAACGCTTGCAAGTATTGCGCGATAGCCAAGATGGCTTTGTGATTTCGGAGAAAGATTTGGAAATTCGCGGGCCGGGTGAGGTGCTTGGTACAAAGCAAACTGGTGTGGCGGAATTTAAGGTAGCGAATTTAATGCGCGATCGCAAAATGATTCCAATGGTGCAGTATTACGCAAAAATGCTAATTCAGAAATATCCCGATATGGCGGATTGCTTGATTCAACGTTGGCTGAATAATAAGGAAATTTACTCGAACGCTTAAGCGTGCGATCGGTTTTGGAAAAGTTTTATGGCGATAAAGAAACAACCTACGGTACTTTTTTTTGATTCTGGTATGGGTGGATTAAGCGTTTACAAAGAAGCTAAAAAATTGTCACCCGATTGTCATTATTTGTATTGCTTTGACAATGCGGGTTTTCCCTACTCCGAGAAGTCAGAAGAGGAAATTATTGCGCGTACGTTAAATGTCTGTCAGAGCATCAATGAGAAATTTCCGCTTAATGCTATCGTAATTGCCTGTAATACCGCCAGTACCGTCGTATTGTCGCCTCTGCGCGAAAGATTTTCTATTCCGGTAGTCGGTACGGTACCGGCTATTAAGCCGGCTGCGCAAAGATCACAAACAAAACATATTGGATTATTAGCGACTAAAGGTACGGTAAAACGGGAATATGTAAACGATTTAATTGAGCGTTTCGCACCGCATTGCAAGGTTGAAAAATTAGGCTCGACAATATTGGTGGAAATCGCCGAACAGAAAATTCAAGGACAATCGGTCGATCTTATCGCTTTGAGTAAGGAGCTTAAGCCTTGGAAAAATATGGCGGATTTAGATACGATTTGTTTAGGTTGTACGCATTTTCCACTGATTAAAGATGAAATTCAAATTTGCTTGCCGCAAGTGAAAAATTTTATGGATCCTGGCTACGCGATTGCAAAACGTTTAAAACATTTGCTTGAGGACGCTGAAATAAATTCAGAAAAAAGACTGCCGCAAGTTAATCAAGTTTTTAGCACAAAAGAACTGGAAAACCCGGAGAAATTAAAATCAGCGTTATTATTGTGGGGATTTAAGGAATTAAACTTGTTGAATGAGTAAATATTTTATCGTTTTGGTGTTTTTATAGGCAAAAAGTAAGTTTTTTTCAATTTTTTTGTAAAAAGTGCTTGCGCGAGGTTCGAAAATTCCTATAATACGCGGCACACAACGACGCATGGTTGTGAAATAGTCAAATTTACACGTGCGTCGTTGTTTTTTGCTCTTTAACAACGAATCAGACAATCTGTGTGGGCACTTGTTGATTGACTTGTTTTAAAACTATTTTTAATTTTGAAGTCTTAATAGGTGCTAACTAGAAATTCATAAAAC
>ERZ773100.1516-NODE-1516-length-10594-cov-3.492172_pt1 | contig 10594 bp, 9 predicted proteins | sample MGYA00511119_ERZ773100 | MGnify/ENA primary metagenome ERZ773100 (study PRJEB29015, sample SAMEA2738000) | human oral metagenome | biome: human oral; feature: human-associated habitat; material: dental | place: China | collected 2111 ...
TCCTTGTTGGTGCATGGGATGAATTGTTGGAGGTGGCAATTGATATTCGTGAGAAATTGGCAGAGGTTACAGATAATAAAATCACTATGTCTGCTGGCTTAGCTTTATTTTCTCCATCTTATCCAATCAGCCAAATGGCAGCAATTACAGGCTTACTTGAAAGTGTAGCTAAGGATAATGACGGTAAAGATAGTATTGCTTTATTTGGATTTGAAACAAACTCAAACGGTGAAGAGCGTATATGCCGACATGTATATAAATGGGATGACCTCATTAATAATGTCATTGAAGATAAGCTCTATACACTAGATCAATTATTTGTTATTCCAGGCATTAATGAGGTGCAAGATTCAAAAATGAAATTAGGTAAAGGCCTAATTTATAAGCTAATGGAATTATTACAAGGTATATTAAATGATAGAGCTTTAGGCAAACATATTAATGTGGCTCGCATACTCTATTTATTAGCTAGATTAGAACCTAAGAAAAATAATCCTACCTATGAATCATATAAAAACTTTGTTACAGCTATTCATAGATGGATTCAATCAGAAGAAGATTGCAAAGCTTTGTTAACAGCTTGCAACCTCATTGTTTACTATATGCGTGATACAAAGTGAGGAATAGTATATGACACAAGGTAAATTTAATTGGGATATAGATATTGTCACTAAGGCAGAAGAAACTATCGGTCGTTTAAGATATAATCCAAAATGCAGAAAAACAGATGAAGTATTTGACGTAAAGTATGCTCAAGTACGTAAAATTTTATCTAGCGTAGTGGCCATTAAAAATAAATTGGGTGTAGAGCAACGTAAAAGCAAATCCTTTGATAAGCTACCTGAAAATATTGCGATGGAGGTTCGTTTTTTAAAAACTACATTCTTATATCAAGCTGGTCGAGATAAAGATAATAAATATCCAGTAAAAAACTTTATTGAAGATAGTCAATTGGTAGAGATGGTTGAATGCATTGGTACTGATGTTAATAAATTTGATATGTTTTGTAAATATGTTGAAGCATTAGTAGCGTTCTATAAGTATAGAGCGGTCAGTGTTATAGCAGCTGCTAATGAAGCGTGGAGTAAAAATAAACCATATAGCAATCAAAATTATAATCAATCAAATGGAAATCGTCGGTAGGAGGGGCATAAGATGGAGAACAATGATAATTTAAAATCTTTACGTGGTAAATTACTAATTACAGGTACTATTAAACTAGAAACTGGTATGCATATTGGTGCTAGTAATGATTTTGCTCCTATTGGATCTGTTGATACACCGTTTATTCGTGATGTAGTTTCTCAAGAACCGATCATTCCTGGTAGTTCCATTAAAGGGAAATTACGTACATTGTTAGCTAAGAGTTATTGCGATACGTATATCATGAAAGATATAAAAGAGGATAAAGAGCAAATAAAACGCTTATTTGGTTCAGTAAATCCCGTACAACCGGCACGATTACAATTTTATGACTTATTTATTACCGATGAAACACGTCAGCTTTTTAATAATATTGAGACTGATACCTATATGGGTGAAATCAAGTTTGAAAATGTTATTAATCGTATCGATGGCAGTGCAAACCCTCGTCAGATTGAACGTGTTCCGGCAGGAACTACATTTACCTTCAAGGTAGCTTATAACATTGAAAGTGAAGATGAAGTTACCGAGGATATGAATATATTAAAAGAAGGCCTTGATTTATTAGGTATTGATTATCTCGGTGGTCATGGCTCTAGAGGTTATGGTCGTGTCAATATTTCTATTGATGATGTAAAGCCAGTAGGTAATAGTGCTATTAATACGCAGGATTTATTAGATATATTAAGAAAGTAGGTTGTTACTATGAACTACTATCTATATCCACTGCGTTTTCTTACACCGGTGCACTTTGGAGATACCTCAGAAGGGGGTAGTTTAGAAACTATTTCCCTTACACTCGGCTCTGATGCATTATTTGGTGCATGCTGTCATGAAATTAGTCATGATACGGGATTATTACAAACTTTTATAGACTCCGTAAAAGAGCAGCACATTGTACTATCTAGTCTATTTCCATACTGTATAGACGATGGTGAGTATCAATTATATGTACCTTCACCTATTATGCAAATTGACTCAAAAGATATGCCTATTACAAGTTTTGAGGAAACAAAACGGGTAGCTACGGAACAAAAGAAGATTAAAAAAATCGAATATATTCGTACATCTCAGTTACAGAACTATAAACAATATATTCAATCTGATGTTTCACAGAAACATATGCCTATCTTTGGTGCTAAGCAAGTATCTACACATGTAAACTTGCGTGGTGATAAAAGCCACCCATATTATGTAGGTAACTATCAATTCATGTCACATACAGGGCTATATATTATTGCTGGTTTTAGTGATGATTCTAGTCGTGATTTATTTGAAGCCATTTTTGAGCTGCTAGGTATGTCTGGTATCGGTGGTAAACGTAGTGGTGGTTATGGGAAATTTGAATTAGCTGATGATCCAATTGAGTTAGAAGCTGAAGGTATTTATGAGGACGATTCTGCTTTATATGCATTGCTTCATAATAGGCAAGGAAAGATGATGTGCATTAGTGCCTGTGTTCCAACTAGTGATGAAGTGGCTACTTTAAAACAAGGTTCTTATAAATTACAAAAGCGTGGAGGCTTTGTAGGCTCTACTGGAAGTGAGACTCAAGTAAAGCGTAATTCCTATTATGTTGTTAAAGAAGGTTCTGTTTGTCCAAAAGTATTAGTTGGACAAATGCTTACTATTACGGGGGATAGTTTACCGCATCCTGTATATCGTAATGGTATGGGCTTATGGATTGGGGTGGATTATGAGTAATCGTATTGATCATGCACAATTATCACTCACTATAGTGAGTCCTACCAATATTGGAGGCCCTGAGAAACTAATAACTAAAGATTATATGTACAATTATGATGCCGGTGAAGTATATCTTCTTAATAACTATGAATGGTTTCGCTTTTTAGCTCGTCATAATAAATTAGCAGAGTTTGAAATATATATGCAGAATGAGATGGTAAGACCAAATGGTCGAACTATGTATGATTGGGCTAAAAATACTATTGGTGCATCTCAGTTAACAAAAGATATATTAGGTCCTGCTATTCGCTCTATTATGAAAACATCGATATATAATGAAGGCCGTAAAAACTCATTAAATGATATTACACCTCAGCTTCGTGGGGCGAATGGAGAAGTTTATATTCCTGGTAGCTCTATTAAAGGTGTTATTGATAGTGCTATTATTTCACATATGCTCCGTAATAATAAAGGATTTAGAAGTAATGTTCAAAGAGAATTGAGTAGAATTTTAGATATATATATGAGAAAGAATTCTAGAAGTCTCTTTAACGATATATTAAAGTCTGTTGATAAAATAATCCTTGAGCATATCCATGTTTTAACAAAAAATGATGGAAAACAGTTTAAAGGCATTTTAGCAAGTGCTTTCCGAGGTGTTTCTGTTTCTGATGCTATGCCTATAGAGCCCATTAAAACAGAGGTATTAAAAAAAGAGGATACTTGTGTTGATGAAGATGGAACTCATGAAATTTCGGTACATCGAGAATGTATTTTACCAAATCAGAAGTTCTCCTTTACAGTAACTCTTGATACAGCTATGACTAAAGAAATAGGGATTACTAGTGTCGATCAAGTGTTAGATATTTTACAGGAAGACTTTGATGCTACTCATGAGTTATTAGCCTCTAAATTTAAGAAAGTTAGTCCATCTATTTTTAAGGCTCTAGAACCAGCTAATGCCTATATTGGTAGTAATACAGGTTTTATTCAGAAGACTATTATTATGGCTGCTTTTACAGATGATGAAAAAACAGGAATTGATATTATTAGAGCAATCTTAGATATGAATTTCAAAAAGGCTAAACATGATAGTAAGGATAAAATTATGGCACCACGAGCGATTAAATTAGTAAAGTGGAATGGCAATTATTATGAGATGGGGGGCATTCATATTGGCAGATAATGTAGAAATTATGGCCATTGAGTTAGCAATAACAGCAGATTCATCAATTAAAGTTGTACAGTCCATAGGTAGTGTACTACATGGCGTCTTAATGGAGTTAGTGGGAACAGAATACGCAGGTCAGTTGCATGAAACGGGCCTGCGCCCTTATAGCCAATATATCTATTTTGATAAAGAAAAAGGTCAATATATTTGGCGCCTTTCCGCTGTAACAGCAGAGGCCGTTGAACGGATATTGCGACCAGTATTAGATATACCTGAAAAAATATATTTAAAGCAAAAACGAGGGCATATCTATATTCAAAATAGAACTATTTTAGAGGGAACCTCTTATGAAGCATTAATGGCTAAGTTCTGGAGTGGTGAAGCAGAATATGTGCAGGCTATATTGCGGTGTGTGACTACAACAAGCTTTAAGGTAGACCAACAATATACAATATTCCCTGAAGCATTTCGTATCTATCGCTATTTGTTGCGCCAATGGAACCAGTTTACTACATTTGAAATGATGGATTCCGATGATTTATTAGCTGCACTTGAATCAGCTGTTTTCATTCGCGACTATAATTTGCGAATGAGCATGTATGGTTTAGAAGGGGTTAAAATCCGTGGTTTCCGTGGAGAGATTGTAATGCAATTTAAGCGAAATTTAGTGATGCAACGCATCTTATCTCTATTGACCTACTATAGTCAATTCACAGGGCTCGGAATTAAGACCGCATTAGGTATGGGTGGGGTACAAAGTGAGGTAGTACAATGAGAATTCTTTATACTCCTGTAGGAGATACAGATCCTATTCGTGGGTGCTATGATGGAGGGATACTTCATATCGTGAGGCATTATAATCCCGATATGGCAATCCTCGTATTGAGTAAGGATATGGAGCAAAAGGAAGCATCTGATAGCCGATTTTCTAAGGCTTTAAAACATGTGAAAGCTGATTTAGATATCAAGCTTATATACACAGGTCTTGAAGATGTACATCGTATTGATACTTTACAACCGTTTGTTGACCATTTCTATGAGATGCTTTCCGAATATCCAGATGCAGAGATACTTATTAATTTAAGTTCTGGAACACCTCAAATGAAGATGATTATGTCCCATCTTAGTGTTGAACATGATGCGGTACTTGGTATTCAAGTTGATACCCCTCAACGAGGCTCTAATCGTTCTGAGGCTGCCGTTAATGATGACGAAGATATTGAAATTGTTATTGAAAATAACTTTGATGATCAAGAAGATGCAGAAAATCGATGTCATGAACCTCAAATGGGATATATTAAGCGTAACAATCTTAAACAATCTCTTCATACTCTTATTAATAGCTATAAATATAAAGAGGCTATAAGTCTTTATCATGGATATAAAAGAACCTTTACAGATGGTGTTGTTATTGATGTATTACCACTTTTAGAACATGCTCAATTGCGATTAGGTTTAGATTATGATGGTGCTTTACAAAAGTGTCGTAAGGTAGGCTCTGTGAACTTATCTTCTATATTTACCGATAAGGTGCTGCGCAAGTTACATGGGTTTTTAATGCTTATGGAAGTGCGCTTAAAACAAGGTCAAATTGAGGATTTTGTTTTAAAAATTACTCCATTTATGTATGAGTTGATGCGTTATTACTTTACTAAAGAATTCGGTGTAAACTGGCGCCAAGTTGAGAAAAAAACATCTAAGGGAGTGCGCCTTGACATGGTAGCGTTTAAAAATCAGTATCCTAAACTTTATGAATCATGGCAGGAGAACTCTGATACTCCATATCTACAAGAACTTCAAGTATCTTTTTATCATATGTTACATATGTTAGAAGACTATGATACAGTTGATAATTCTTTATTGAAGCAATTAAAAGAGATACGTAGAATTGAGAAAAAAATTCGCAATAAAATGGCTCATGAGGTTGTTGTATTTACAGAACAAGATATTTGTAGTGCTGCAGATATTCAATCATTACAATCTTTCTTACATCAGATTAAGGATGTCTTCTTTATTATTACTGGACAAGAAAAACAAAATAAATTAATTTACGATACTATCAATGCATATGTGTTAGAACAAATTCAATAGTGTAAATGCTCTTTGTGCCGAATAATTTTATAATTTATCATCTTTAGACCTAAATTGATTCCTTAGCGTATTCATTCGTATAAAAGGAGGCGACTTTATGTCATCCCTATATGTTACAGAAGCAGGATCGTTTATCAAACGTGACGGTGGTCATGTTGTAGTTGGTCGTAATAATGAGGTATTGTTCGAGGTTCCTTTAGAGCGAATTGAAGATATTACTGTCTTTGACTCTGTATCTATAACAAGCTCATTGGTAACTGATTTTATTGAACGTGGTGTACCTATTACATGGCTATCTGGTTATGGAAAGTATTTTGGTACTATAATCAATACTAATACTATTGATATTAACAAACATAAGAAGCAATTTGATCTGTTAGATGATAATGCATTTAGAGTGGCGATGTCACGTAAAATTATTCGGGCAAAGGTGCGTAATCAGCTGACCATTCTTCGTCGCTACGCACGAAATTTAGAAGAGGATATCAATATAGATGTGCAAATTGCGAATATTAAATCTGTACGTAGCCATATTGGTGAATGTATGCGTGTATCTGAACTCATGGGCTATGAAGGACTGATAAGTCGTCTTTATTTTGAAGCATTAGGTAAAATTGTGCCATCTGCCTTTGCTTTTACAAAACGTACAAAACAACCGCCTCGAGATCCGTTTAATGCTATGCTCGGATTAGGTTACAGCATGCTGTTTAATGAAATTTTGGCTGGTGTTACTAATGCAGGTCTCCATCCATTCGTAGGCGTCATGCATAGTCTAGCTAAAGGTCATCCAGCCCTCGCATCTGACTTAATTGAAGAATGGCGAGCGCCAATTATAGATTCTATGGTGCTATCTATGGTGAGCCGTAATATGGTAGATTTATCCGAATTTGATAATTCTGATAAAGGGTGCTACCTGACAGCAGAGGGGCGTAAGGCATTTTTAATGGCCTATAATAAGAAAATTCGTTCTGAAAATCAATATATTGATGATTGTAAAAGCTATCGTGAATCTATCTATAAACAGTGTAAGCAATTTGCTAGTGCAATTATACACGAAGATGTAGATTTGTATACGCCATTGGAGATTCACTGATATGAAAAAGTTTATCGTCCTAGTTATCTATGATGTGGTGGATAACAAAACGCGTAACCGTCTTGTTAAATGCCTGGAACGTTATGGCGTTCGTGTCCAAAAGTCTGCGTTTGAAGCATTGCTTAATAGGAAACAATATGATGCTATGATGCGGCGAACTAGTAAGATGATTAATCCTATAGAGGACTCCTTACGAGTCTATGTCCTTGATGACATTATAAATATCTATACTTGGGGGATTGGAGAAAGAAAAGAGGAGGATTGTATTGTTCTGTAAGTTATTAAATAGTTACTTTTACTACAGATAGGTTATGTGATGTAGACTTTACTGATATTAATTATACAAATTAACTTCTGATGGGGATGGAAGCTTGACGTGGTGTTCGTTTGGTTATTTTAGCTGTTTGAATTTATTAAAATAAATAATCTTTTAATAGGGGTCAAAACTTATATCTTGATTAGTGTGTTTATTAAATTAAAGGGAATTTAATAATGAAAAAATATGTTGATAATAAAAAAACTATAGTTACCATTTTTATGATAATAGCTATAGTTGTAGTTGTATATGTATTATATATTTTTAAGGCAGGTGATGATAGTAAATCCGCAATTGAAAATAAAGATATTGCTCAACAAAAAGTTAATACTACGGCTGTTAAAAATCAAGTTGAAGTTGATATAGATAAGAAGAAAATTCATGCAAGTGAATCAACAGTACATTTTGGACAACCTATTTCGAATAACCAACAGATTGGACGTACATTAATGGCAAGTTGCAGTTTGCCAGTACAAAATAGTTCAGATTATAGTATTAGTGTAACTGTAATATTTACTATTACAGTATTTGATTCGGCATGGCATCGTGAGATGACTTATAATGAAGTAGTCACAACATCTATTATGCCACATAGTACTGGTAATGTGACATTTAATAAATCTTATTCTACTGCTCAATTTATACGTGGTAATTATGAAGTTGCTGAAGTTAAAGAGATTTTTGGTAAAGGGGCAAAATAAGGGGGCTTATGTTATTTTGTGTATTCTATCATATTAAAGAAAGTTTAATTTGATTAAAGAATTATTAAAAAATGACAGTTAATTGGATGATAATGAATTCTTAAAATATATTTCTAAAGGATTTTCATGTGGATTTCAAATATGTATTTTTTAAGAGGAAACTAATATTTGTTAAAATAGGAAAAGCTATTAAAATACTAAAGATTTTATTAATTGCCTTAAGCAATTATAAGAGAAAAAATTAAGCCAACATATTGCTATAAGAATATATTGATTTTTCTATGAAAGCCAGAAATATAAGAAGTATTAACGAGTAAAAATCTTTATACTATAATATAGCTAGGAGTTAAATTAAATGATCCCCTGTTGGGGGCGGAAATATTTGGTCTTTTTTGTCTGGATTGAAAAACATGTTTTCGTCCTGTTAAATTAAATAATCCCCATTAGGGGACGGAAACTAGGGCTGAAATTGTATTCAATTATAAAAACGAATTGCCAGAAGTTAAATTAAATAATCTCCTTTAGGGGGCGGAAGCTACTTTCCAGTACGTGTTATATATTCATATTTTGCTAGTGAATGATTAAATTAAATACCCCCTTATGGGGATGGAAACTTCCTAGAATTTGTACTGTGTTCATTTAATTCTCCTTAATAAGTTAAACTAAATAATCCCCTAATGGGGACGGAAACTCTTTAGACTTAGTGATTGGAATCTTAGGACGGTCTGTTTCGTTAAACTAAATAATCCCCTGATGGGGACGGAAACGTTCTCTAATAGAAATATTAGTATTCCAGTACTATTTTGTTAAACTAAATAATCCCCTGATGGGGACGGAAACTAGCTCGATTGCTTTCACGTTTATCGCATTTATAAGTATCAGTTAAATTAAATAATCCCCAATGGGGTCAAAAAAGCACTATCTTATTATTTGTAGATAGTGCTTTTTCTTATTTTATATAAACATTAATTTTTTACGGCTGCCATTTCGAGTACCCAAATCCCATCATAATAATGCTCACCACGAGTAGACCGTTACCAAGGGTAATGGCGCTTTCACTTGTGGCTAGACAGGTAATAAAGGATCCGATGCCCATAATGATTGTGCCTAGTATAGCAGATAGTTTATGAATTGCCATGATAATCACCCTTTGCTTTCACTAACAACATTAGGTTTAACAATATACGTAATGAGTGCGTACAGTAGGGCACCGATTACAATCCCGTTCAGCGAAGCCAGTCCGAATGGTATGAATTTAACACAAACTAATGCGATGGCCCATGTGATCCATGGAACTAGATTCCATTTTTTGAAAGTCGCTTTGTTGTAATCGATATATTTTCCGCGATGAACCAGGTAAAAGTCCGCTAAGATAATACCGCATAGTGGCGGAACGATGATGCCTAGTGTACTTAAGAATACAAAGAGGGAGTCGATTTTATATGGCTGTGTCATTGTTGCTAATGCAGAGATAGCAATGAGCACGGCTAGCATAATATTTCTGTTTAGTTTGAAAGAGTTTGCTAGGTTCAATGATGTGGAATAGAGGTTCGCACCATTTGTGGTAAAGATATTTGTAGTCAACAATAGTAAGCTTGGGAACACGAGGCCAAAGCTTAATAGTACGTTGATTAAGTCACCATCATTCATAGCAACGCCTGCGATAGCACCGCAGCTGATCATTAAAGTGTTACCGCCTAATAGACCAATTGTGCTAGCTGTAATAACGTCTTTCTTGCTTTTACCATAGCGCATAATATCGGCGATACATGTGGCAGTAGATAGAATCCATGTACCGATAACGATGGTAATGCCTGACAGTAAATCGATAGGTTGCAATGGCACATAGTTAAATAGTTCTTGCCAGCCACCGATTGTTTGAACCGAGCGAGCCGCTGTTCCTAGGGAGAGGAATACGATAGACGGAATCGCAATATAGCCGAATACGGCAAGTGATTTAATACCAAGAACTGCAAAGATACCCATGATAACGGCGCTGAGCATCATAGCAATGATTTCGCCTGTGTAGGAAAGGTTAAAAACTTGAGCAATAAAATGTCCATATAAAGCCGCTTGAATCGTGTACCAACCTAGATTGACGATAGGTACGAAGAGAGAGGCAATTCTAGATCCTTCCTGACCGAAGCTGTATCTCGTCAAAAGGGCAAAGGTAAGGCCTGTTTTATAGGCGATTACACTCACTAGCCCTGCGATGATACATAAGAAAATGTTGCCTAGAATCATGACCAATAGTAATTCGTTGAAAGTTAGCCCCGCAGCTAATCCACCACCAGCCATCATACTAGTTACAAGAAAAACAAATCCAGTCCAAACAATGGTGAGAGAAAAGCAGGATTTCCTTGCCTCTAACGGGACAGGCTCCCTAGAATACT
>ERZ773100.1526-NODE-1526-length-10554-cov-2.610058_pt1 | contig 10554 bp, 10 predicted proteins | sample MGYA00511119_ERZ773100 | MGnify/ENA primary metagenome ERZ773100 (study PRJEB29015, sample SAMEA2738000) | human oral metagenome | biome: human oral; feature: human-associated habitat; material: dental | place: China | collected 2111 ...
AAAGAATCTAATTTCAATAATGGAATTGATCCAGCTTGTGCTAATGCTTCAACGATTAACACACCAGGCATTACAGGTTCACCAGGGAAATGTCCCTGGAAGAAGCTTTCGTTAAATGTCACGTTTTTACGTGCCACAACGTGTTCACCTGGTACTAATTCATCAACACGGTCAATATATAAAATTGGGTAACGGTTAGGAATTAACTCAGCTACGTCAGTTACAGTCATAATGTTCATCTTTATTTCCTCCTAAAATTGGGTTTAGCGAATCGCAAATAATTTTTGTCCGAAATCAACCATTTGGCCGTTTTCTACAAGGACTTCCACCACTTCACCATTGAAGTCACTCTTAATTTCGTTCATGATTTTCATTGCTTCGACAATACATACAGTGTCGTTTGAAGTGATTTGTTTACCCACTTGTACAAATGGATCTGCATCTGGTGAAGATTGTAAGTAAACCACCCCAACGATTGGGCTTGTAATGTATTTTGCATCTGTTGCTACTTGTGGTGCAACTTGTGTTTCAGAAGACGGAGCACTCACTGATGCAGCTTCTACTGTGCTAGCCACGTTTGCGACTGGTGCAACGGCATTAGAAACGACTTGAGGATATTCCTCACGTTTACTAAATTGCACTTCGAACTCTTCGTTTGATAAATGAAACTCAGTCATGTTTGAATCATTGAACAAAGTCATTAGTTCTTTAATTTCTTCTACATTCATGTACTATTCCTTCCATTTCTTCACGCAGATTACGGCATTATGTCCGCCGAAACCTAACGAATTACTAATTGCTACGTCTACTTTTGTAGAAACTCCAACGTTTGGAGTTACGTTTAAGTCGCACGCTTCGTCTTGCTCTGTTACATTAATCGTTGGTGGTACGAAGTCTTCTTCAACTGCTTTGACGCAGGCGATGGCTTCGATAGCACCAGCAGCTCCTAATAAATGTCCAGTCATTGATTTTGTACTTGAAACATGAACCTTATCGGCAGCTTCTTTTAATGCATAACGAATTGAAGTTGTTTCAGCAGAATCGTTTGCTGGAGTACCTGTTCCGTGAGCATTCACATAGTCTACTTCGCTTGGAGCTACTCCTGCTTCTTCGATAGCTTGTAGAATTGCTTTACCAGCACCACTTCCGTCAGGATTTGGAGCAGTCATATGATAAGCATCTCCGGTAGCACCATATCCAACGACTTCTGCATAAATTTTAGCACCACGTTTTTGTGCGTGTTCTAGGCTTTCAAGAACAAGAACCCCTGCTCCTTCACCCATTACGAATCCGCCACGCTTTTTGTCAAATGGTAATGAAGCTGCATTTGGATCTTCGCTGCTTGAAAGAGCTGTTAAAGCCGCAAAACCTGCAATTCCGATTTCACAAATAGAACCTTCCGCACCGCCGGCTAAAATCACATCAGAGTATCCATGTTTAATGTTACGGAATGCTTCCCCGATGGCATGAGTTCCTGTTGCACAAGCAGTTACTAATGACGTACATACGCCGCGTGCTCCGATTTTCATTGAAATGTTTCCTGCAACCATGTTTCCAATTGCCATTGGAACGAATAATGGTGCTACACGTGTTGGGCCTTTATCGTGCATTTTGATGATTTGACTTTCCATCGTTGTTAACCCACCGATACCAGAACCAACCATAACACCAAAACGGTCGTAGTCTGTATTTTCTGGAGTAATCCCACTGTCTTCTACCGCTTGCATTGCTGCTGCAAGTCCGTATTGACAGAATAAGTCCATACGTTTTGCTTCTTTACGATCCATGTATTTTGTAGCATCGAAGTCTTTTACTTCAGCCGCCACATGAACATCTAAGTCTTTTTTATCAAATTTTGTAATTGGAGCAATTCCGTTCTTACCTTCTTTAAGGCCTTCCCAGAAGCTAGCTACATCATTTCCTAAAGGAGTGATGGCTCCCATTCCTGTAATTACTACTCGATTCATTGTTTTCCTCCTTTAAGAGATTACATGTATAATCCGCCGTTAACGTTTAACACTTGTCCTGTAACGTAATTTGCTTCCGCTAAGAACACACATGCTTCGGCAATATCTTCTACTGTACCGAAACGACGTACTGGGATTTGTTTTTCCCATTCATTACGAATCTTTTCAGGTAATGCTTGTGTCATATCTGTATCGATGTATCCAGGAGCAACAGCATTTACTGTAATTCCACGAGAACCAATTTCTTTAGCAACAGATTTTGTTAAACCAATGATTCCGGCTTTACTTGCAGCATAGTTTGCTTGACCTGCATTCCCTGTAACCCCAACGATACTTGTAATGTTAATAATGCTTCCTGATTTTTGTTTTACGAAAACTGGAGTCGCAAAACGAATCATATTGAAGTATCCTTTTAAGTTAATATTCATTACATCGTCAAAATCAGATTCACTCATACGCATTAATAAACCATCACGCGTAATTCCAGCGTTATTGACTAACACGTCGATGCGTCCAAAACGCTCTTTTACTTCGTTAATAAAGTTTTCAGCTACGTCGAATTTCGAAACGTCTCCAACAAACGTCATCACTTCACCAGGATAAGCATCAAATTGCGCAAGTGTTTCTGCATCAATTTCACGAGTACCATTTAAAACAACATTAGCGCCAAGTTTAGCGAATTCTAATGCGATTCCTAGACCGATACCACGACGGCTCCCTGTTACAACAACTGTTTTATCTTTAAATTTCATTTCGTTATCCTTTCAGTTCCTTTACTTTTTCAATGGTTTCATTCATTGCTTTAAGGCTATCTGTTTGGAATAATTGAACAGAAGCACCTTTTGCTTTAGCAATTTGTTTCACCATTTGCGTCAATGTTTTTCCAGGACCTACTTCAATAAAGACATCTACGCCATCTTGAAGCATCCACTCTACATTTTGTTTCCATTTCACGGCATTTGTAATTTGATCACAGAGAACGTCTTTTGAAGGAACGCCTTCATGTGGTGTGCCTAGCGTATTGCTTAATACAGGGCATTTACTTTCGTGTAACTCTGCCACTTCCATCACAGGAGCAAAACGAACTTTCGCCTCTTCCATTAATGGTGTATGGAAAGGTCCAGATACCACAAGTGGTACAGCTCTTTTCGCGCCAGCTTCTAAGCATTTTTCGCTTGCTGTGTCTACTGCTTCTGCATGACCACCAATGACTAATTGTCCTGGTGTGTTGTAGTTTGAAGGAACTACGAGAGCTTCTGGCGTTGAAACTTCACGACAAATGTCTTCGATAACATTGTCTTCAAGACCTAGAATAGCCACCATTTTCCCTTCGCCTTCTACAACCGCTTCTTGCATATATTGACCGCGTTTTGCGACTAAGTTTAGAGCTTCCTTGAAGTTAAGGACTCCTGCTTCAACAAGCGCTGAATATTCACCTAGAGACAATCCAGCTGTCACATCAGGTGTGATACCTTCTTGTTCTAAGACGCTTGCTAATGCATGAGAAACCGTTAATAACAACGGTTGTGTATATTCTGTTTGATTGATACGTGCGGCAGGTTCTTCCAAAAGAATGTCAGTCACACTGTATGGCAGAACGCTACTTGCTTCTTCAAAGACAGCTTTTGCCACTTCAAAGTTGTCAGCAATTTCTAAGCCCATTTGTGCTTTTTGACTCCCCTGACCTGGAAATAAAAATGCGATTTTCATGAGTTTCCTCCTATTGCGCTGTAAAAAAAATGGTGGAAGTATGCTAAATAAGCATATTTCACCATTCCTTTTTTCATTTAATTAAAAACGTGCAAGTTGTTTTTGGATGACTTCATGAGATTCTGCCATCAATTCTTGGATAATTTCAGAACAGCTTTGTTCTTTTGAAATTAAACCAGCGATTTGACCAGCCATCATTGATCCCATTTGAGTATCCCCTTCAACTACGATTCTACGTAGAGCTCCACGTCCGATATCTTCTAAGCGTTCGAAGTCTGGATTTTCTTTACCAGTTTCTTCTTTTTCAGCTTGTAAGTAGATTTTTGTTAATTTATTACGTAACACACGTACAGGGTGTCCTGTAATTTGTCCTGTAATCACAGTATCGATATCTTTAGCTTTTAATACAGAAGCTTTGAAGTTATCGTGCGCAGTACATTCAGTCGCAACAAGGAAACGAGTCCCCAGTTGAACTGCATCGGCACCAAGCATTAACGCTGCTGCCATCCCGCGTCCGTCACCAATTCCTCCAGCACCGATTACTGGAATGTTCACCGCATCGACTACTTGTGGTAAAAGTGCCATAGTAGTAGACTTACCAATATGTCCGCCTGCTTCCATACCTTCTACAACAACAGCGTCTGCGCCTTCTTTTTCCATTCTTTTCGCTAGAGCAACTGAAGCCACAACTGGAATTACTGTAATTCCTGCTTCTTTAAATTTCGCCATGTATTTGCCAGGGTTACCAGCACCGGTACAAACCACTTTCACGCCAGCCTGACAAACGACATCCACAACTTCATCAACAAATGGACTTAATAGCATAATATTTACACCATATGGTTTGTCTGTTAAACGTTCCATCTCTTCGATGAATCCTTTAACGACATCGCCAGGAGCGTGTCCACATGCAACGATTCCTAAACCGCCGGCATTGGACACTGCACTTGCAAGCGCAGGATTTGCAACCCATGCCATCCCTCCTTGGATAATCGGATATTCAATTCCAATCATTTCGCAGATTCTTGATTTCATGTGTTACCATCCTTTTTTGTGATTATTTTTCAGCTAATTGTTTATCAACGTAGTTCACTAAGTCTTGAACTGTTTCTAGACCTTCTTCAGTATCGATTTTTACATCGAATTCATCTTCGATATCGTTGATGATTTGGAATAAATCTAAGCTGTCTGCATCTAATTCGTCTTTAAGACGAGTTGTTAATTGTACTTCTTCTTCCTCTTTACCTAATTGATCTACGATAATTGCTTGAATTTTTTCAAATGTCATTGTGTTTTCCTCCAATATTTTAAAATTATAATGTGATTGTGATACTTCCCCAGGCAAGGCCTCCGCCAAAACCTGATAAAAGTAATTTGTTATGTTCTCCGATTTTCAATGTTCCATTTTCTACGAGTTCATTAAATAAAATCGGAATACTTGCAGCCGAAGTGTTTCCAACATGATCGATATTCATTGGGAATTTTTCGATCGGTTGTTTTAATTTCTTAGCCACTTGTTCGACTAAACGACGATTTGCTTGATGTAACAAGTACAAATCAATATCGTCGGCAGTATATCCAGCCTTTTGTAAAGTATCTTGGATATTGACTGGAACAGTTTTGCTGACTAATTCATAAACGCCTCGACCATCCATTGTCATGGTTGAAACTGTTTGATTTGTCATTCTTTTTCCAGCGACTAATGCCTCAGATTTCTGTCCATCATTTTGTAATGTTTCCGCCAATAAAAATGGCTCTTCATCTTTTTGTAAAAGAACAGCTCCAGCACCATCTCCAAAGAGAATAGCCGTTGAGCGGTCTTCCCAATCGAGTGAACTGAGCATTGTTTCTGCTCCGATGACGATTCCGTATTTTCTTTGACCATGTTCCAACATTTTTAAACCTGTTGATAAGGCAAAGACAAATCCGCTACAAGCAGCACTGACATCAAACGCAAATGCATTCGTTGCTCCGATTGCTCCTTGTACCAGTGACGCGCAAGAAGGACTTGCTGCATCTGGTGTCATCGTTGCTACAATGATAAATTCAATGGATTCAGGAGAGATATTGCTCTTTTCAACTAAGCGTTTTGCGGCAATTGTCGCTAGATCACTTGTTGTCTGTTCTTTTGCCCAATAACGGGTTTTGATTCCTGTTCTCTTAACGATCCATTCATCAGAAGTATCTACTCGTTTCGCCCAGTCATCGTTTGTGATCACGGACGTTGGGAGATAGGAACTTGTCGCTATCACTTGAACCCCCACAATGTCTACTTCCCTTCTTGATTTGCTAGTACAGCCTCGTGTAAGAAATCATATAAATTATGAAGTCCTTTAACAAGAACTGCCATTTCTTCAGCATTCATTCCCTCGATAGTTTTTAAAACTAATTTTTCGTGGAATTTACGATGAAGACGATAAAGTAAGCGACCTTTCTTGGTCAGACCTAAAATTACAATTCTTCGATCGGCTTCACTCTTCAAACGAACAACATAGCCTTTTTTCACTAAAGCATTTACTGCAACTGTTAGCGTCCCAACAGTAACATTTAATTTATTAGCGACTTCTGTTGTCGTATGTTCGTTATACATTCCAATCGCTTCAATGGCATGCATCTCTTTAATGGATAAATCATTAAATTGGCTTTGCGCCAGCGAAGATTCTTCAATGTCGAGCATTTGATTAAAGACGTCCACCAAATACCCGTTTATGGTCTCTAGAGTTGGTTCCATAAAAGATTTTCTCCTTTTTGTTTGAATATCAAATCATTTGATGTTCAAAGTATATTATTTTTTACTTTGACTGTCAAACTATTTTTTAAGTTTATTTTGAAATTCAAACTATCTTCAAATTTATTAGTGCTTACATTATGATAACAAAGGGATTTTAATTTTTTCATTTTCATAAAAAAGAAAGGCACAAGTATTACATCTGCACCTTTCTAATATATATCTAATATTCAATTAAGGAAGTTATATATCCTTCTGTTTTATCTATTATACCAGTAGTTCATATCAACCTTTGTATTAATTCCATCCACATGACCTGAACTAGTATATTGCCAGCACTGATATTTTCCGATATATGTCACACGGTTGTAGTACTGAGCAACCCAAACCTTGTATGAGCTTAGTTTGCTCATATCAAGTTGATTATTTAGCCAACTTGTACTTGCATATATCATTGGTGTATAACCTCTTTGAAGTGATCTCTCACAGAATGCCTTTACTGCAGCGGTTCTTGTTCCTCTTGATATTGAATTTCCTCTCGCACGTGAATCTGATACATATTCAGTATCTATAGCAATAGGTAGAGTTACTTTGTAGTTTTTAATCTGATTAATGATATAGTCTGCCTCTTCAGCTCCTTCAGTTTCATTAATAGCTTGCGAGAAGAAATATACGCCTACTTTAATCCCTGCGGCAGTAGCACCCTTAATATTTCTTTCAAACCATTCATCTGTAACAATGCGCCCAGTACCATATCCTCTAAATGCAGCTCTAATAATTGCAAATTTAATTCCAGCATTTGCTACTTTGTTCCAGTCAATAACTCCCTGTGCATAGGAGACATCTATGCCAAGTATACTGCTTCCAACAGGTCCTGTCAGTTCATTTACAATTCCTTCTGAATTAGAAGTGTAACTTTCACCGTTATAATAGAATGACCCAACAACAACTGCACCGTCTGATCCCATATAATAATATGTATTTCCAAAGCTAATGAACTGATTCTTATACAGTTCCCCCGCAGAATTTGAAAAATATCTCTTACCGTTCTTTTCTATCCACTGTGCCTTCTGGATAATCTCACCTGCATGGTCATCTGCATTATATAGGTGACCATTATTTGCAGTAAATATACCTGTTTGTACTGCCCCATCTGATCCCATATAAAACTTAGGTACTCCAAATGTTATAAACTGATTCTTATACAGTTCCCCCGCAGAATTTGAAAAATATCTCTTACCGTTCTTTTCTATCCACTGTGCCTTCTGGATAATCTCACCTGCATGGTCATCTGCATTATATAGGTGACCATTATTTGCAGTAAATATACCTGTTTGTACTGCCCCATCTGATCCCATATAAAACTTAGGTACTCCAAATGTTATAAACTGATTCTTATACAGCTCTCCAATAGAATTCGAAAAGTATCTTTTACCATATTTCTCTATCCAGTGTGCAACCTGAATTACTTCACCAGTATAATCATCTGCATTGTACAAATGTCCATCGAGGGTTGAATAAATGCCTGTCTTCACCGCACCGTCTGCCCCCATGTAGAACTTAGGTACTCCAAATGTTATAAATCTGCTCCTATATGCAATTCCTTCGCTATTTGTAAAGTATCTACCGTTCCCCCAAACTCGCCATCCAGCCTCTCTCTTTAATGCACCAGTATTCGGGTCAAAGAAATAAATAACACCATCTATTTCATATATACCTCTTACATAGTTACCGTTGCCATCTGCATAGTAACGATTACCATTTTCATTAACCCACGAGTTATATATGGGTGGTCTTTGAACACTCCGCAGTGTTGCTTGTGCATCAGTATGATTTCTGGAAGCAGTCTCCGCTTCTAGGCTTTTTATCTGCGTCCCATTATCTTGCTGCTGTTCATTATGATCCTGAACAGCATTTTCTGTCACGACACCATTTGCAGGATTTTCTCCAGAATCCCCACTTTCATCTGCATTAACGAAGACGATGCTGAATATAAAAATCACACCTAAGAGTAATACTATTCTAATCCTTCTCGTCATCTTCATCCTCCTTTCATCTTTTGGACTACACTAGTTATATAGTATTAATACTTAATATACAACCTATATTTTATCAATGTTATATTCTTGAAACGCATCATATGCTTTTCCACTTCCCTTTGCTCTTGCGTATACGATAATCTTTCCTTTAATACCACTGATATCAACCTTTTTTACAGCTGAATAATCGTACAGAATTTCCGTGTTCCCATCATCCTTTAATAGTGAAACCTTGTATTCTGGCACTATATCCGAGTTTTGCAAGCTACTTATCGAAATATATTTATGGCTTTTTTTCTTTTGGATTTTCCCTTTCACAGCAACAACGTAATTTATTTGTTTTTTCAGTTCATCTGTATTGTTAAAGAAATACGAGTCTGTGTCTTCACCAGCTTCTTCTTTATTTAGAATCTCTGCAAATACACGGCTCGTTACCTCCGCGCCTTTTCCATTGACATGGTTATAGTCGTGCATTAGCTCATCTGGCAGTAAAGTTAATCTATTTCGCAATAAATTCAGATTATAATATTTTAGCCCTTTTTCTTTAGCATATTTACTATAGAAGTCTGTTGCCTCTTGATACCCTTTTGTGTTATATATTCTCATTACAGTTGTAGGCCCTGAAACAAGTATTAGGTGTACGTCATTCTTTTTGCATAGCGTAACTATCTTATCGAGATAAGCAATTTTATTCCTATCTAGCTTTTTCTTACTAAAGCTATCATTTCCCGTAATCGGTACATTTCCTGATTGGAAAGACTTATTACTAAATACAAACCCTTTGTCCGCATAGTATTCGTCATTTACCACTTCAGGTGCATAGTTACTAGCTAGCAGAAACTTCTTTTTCTGATAGTTTTCCTTTATTGATTCTTTGTTGAACGAGCTTCTATATCTGTAAGCTTTGATTCCATAGAGTAAATCTGCCCCTTTGAAGGTAGTAACTAAAAAACTTGCCTTGTTCCGACCGTTTGTCAGCCTATCATAAACTATTAAATCACCTTGAATAATTTGTTTATACTCTACTATTTCATCAAAAGTTACCCCTAGCACTATAGTTTTAGGATGATATCTTTCGATTAAATCTTTTGTTTCATAATAGCTGCCCGCAAGGGATTGCGATGATGAGCCTGCATTAAGCACTTTATCATATCCACTTTTCTTTTCAAACACAGTTGGTATAAATGACCGATATACTCTCGAGGCTCCGACAAAAATTATGTCGTAACTCTTGTTTTTACCGTCAATTACTTCAAGGTCGTGGTTGAAATATGTTGAATAAGATACCGGTTCTAATGCTTCACCCGAGATATGTAACATAGCAGTTAATGCTATAATTAACACTATTAGATTTATTATTCTTTTTTTCTGCTTAGAATACTGCATACAAAAACCCACTTGTTAAATCATTATTGCCACCAGCATACATAAATAGTGCAAATATCAAACCTGCATATATGATGCTACGTACTATGGCCGGCACTCTCTCTACAAACTCATCCCATTTATCATATTCCTGCATTAAATCGACAAATACAAAAATTAATGAGAAAAAGCTAGCGATTATGATATCGATTCTGCTCATAGATGGGAAGAATGATGAAATCCCATCTATATGCATAGTCCCCCAGCCTCTAAATAAATTCCCATAATAGGTGAGGCTTTCCATAAAGTCTTTACAATTTGACATAACTCTAAGAAAATTAATTAACCAGAATGTCCTGAAAACTTGAAAAAAGCTCCATATTCGTGGATGTCTGTCTGCATGGCAGGCCTTTCTGCACTTTTTATAAACTGTTTCCATCTGCATACTGAATACAATTATAAAAAGATTAGCTAATCCCCAAATTACATACTTCCACGCCGCTCCATGCCAAATACCCGTAATTGACCAAACAAAAATCAACGCCAGATAACTCGGTACAAGCTTACCCATTCTTGGTCCAAACTTTTTCCTTGATTTGCGTCCAAGTTTCTGTGCCGATGGACCCATTGAGATTGGATAAAATACATAGTCTCTAAACCATGTTCCTAGAGTTATGTGCCAGCGTCTCCAATATTCTTCAACCGATTTGGCGAGAAATGGTCTTTCGAAGTTTTCAGCTACTTC
>ERZ773100.1528-NODE-1528-length-10544-cov-10.937363_pt1 | contig 10544 bp, 9 predicted proteins | sample MGYA00511119_ERZ773100 | MGnify/ENA primary metagenome ERZ773100 (study PRJEB29015, sample SAMEA2738000) | human oral metagenome | biome: human oral; feature: human-associated habitat; material: dental | place: China | collected 2111 ...
TCACTTTTCACTTTTCACTTTTCACTTTTCACTTTTCACTTTTCACTTTTCACTTACCACTGTTACTGTATTTTTCTCCTTTAGAAAAGTCAGTAGCAGCTTACCTGCTTCCATGGTGACATCCGCTTGGGAGAGGGCGTAGATAGGGAAATTTGGATAAATCTCTCCTTGTGCATTGAGCAGGTAGAGCTGGTGGTTCTGCTGGTCAAGGACGGAGATGAGCAGCCCCTTGGGCGTCTGTATCAGGCGAGGTCGCGCATAGTCGGCATAGGGGAGCTCTATCTTTTTCTTATTAATAATCAGGGTATTGCCGCTGAGTATAACCTGTGTATCCCCGAGCACGTCAAAGTAATGTCCTGCGGCTACCCCCAAGGATTCTTGGCGTAGGCCTCCGTTGCTGTCTATAAAATACTGCTTGCCGTCCTCGGTAGTAAAGCAGATGCAATCCTTATAAGCGCGTATAGGGTTGTCAGAGAAGGCAAAGGTTTGGCTAAGGGGAATACGCACGCTGCCATTGCGGTGTAGGATACTAAGGTGATTGTCTGCTTTTGGGAAGACGATAAAGTCCTTACCTGCTAAACGCATATGCTGAGGAGTAGCCTTAATCCCTACTGGGACATGGCTACCCTCGAAGCCCTTGACCTCCTCCCCACGCCTGTCCTCAAGACGAATGCGATAGTTGTCACAGATCACAAAGCGGTAATCTTTATTGTGGTCATAATCAAAGATTTGCAAGGGTAGCAGAGGGTTCTTGTATGAATGACAGAAAGGCATGACCTCCTTGCCATTGCGGTCTATCACATAGCTGGAGTATTGGGTATTGAAGGCCAATTGCAAGAAACCATTGCGGAAGAGATCCACTTGGTATATTTCTCCTTGTATAGGGCTATCTAAGCGTTTTTTCCAAAGGATTTTCCCATCATGGCCTATGAGGTAGAGTTGGTTATCGGTATCCTGAATGACCACCTCGCGCTGTCCTGTACGGTGGTTGGTGACAAAGTGGGGGAGGGTATGGGCATCTTTGTCAAGGATTAGCTGGAAGCGCTCGGCAAGGGCAGCCCCTTCGCTTGTGGGGGGATTACTCTCTGAGGGGCTTGCAGGTGTATCGGTGGTGCTTTCCCCTACCTTAGCCGCAGTAGCGGTGAGGGTGAGTTGGTAGAAGTGTTCTTCAGGGCTTAGCTGTAGGGCAGCATAGCCATAGCGAGCAGCCAAGGAGGGGTATTTCTTAGCAAAAGCTGATGATTCGCTAAGGTTGGCTATCGCTACAAAGGCAGTCTGGCTACTGCTCTGCTCCTTGAGAGCGGCAAAGCGGGATTGCTCGGCAAGGCTCTGCTTGAGCTGGAGCGCATTAATGAGCTGCTCAAGAGCTCCTCGCTGTTGGGCAAAGATAAGATCATCCTCCTGCTTATAGATATACTTAGGAGCTAACTCATGACCAAAAACGCTAAAGAATGATTGTACGTCCGAGAGTTCCTCTATCTGGTAGAGTGAAGCACCTTGGAAGGTCTCTGTTTTGAGAATGGTAAAGTAGCGTAGTGTCTCGGTAGGGTTCTCGCTGTGTAGTACAGCCAAGGAATCTCCTGCAAAATCAAAGAACGCTACAGAAGATATATCGGGTTGGAAATCAAAATAAAACTCAGCGGGGATTAGCGCCTCGTCAAAGGCATAGGCCTCTATATCCTTAGCCGATTGGGGAATGACAAAAGCACTCTCAAGGGTGTTTTTCTTAGGCTTGGACAGTGGCAACTGGGACAGGCTATCGGCAGGGTGCAGCGAGGAACCACTCAGGCGGAGGGTTTGCCTATCAAGAAAGATATCCCAAGCCGTCCAATCACCGATTTGTGCTACCAAGCGAGGCGGAAAGATCCCCCCAACAAATTCTTGGTTTTTCTTAGGCGAGAGAAACAGATTGGCCACCACATCCTCACTTGTAGTCTTGTTGAGTTTGTGGAAATCCTCATAGGGGTGCTCCTCTTTGTTTTCTGTCTCCCACTGTGGAAGGTCTTTGAGCGAGCCTATCAGTAGGTTATGATCGTGGTAGCGATAGTACCACTTTTTGTTCTCTATAGTTAGGGAATCCAACTGCTCAGGGGTGAGGGACTTCCAAGAGCTAAGCGTATCTTTTTTAGGTAATCTACAGCTCAGATACACCCCCTCATGAGTATAGCCTACCCAGATGTCCTTATCCACAGGCAGGGAACGCAGTAGGTTTTGTACATTCCCATTGGGATAGTACTTAAAGTATTCCTTCCAAAAATCATGGTTAATAGTTTGGCTTACAAACTGGTCTTTTTGGTGGATATGTAGCAGCATAGAGGGGTCTTTGTCCAATAGAACCTCCACTGAACTACGCTCTCCTCCGCCCTTGTTGCAACCTATTGCCAAGAGGGCTAATAAGATATATAATAAACGCATTTTAATAATTGATGATTAATGATCAATGCCACCTTGGTGCTCTTAGTGTGATTCTCCTGTAACTATTTTCTTGTAACTTCCTTCTTGTACTCTCTTTTGTAACCTCCCCCTTGCCCCCCTCTGAGAGGCAGGGTTGTTACAAAGTTCTACTAAGTAACAATCGCCCTCAATCAGATGATTTCTTCTAAAGGCTGCTGTTTAGAACTTCTGAAATGCTGAATTTCAACAATATCTTCAATTTCTCTAACTTCATAATATATGATAAACCTTCCCTTTAGTATAGTTCGCATCCTTAGTCCTAAGACTTCACTGTAACGAGATTTTAAATAAGGATCTTTCTCTAATTCTGCCTTTAGCTCCCTTAGAGACTGTAATATTTTCAAAGGATAAGCATTACTATCATTATGCTCCCTCCAATATAAGAGGGTTTCCTCTAATGCATTCTCTGCATTTTCTACCCACTTAACAAGCATACTCCTGTTCTAATTTGGTTAGCATATCCTCCATATCAATAGTCTTTCCCTCTTTTGATTGTTGCTTAGCTATCTCTAAATTACGAATATCCTCTCCACTAAGTTCGTAATAGAAATCATCTAACTTGTTTTCAACCATATCCGAGCCATTTACCTCAGATGTAGATTCAAATATATTTGTATTCATAACTCTAATTTTTGGCAAAGTTACGAATTTAAATCCAATAAAAAAACTACCCAACCTTACGGCTGGGTAGTTCTCACAAAATAAGTATTAAAGTTTCTCTATTGCATTAGTTGCTGCCTTGTCCTTGCTTACCATCCGCATTGAAAACTACACGGAAGCCCATATTACCAGAGTAATCATTAGGGGCTTTTTCTTGGCGGAAGTAAGCATAATTACCACCATAACCACGAATCACACGGTTGGTACCAGTGTTAGGGCCTGTATGGTTGTTATCTTTAGGTGTTTCGGTATATGCTGCATAGTAGTCCTGTACCCATTCTGGTACATTGTCATACATACCCTTAAGGCCTAAGGCATTTCTAAATTTTGCCTCATCAGCAGTACCATCTCCATAATATACATTATAGTAATTTTGATAATAGGCTGTCATTTGTCCTCCATAAGCCTCATTTTTTACTTTTCCACCACGGGCAGCGTATTCGAACTCCGCCTCGGTAGGTAGGCGACCTCCTGCCCATTCGGCAAAGGCCTTAGCTCCTTCGTAGGTAACCCCTTGTACAGGATAGTTAGCATGAGCAGGGTTAGTGAGTTCGAACTTAAGGGTACCTTCATTCATTGTGATGTAATTACCATTATACCAGCGTACCCCTGCATTTAGGTTGTTTCCTTTGGCATTGAGGAACTCTACGAACTGCGCATTGGTAATCTCGGTACGAGTCATATAGTAACTCTTGATAGTTACAGGGAAAGGAGGTTTAGCATTTGCAACATTACGATCTCCCATGGTAAATTCACCACCTTCTACCAAGACAATATCACGGGAAGGATAGTGGCCAGCCCCTATACCGCGGAAAGTAACAGTAACCTCTACAAAGCCCACTTTGTTCTCAGTAGGGTCAGTTACAGTAACCAAGGTTTTTCCTTTAGTAATAGCGGTGATTACCAGTGTATTGGAGTCTTTCTTTACCACATTGATATTGTTGTTGTTTTTGGCAATCTCATAGTTACCAGAGCCATTGATAGTGATAGAGTCCTTTTGGCCTTCTTGTATGGTAAGTACAGATCGGTCAAAGGTTAGCGCACGTTCTGAAGGGCTTGGTTCAGAACCAGAGCCTCCGTTCTTGTGAGCAAGGTCTATCACATCGTTGAGGTCCCAGCCTGTAGCCAAGCGCTTATAGAGCTTTTTGGCCTGTACATCCAAGTACCAATCGCCTTCTGAGGCAGCAATACTATTGTTAGGAGCACCAGTACCGGAGAAGATCTTGTTTCCGTCTTTTCCTTGGATACCGTCAGCACCCTTAGCACCTTGTTGGCCTTGTGGGCCACGGTCACCTTGTGCGCCTTTGTCTCCTTTAGCACCATTAGTTCCTGGGTCACCTTTTTCTCCTGGGTCACCTTTTTCACCTGGGTCACCTTTTTCTCCGCGTTCGCCCTTAGGTCCTTTAGGGCCGGGGTTACGTCCGCCAGTTCCTGGGTCACCCTTTTCTCCTTTTTCTCCCTTAGTACCCTGAGCGCCTTTGTCTCCCTTGGCACCAGTTTCTCCTTTGTCTCCTTTTTCTCCCTGAGGGCCTTTGTTACCGCCAGTGGCATTACCCTCATCGCCGGTTTCTCCCTTGAGAGCGAGAGCAGTTCCCCACCCTTGGCTATTCTTAGGACCGAAAAGCGACATGCTTTCTTTGTCTATATAGAAATCCCCATTCTTCCCTTGGGAGGCTGCGGGGGCGCCTTGGCCAGAGAGTAGCTCTGGCTGGGCGCTTTGGCTGGAGGTGGTATAGACCTCCGTTTCTTTATTACAGTGTACAGCGGTGAGCGCTATGGTGGCCACGGCTGCGATCATAAATATTCTCTTCATAAACAGCTGTTTTTTAGGTTATAGTGTAAGTCCAGTTCCCCAGCCGCTGCTGGTTTTAGGGCCGTAGAGGACACCGCCAGACTTATCGTAATAGAAATCGTTGATTTTTCCTTGGGAAGGGGCAGGAGCGCCATTTCCTTGGAAGAAGCTGGTGCTTTCTCCAGTATCGCCTTGTTCGCCCTGTCCGCCGGGTTGTCCAGGATCACCTGGTTCGCCCTGGGCACCTTGTTCGCCACGCTCGCCAGCAGCTCCAGGAGTTCCTTGTGGGCCTTTGTCGCCTCGTGTTCCTTTCTGGCCTTGGTCACCCTTAGCACCTTTGGGACCTGGATCGCCCTGAGCTCCAGGTTCGTTGCCGGAGGTACCCTTAGGCCCCTTCTCACCAGCAGCTCCAGGGTCTCCTTGTGGGCCTTTGTCGCCTGGATCTCCTTGTGGGCCTTTGTCGCCTGGATCTCCTGTTTGGCCTACTCCAGCCCCTGGGACACCCTTAGGCCCCTTAAGGGCTACGAAATTACCTCCCCAGCCTAAGTCACCCTTAGGGCCATAGAGGCGTAGATTTTGTACATCTATATAACGATCCCCTTTTTGGCCTACACTATCGTTAGGAGCACCTTGGCCAGAGAGCAAGGAGCGGCCAGTACCTCTGGGCGCCTCATGGGTCGTTATGGTCTCCTTGGCACACTGGGTCGTACCCAAGGAAAGGGCTAATAAGCCTGCTATATATAAGTTTCTCATGTTTGTTTGTTGTTTAAAGATTAATTATTAGCAGGCAATACTACTCTAAAGCCTGCATAGGTTAGGTAATAGTTCCAACCATAACGATTTTGTAGATAACCTACATTGGGTTCCATTGTCAGTCTACGAGTTACGGTGCAATCTCTTTCATTAGTGTTGCCTCCTTCACTGTAATTATTATATCCGAATTTACCACCTCCACGGAGTACCTTAACACTTCCTGTTTCAGGGCCAGTGGGGTTTTCTTGAGCACCTGGGGTATTAGTATAACTACTATACCAATCACCTACCCATTCGGCGGCATTTCCACTCATATCATAGAGGCCTAAGCCATTGGGGCGCTTAAGTCCTACAGGCTTAAGTTCAGCTCCTGGTGTAGCTACATCAGCAAGGGTATCGGAGCCGGCGAACTTCTTGCCATCAGGGTTTTTACCCCCACGAGCGGCGTATTCCCATTCGGCCTCGGTCGGAAGACGACCACCTAACCACTCAGCATAGCGCTGTGCCCCACTCCAGCTTACCCATACAGGGTATTTCTCACGACCAGGCTTTACGATGAACTTACGAGAGGCAGGATCCATCACGATATCATCAGTATAAATATGGTATCTGAAATTGGCATAAGTAAAATTATGTGGATTAGCTCCCTTATCTACTGTTTCGGCCTTTACAGCAGGGTCATCTTTGAGTATGCGGTTGCCATAGGAGTTAAGGAATTTTACATAGTCCTCATTGGTAATCTCATATTTGGTAATACGGAAGTTATTAAGCCTTACCAAGTGGGCAGGTGCTTCATTGGACTGTCCAGTAGCACTTCCCATCTGGAAACGACCACCCTCTACATCTACGATATTTACCTCAGGATAGTCACCTCTTTGGGCATGCTTGTAGTCAGCACGGGTAATGGTGATATTCACCACTGTATGGTTACCAGAGAGATAGTCAGCTACCTTAAGTACAGTAGTCCCTTCTTTCTTTCCTTCTATGGTAATGGTATTGCGAGCCACCCCAGCGGTTACGTTCTCATTGTCTGCTACAATACGGTAGCGACCACTACCGGAGGTAATAGCTATGGTTTTTGTTTCTTCTACCTTGATAGTAAGGGTATTGGTTTGCAGTACGAGGGCAGCTGTAGGATCACCAGCGCTCTCTTCGGTAGGATTGGAGAGGTCTATATAGGTACTTCCCCAGCCAGCATCGGTTTTAGGGCCATAAAGGCGCTTGCTGCTCTTGTCCAAGAACCAGTCACCTTTCTGTCCGTCGGAGGCGGAAGGAGCACCATTTCCACCAATAAAGAGGTGTCCTTTGGCACCAGCAGCACCTTTGTTACCTGGTTCACCAAAGTCTCCTTGTTGTCCTTTCTCTCCACGGTCACCTTGTTCGCCCTTTTGGCCAGCGGCTCCAGCATCCCCTTGAGGGCCGGTATCACCTTTTTCACCTGGGGCTCCTTGTTGTCCTTTCTCTCCTGGGTCACCTTGAGGGCCTTTAGGATTGGTGTTATCTCCAGGTTCGCCCTGTTCACCGCGTTCGCCCTTGTCCCCTTGATCACCTTTTGGACCAGTATCTCCTTTGTCTCCTTTTTCACCAGGGTCACCCTTAGGTCCTTTAGCGCCACCTGAGCCGCTGGCATCGGGGCCTTTCATTCCTTTCAGGTCATAGCCTGCACCCCATCCTGAGGCATTCTTTGCCCCATAGAGCTGGTAGGAGCGCGTATCCAAGTAGAAATCACCTACTTGTCCTAAAGTAGCTGCGGGCACTCCATCTCCGTAGAGTATGGTGTTCCCATCCACGGAAGTAACTCCGTCGGCAGGAACCGTAACATGTTCCTTGCTACACTGTACTGCGGTGGAAAGCAATGCACAAGCCACCACTGCATAAAGAATTTTCTTTACCATAAAACTTATACTTAATTTAGTTAAAACACAAAAGCTGATTTTTTAGAATCTATAACCTACGCCTACTTGGAAGACTCTATTCTTAAGCGAAGAGACCTTAAAGCTTGCATCGGCAGCATCATTTTCCTTACCCGTGTTGGTAAGTCCGTAGTTGAAAGCAGCATCAAAGAACAGTCCCATAGGTAAGGCATATTCGGCCCCTATGGAGAGTCCTAAGTCTAAAGCATTGTACTCCAATTCCTTCTCCACACCAGCCACTTCGGCCTTGGCAGAGAGGACATAGCCAGCATAGAGACCTCCCTTAGCCGCTAAGCCAGGCAAGAAAGGCGTATTATACTTGGCCAAGATAGGCAAGGTAAGTACCCCAATGTTGGTTTTGGTACTACCACCTACCCCTTGGTCGGAGTAAATCAACCCTGTTTCCAGCTCCACAGGTGCATCAAAGTTGAAATCCGCAATAGCACCTGCATAGAAAGAATACTTAGGTTGCGATTCCGCATCCTGAGGGTTGGGTGTGGTGATGACTGCTTTACGCTCTACGTCGGCCACGTTCAGTCCCGCCTTGACTCCAAAGCGGACTAACTTTTCCTGAGCAGCGACACTCTGTATGCAAAGTGCCAAACCTGCTAATAGAAAAACTTTTTTTATCATAATTGTTAAGTATTAACATTGTATCCTTTGTATCTTTAGATCCCTTCTCCTTGTAAGAGATAGAAGCACATAGAGAGAAGGGACTAAAGATACAGAAAATAGTTAATGATGATGAGATAGAATCACTTTCCCAATGTGAGAAAAATGCTTATTTTGCTTTGTGCAGAATTTTAATAAAAATATTTTTCTTTTCACTAAAATATCCACACTGCAAATATATAGATATATCTAAAAACATAATATTAACATAATCATAAAGTTTCTTACAAAAAAGAACGGCTCATGTATAAATGATTACATTTCATGTACATCATTGTTAATAAAAACAAAAATATTTGAATAAATAGGAAATTAACATAATTGTTAATTAGCAAATTGACATACATACTGACGACAATAATACGTGGATATTGAGAAGATTAACAAAAATTTATAACTTTGGTTCGCAAACAATAGAACTAAATAACTATCTTTGCACCCAGATTAAGTGAAGAACGAAAATTATGAAAGAACGGCTTGCCTTGCTTGAGATGATGGCGGAGCTCTTCCGCCGTATGCATTACCTTTCTCCTATGGCCGCCAAGATCCTCTCGGTATTGGCCATAGAAGGCTGTATGTATGGGCTTACTTTTGAGGATCTGATAGAGCGATTAGGGGTTAGCAAGAGTGCCCTCTCTACCAATATCCACTTGCTATTGGACAAGGAGCTGATCTATTACGAAACCAAAGAGGGAAAACGGCGCAAATACTTTAAGTCCTTTCCCTTTGACAAGCGTTTTGAAGGGTTCTTGGAGCTGATCCGTTACGAAAGAGACTTTACTGTACGCTTTCAGCAGTATATGAAGGCACAGAATGAGAGCGAACACACCTTTACCGAGGAAAGAATACATAAGTTAGGGCTACTCTTGGATTATTTAGAACAAATAGAGGCGCTTACTGAAGATTTTTTGAAAAAACTAAAACAAGAAGAAATAAGTGAAAAACCATAATACCGATATCCTATTTATCCTCATCTTGGGGTTGCTCTCCATGCTTACCCCTTTGGCGATAGATATGTACTTGCCGTCCTTTGGGGCGATAGCCTCGGACTTACATGTCTCCAAAGAGCGGATCCAGACGACCTTAGCGCTCTTTACCATGGGCTTTGCCGTAGGACAATTGCTCTGGGGGCCACTTTCGGATAGCTATGGCCGCAAGCCCACGATTATTGTAGGGGTGATTGTAGCGGCAGTGATTGCCTTGTGGCTCACCCAAGTGGGGGAGTTATACCACTTTTATATATTGCGCTTTCTGCAAGGCTTTTTCGGTTCTGCCCCTGCGGTGGTTGGAGGTGCCTTGCTCAGAGACCTTTTCAACAAGGAAGCCTTCTCCAAGATGATGTCCATGGTGATGCTCGTAACGATGGTGGCGCCCTTGGTAGCCCCTATCTTAGGAGGATATATAGCCGATTGGTTTCATTGGCAGGCTATTTTTTACCTATTGACAGTATTGGGACTGCTCGCTGCCCTTTTGGTATGGCTACGTATCCCAGAGTCTTTGCCTAAGGAGCGACGTATTCCCTTGGATATCATAGGCGTATTGCGCAATTATCGCCAAGTAGCGACCAATAAAAAGGTTATAGGCTATATCTTTACCAATGCTTTTTCCTATTCGGGAATGTTCTGTTTCTTGACCTCTGGTTCGCTTGTCTATACGGGGGTATATGGGGTAGCACCACAGCATTTTGGGTACTTTTTTATCCTTAATATAGGGGTGATGATGGTAGCCACTTTCCTTTCGGGACGTTTTGTAGGTCGCTTAGGGACGGAGCGTGTCTTGCGTATAGGGCTTGGCATACAGCTTGTGGCAGGCTTGTGGTTGGGGCTTTGTGCTATTTTTCATTGGGGCTTGTGGCCTGTGGCTATAGGGGTTGCCTTCTATGTAGGAATGATCTCGGTGGTATCGAGCAATGCCAATGCGGCTGTCTTAGAGCTATTCCCGCGCACAGCAGGTACGGCCAACTCGCTTATAGGTATGTTACGCTTTGCCACGGGGGCAGTGATTGGGGCTATCTTAGCCTTGTTCTCCGCCGCCACCGACCAGCCTATGCTCTTTGCTATAACGCTGTGTATTTTGATTTCAGTAGGAACGTATAAGTTATTAGTGACAAGTGACAAGTGACAAGTGACGAGTGACAAGTGACAAGTGAAGAGTGAAGAGTGAAGAGTGACAAGTGACAAGTGACGAGTGACGAGTGACGAGTGACAAGTTCTCGCCAGCATTAATCATTAATTTAAGTTTCGCCAGTTCTGTAACTTATTGATATTCAAAAACCTCCCCCTACCCCCTCCAAAGGGGGA
>ERZ773100.1533-NODE-1533-length-10527-cov-22.448529_pt1 | contig 10527 bp, 15 predicted proteins | sample MGYA00511119_ERZ773100 | MGnify/ENA primary metagenome ERZ773100 (study PRJEB29015, sample SAMEA2738000) | human oral metagenome | biome: human oral; feature: human-associated habitat; material: dental | place: China | collected 2111 ...
CGTCCCGGCGGGCGGCGGCTTGCTCGGCCGGGCTGTCTCCGCGCGAGCCGCGCTGGTGTTCGCGTGACTCGACCACGGCCAGGCCGTAGCGGTGTTCGAGCGTGTTGCAGGCAGCCTGGGCGCGGGGCCAGTCTCGCCACACCGAGGCCTTCGTGCCGTCTTCGCGGACGAGGTTGACGGCGATGTGGATGTGGTCGCCGCCGCCGGCGTTGACCCCGTGGCGGACGGCGACCCACCGGCAGGCCGCTTTGCCCGATGCGGCCGTGAATCCCATCTCGTCGACGAAGTCTTTGGCGATACTCGCCCATGTCTCATCCGACAGCGCAGCCTCGTCCGGGTGCAGCGTCAGCGAGCAATGCCACACGTGCGCCGGGCCCCGCCCGGCCGAGGCCATCTCCTGCGCCTCGTAGTCCCATCGAGTGCGCGTCGAGACGATCTCGGTGCCGTGCTCGAGCCGGTCCAAATCAAGCCGCTGACCGGCGCGCAGCGCCTCGTCATGCGTCAGCGTCCGGCCTCCGAAAAAGTCGGGGCCGGCGATGTCCTCGGTGCCCGCAAGAATGTGCTGGTCAACATGCTCGTTGGCCCGTCCGGGCCCGAGAAGATAGACCATGAGCCCGCGCGCGTTCCCGCCGCGGGTGATGTTCGGCATCACAACAAATCACTGACCTTTGCGCGCACCTCGCACAGCGCATCGACCTGCCGACGCAACTCGCGCGCGACCTGCTCAGCCTCGGCCGGAAAGCGCCGGCTGGCGTTCGCCCAGTGCGCAATCTGATTAATATTTGTTGCCTCGCCCTGGACCTGACGGCACAACACCCGAAGCAAGCCCAGCAGCTCGCGCAGCTGCTCCGGATTGACCTGCTCGACAGGCGGCGTAAGGCCCTGCGCTGTCAAATAGCGCGCCATCGACACGCCCTTCGACCGCGCCAAAAACCGCAGACGCTCGTACTCCGAGGCCTTCAACCTCAGACTGAACAACCGCCGCGAATCGCCCGGCGAGGCCGTCGCAGCCTTGCGCACAGACCGACGCCCTGTTTCCTCCTCGCGGTGCGCCACAGGCCACCCCTCTCCTTCGCCAGCGCAGCGACCCGCAGAGACTCTGCGGGACCCCCTTTTCGGCCAGTATAGCCGAAACAAGCTGATTTGTATATACAAATCACTAGCTTGCTCCACATCCGGCTGCCGGATGTGGAGCCGCGAAGACAAACAGGGATACGCACACCCCGAAACGCACGACGCACACGCAGAACGTGCCCGTGCACGCCTCCCGCCACATTCACAGCGTGCCCGCAACCGCGGCGCACACGCACCGACCAAAGGAGAAACACCATGAATTCTGGCCGCGACCTTGACCGCGCCCGAATCGTCGACGCGCTGTCCGCAACCCTGTCCAAACGGCGCGACACGCTCGACACGCTTGCCGACGCCGCCATCACCCTCGCCCGCGCCCGCGCCGCCTTCGCCGGCGCCTACAAAAACGCCCTCGCCGCAGGCTGGACCACAAAAGAACTCACCGCAGCAGGCGTCACACCGCCCGACAAACCCACACGGCGCCGACGCCCCGCCACCCGCACCCAACCCAACACAAACCACACCCCGACGGTCACCGCCGAGCACGAATAAAACGCTTTGGGGCCCGCGCCGACAGCGCGGGCCCCAAAGCGTGGAATGGAATGGCCTTCCCGCCACCCCAGCGGCGGGAAGGCTGGAGCAAGTTTTTGCGTTTGAAGACCGTGTGCAAGACCATGCAGCGCGCAGCTGAAATGGCGTGACGCACCCTCTCGAATCATTTATGCTAGAGACAAGAGAAAGGGGGACGGCGATGACGCTGGTATGGCAGGCGGCTGAAGAGGCTGCCCAAAAACTTTGGGAAAAACACCAACAACCAGATGGTCTTGTTGATCTTCAAGCTATATGCACCGCCTACGGCATCCGTGTCCGGTACACCCCAGACCTGCCGGACGGGACATCGGGGATGATCGTGCAAGAGGGCGAAGACAAACCTGCGCGCATCTACATCAATTCCACCGAATCGAATGAGCGTCAACGTTTCACCCTCGCCCACGAACTCGGGCACTACGTTGAACGGCAGACGATCGCCAAGGACGGGTCGTATTCTTTCCGCGACTACCGCGGCAAAGGCTACGATCTTCACGAGTTCTACGCCGACCAGTTCGCCGGCGCACTTCTCATGCCCTCGCCTCTCGTCTTAAAGAAAAACCCTGAGCTGAACGAGACGGGAGCATCGTTGCGGGCACTCATTTCTGCCATTGACGTTGCCGAACAATTCGGTGTTTCGCCCTCAGCCGCGTCGAAACGGCTTGAACGTCTCGTAAAACAAGAGGTCATCCCCGCATGAGCGGGGATGACGACGACCCGAAAGACAATGCTGCAAAGGAACCGACAGAGGAAGAGCTAGAGAAAGGGACGGTTGACCAGCTCAGCAACGACATTTCTCTCGACTTGAAGGATAAGAGAGACGCCAACGAGCTGGACAACCTTGACCTCGAACGCGAACGCTTTCAACAGGCAAACGCGATGCGCGGCAGATTCTTCATATGGGGCCTGATAGTCACTTCCCTTTGTATTGCGACGTCCTGCGGCTTGGCTATTGTGCTTACTTTCCAACGCGAGCTCACCACGGGGATAGCGACCGCTTTCATCACCGGATTGACGGTCGAGATCATCGGTGTCACGGCGATCATCGCCAAGTACCTCTTCCCCAACGCGAGCAAATCTCAAAAGGACTGAGTTTGCCTGGTTTTACTTTTTCGTGTGGAGTGTGTTTCTGAGGCGTTTGCAGGGGAGGCATTCGAGGTCGCCGCGCTGGGTGAAGGTGATGTTCTCGTCCGTCAGGAGGTGGCCGTGGGGGCAAGCTGCTGGCGTGCCTGATACGGCTTGGGCGAGTTTGTAGGCGGTGCTGGTGACAGTCTCGACGTGGGCGGGGTTGACGCACTGCTGACGCCCGCAGGCGGCGCGCAGGTGGACGACCGACTCGTCGATGGGCCCGTAGACGAGGGTGTAGACGTGCCTGCGGGCCGAGCTCCATCGCCCGTCGACCCAAATCCGGGGCGTGCCTGATGCGGTCAGGACGTCCCATATCCAACACCCCTCGCGGGTGACGGTCAGATGCGACTGAACGCAGTCTGGCATCCGGGAAAGGATGAACATGCCCGCCTCCTCGTGCGCGGGGGCGCCGGTGCCCCGCGCGGGTTGGTTTGCTCTTCTGCCCCTGGACGAAGGCAAGGCCGTCTGCTCAGCGAAGCGGCCTGTGCCGGTTTATGCGGGCATTGGCCGTTCGAACGCCAATCCCGGAAGCTCTCGCGCAGTCAGCGATCGTCACCGTCCGGCGGCGATCCATGAACGTCCTGGCTGTGCCTGCCCAGTCTCCGGGACGGTCCCGCACTGCCCGAAGCTCCGCGACCTCGTTCTCAGTCAGGGACTCGGAATCGCGGAGCGAGCCCAGCCACCGGCCGACCGTCTGACGGTCGATGCCGGCGGCGCGGGCGATGCACGTCAAGATGGAAACAGAGAAAAGAAGAGACTTTTGAACAACGGATATTTTCTACTCTTGGTCGATTGATGTGACCACCCATGCATTGCCTCGGCGGGTGAGTGTGAGGATCCATTGCGTCTTGACGTCGGGTCCGATGCGGCGGTGACCGTCGGGTCCGGTGGGTGTGGCGTTTGTTTGCCGGGCGAGGGAGACGGCGCCTGAAGCGTAATCTGGCGTCTGCTGCAGGTCGATGCGCTCAACCGTCGCAGGCGTCCAAGCTTTGGCTTTGGCCCATTCGGCCCATGCGTTGTCGGTGCGGGTCTGGGCGCCGGCGTCAGGCACAAGCGCGGGGTCGAGCCATGTCCGTGCGCGGCGGATCGCGTCCAACGGGGAGGCGTCCGAGCGCGTGTCATGGCAGGCCATCACAGCTGCGGCGGCGTCGGCGACCGCGTCAGCGTCCAAGGAGTCGACTCCTGCGGGTGTGCGGCACCGGGAGACCGCCGGCGAGATCGGCGAGGCAACCTCGTCTTGGGGAACGGGCGCGGCTTCCTCGGACCTCGAGCAGGCGCCCGCCAGCACAGCGGCGGCGATCACCGCCGCAACCATTCTCGACTTCATGGTTATCCTTTCGTCACCCGCACGGCCTGCGGAAGCAGCGTGTCGGTTTTAGCGTAGTAGGACAGGGGCCGTTCTCCGACCCCGCCGGACGGGATGGCGTCGACGATTTTCCCGTTGCCGGTGTAGATGGCCACGTGCGTGACCTTGTCGACGCTGGCTGGCGTGCCCTTGGCCTGGAAAAACACGATGTCGCCGGGTTTGAGCGCGTCGAGTGTGGCGGGCACGTAGGCCCCGCCGTACTCTTTGGCGCGCACAAGCATGGCGTTCTCGCATTTGCGGTCCGCCGCCGACGCGCCGGGAACCGACATCGGCAGATCGATCCCGAGCGTGTTCTTGAACGCTGCCTGCACGAGGGTGCAGCAGTCGTATGGCCTGCGGTAGGGCGTGCCGGTGCGGGCGAGGGCCCACTGGGCCGGGGCAGACGACCCCGCGCCCGCTTCCTGCGTGTCTGTCGCGGTCGGCGCGTACGTCGTTGCCGCCAGTCGCTTGATTTTCTCAACATATTTCTTGGTTTCGGGGTACGGGGGTATCCCTTTGTATTTTTGGACCGCGCCCGGGCCGGCGTTGTAGGCCGCCAGGGCCAGATCGACGATGTCCCCGTCTTGTTTGCCGGTTTGCTGGGAGGCGTGGGCCAGGACGTTCTGTCCGTGGTAGACGCGGGCCCAGCCGCGGTATTTCGCTCCTGGGCCGGTGTAGTCCTTGATGGCGATGACTCCGACGGCGCCTCCGGGGCCGACCGATGTCGAGACGACTTTTCCACCTCCGATCGACAGGGCAATGTGATCGAACGAGGCGTTGTCGCCCCCGATGAGGTCCCAGAAGACCGGGACACCTGGTGGCGGGTTCGTATCCCCGGGGTGTTTGTCGCCGGCGGCCTGCCAGGCGGCGTTCGCCGACTCATACCTGCCGGGAAATCCGAAGGCCTCCCTCACGAACTGCTCGCACTTTCCTCGATAACCTTTCTGGCCGACCTTGGCCATAGCTTTGCGGACCACCGGCGAAGACCCGCCCCCGCCCTTGGCCAGCCCGGCGACGGCGGCGACGTTCGAACACATCAAGTTCCCTTGCGACCATATCGCGTCGGCAGGGTTGGAGATGTCGGCTTTGCCGTCCCCGTCTCCGTCCATTCCCGCCGTTTTCCACGTCGACGGGATGAACTGAGCGATGCCCTGTGCGCCGGCCGACGAGCGGGCTTTCGGGTTCCATCCCGATTCGGCGTCGATCTGCGCGGCAATAATCGACGGGGTGATCTCCGGGCAGATCGAGCCCGCCCGTTTGACCGCCTCCACATATTGGGGCGGAACATTAGCTGGGGTGCCTTGGCTGAGCTCCTCGGCATGGGGCTTTTTCCCGTCGGCGCCGCCGCCGGAGAACAGCAAGATCCCCATAGGCAGCGCGGCGACCGCCAACGCCGCCGCGCCCACAGTCCGCTTGCTCACCTGCCCCTCCCACGTTCCTGCTCCTGCTGCGACGGGCGCGTCCGGTGACTGCCGCCCGCACGCACGGCCGTCGACGCCGCCTCATCGATCGGCGGGAACGTCGCAATGATGTCCTTGATTTTTGCCGGGTTGAACCCTCCATAGGGTTCTTGCCCGGCGATCTCGACCACCGGAGCCTGACGGATGCCCTGCTCGACGAACTCGGCGCGCTCGGGCTCGGCATCGGCCAGATCGACGACCATATAGGGGAGCCCTGCTTTGTCGAACTGCCGCCGCGTCATCTGACACGCCGGACAGTGATCGAGCGTGTAGACGGTAAGGTTGCCGTCGACTTGCCGCCATTCGTCTTGGAATTCCTTGACGGCTTCGTCTAAAGATTGTGAGAGAACTTGGTTTTCCTTCCCTGCGATCTTGTAGCCGTAGAACTGGACGGACATCCAGACAGGGGGAAATGTGGCGACCAGCCCGTCGCCTTCACGGGTGACTAACGCGACCTTGTCGGCCGCGTCGTCGTATTCAGGTGTGAACTCGCTGTTGGGAAGCAACGGTTCAAGTCGTTGCTTCAAGGTGTCGAGCTCCTGCCGCGCCCACTTCGGCCACGGCGCGTCGGCGACGACTGCCGCTTTTAAGCGTTTGAACTCGGCCTCCGCTTCGAGGGAGGGGCCGGTGGGCTCGACCGGCGCGGCAGGGAACATGTCCTGCTCGATCTCCATCAGAAGATCCCACCGGCGCTCCGGGTCGTTGACGACCATTTGCAGGTCGCCTCTGGCCGCAGCGACATTCTCGAGGGCAAACACCCTCGTACGGAACCAATAGTTCCTGTCCTTCTCGGCCAGCAACGCGTCGGCAAGCTCGGTCCGAGCGCGATTGGCCCGCTCGTCGTGGCCCTTGACCCCTAACGTCAGCGCCTCCTCCCGAGGCCCCGACGCCAAACGCTCGTAGAGTTCCTCAATATTCATGACCAGGTCTCCTTTCTTGACAGACGGTCACCTGGAATGTGGACACCCGAACGCACCCAGTCCGTGCACGTGCCCAACTGAGACAAACATTGCCCCAATTTCCCTGGCCGCATTTCCTCATAAAACAGTTTGAAAGATCTAAATATCCTCAATGCGCAAGAAGTACTGCAAAGACAAGGAAATCTCTGGCACCCACATTAAATTCAAATGTGTGCTATACTTAACGAGCGTTCGGAAGGTCCGAGCGTAAATTCTCTCGAAGGAGGTGAAAAAATGGATAAAAGAAACTGGAAACGGTGGTTCGCATTCCCAAAAATGCGAACCACCGTCAAAACCTATGGGACGCTGATCCTCTGGCATTTTGCCACAGGATCGATTGGAGCCCTCGGCAAGAATCTAATTGATTGGTTGATCGGTTAGTCAGTAGAAGGCGGACGCCTTGGCAAAGGTGTCCGCCTTTCATTCTACCGGCAATGACGGTAGAAAGCAAAGAAAAGCGGGGGCGCGCGACGTCTTTCGCGCACCCCCGCACGGGACGGGCCGTCGGCCTTCTCAGCGCCTCCGGCTGTCGCCGACGACGTTTCCAATCGACAGCTGGTTGATCATCCCAAACGTCGCAAGCACAAGCCCGACAACAACGGCGAGCTTGACCGTCTTCCACAACAGCCGCCCATAGGCGCGCACGCCCCGGCCAAGCATGCGGAAAACCCACCGGACAGCGGCCAAGATCGCGGCCGCCCCAACCTTGAGCCGTTCTCGCATAAGACATCCTTTCCTTATAGGCAAGTCTATCCAGTTGTCACGACAAAAAGCAGACTTTTCGAAGAACGTAACGCATCAACTCGAGGTTACCGCCGAGCTCAGTTCCCACCTCTCACCTGCCGGATGGTAAAAGCGGATGAGAGACGGGGCCACTGATGCATGGTTGGAGAGTCCTCTAGGTCAGGGCGTTCGCAGTCTGGGCTTGGCCCAGGGTTGAGGGGTTGAGGTTGGCGCGCATCCCGGCGGCGTACCCGTCCGGGATGTAATCGAGGTCTTCGCCGCCGCGCATATCGGCCTTGCGGATTTTCATGTTGGCCTCGGCCCAGCCCCTCGCCGCCTTCGAGCGGTCGGCCAGGACCAGTGCCCCGGCCGATCCGCTCGGGGCCTCCTCGGCCACCGCCTGTGACAGGCGGGATATTGCGGCGCTGTAGAACGAGTCGAGGAAGCTCTTCCGCATCCACAAACGTTCGCTCTCGGGCCAGCCGCGGGTGACCCAGCAGTCCTTTTCGTCCTCCCACCAGGCACGCATGGCGTACATCCCCTGGGCGCGCAGGGACCGGGCGAGCTCGGCTGCAACGTTCACGTCGGAGGAGCGCCCGACAATCCTCACGCCCCTCGGGAGCCAGAAGATCGCACATGTCTTGAGCTCTTTCAGCAGCCAAACGAGGTTGTTGCGCTCAACGATCGCGTAGCGGCCTTTGCCGAGGTCGATCGTTTCGCGGACGAAGGGGTCGGCCTTGTCGAGCTCGGCCCCGTCCAGTTCGTAGCCGGTCACCGCGTGCTTCGCGATAAGCCTGTTCGCGTGCTCCTGGAAGCTCTTTGCTTCTTCCGGGTAGTCGGTGTACTGCGCCTTAGCGAGAAGGCGCTTGATGAGCGTCAAAAGCTCACTTCTTGTCTTTGCCACGGTTGCCTCCTTTGATCTGGATCAAGTTCTTGGCTTTTACGTATACCGATATTTTTGAAAACTTATGTTTAGCGGTTTTCATTTTTTCCTTGTTGGTTTGTGATGTTTACTGTTGAAAGGGGGTAAGGGTTCTGGGATCCTAGGGGTCCTGTTGGGATTTCTCCGGATTCTATGGGAGTGAATTCTCGCCCGTTGGAGGCCTCGGCTGCATCGACGGCGGCTTCGAGTTGATGCGCGGCCCATGCCGACAAACTTCGGTGTGGGCCGCCGCGGACGAGCTGGTTAAGGTAGGCGGCTCGGATGCGCCCGAGAAGGATCGGATCAATCCTTATGGTGAACTTCTTCAACTCAGCTGTGCCGGCCTTGCTGGCACTGCCAGCGATGCCGGCATCGCCGGCGACTATCGGGTCGGCGACTTTTGTTTTCAGCGCTTCTAAGGCGCGTGGGTCGGGTGTTTTCATACCTATGCTCTCTGGTTGATTGCGTTGAGGATTGCAGTGAGTCCTTCTCGGACAGCGTCGTCGATGTTGGGAATAGGTCGATGGTCGGTTCCCGCCGCGGCGATGGCCTCTCGCTCGGGCAAGGGCGGATAGATGACGTAGTCTCCGTAATACTCGTCGAGTTGATTCAACCAGGCACGCCGGTCGGTGCGGTCGGAGCGGTAGGCGTTGACCGCAAGGCCGGCGAGAGTCAAGCGGGAGTTGTAGTGGGAGCGGACCGCAGCGATGGTCGAAGCCATTTCGGCGACGCCGTCGACGGACGTCTCCCGTGCGGTTGAGACAATTAGAGCTTGGTCTGCTGCTACGAGGGCATTTGTCGTGAGCATGCCTAGGCTAGGTGGACAGTCGATGATGATGTGGGCGTACTCGTCGCTTACGCACCGAAGTGCGGTTGGCAGTCGTGTTTCTCTGCCAAGCGATGTGTCCGTCTCACGGGAGGCAAGTAGCCGGTCTGAGGGAATGACATCGACGTTGTCCCATTCGTTACTGGAAGAGGTGATAGCGGCGTTTACGACATTGGGGTTTGTTCCCTCGGCAATTGCAGCAAGGACATCGTTGAGGGTAATGGTCTGCGGACCGACCTCAACGCCGAGAATTGTGGTGGCATTTCCTTGGGGGTCGGCGTCGATGAGAAGGACGTGTCCATCGGCTGTCAGCCGTGCTGCGAGGTTTGTCGCTAGGGTTGTTTTTCCAACGCCGCCTTTTTGATTGCAGATTGCGGTGATCATTTTGTTCCTTTCATCTGAAGACAAGCTGTTCTACGGCTTGTCTTTGTTGTTCCATTGAGATCCGTGTGTAGATCGCAGTTGTGGCAACGGAGCGGTGACGCATGAGCACCTGCACGGTCCGCAGATCGATGCCAGATTCGAGAAGGTAGGTGGCGAATGAGTGTCGGAGCTGATGCGCTGTCACGGTGGCGCCAATGCGTGCGAACGCAGCGGTGATGGTGTTGCCGACGTCGCGGGAGCTCACATGCTGCCCGGGTTTAACGTAGGAGGGGAACCACCAACCCACTGCGGGAAGATCTGCGGTCCTGATGGTTTTGCGTACTTCGGGATGGAGGGGGACGACGTCGATGTAGCCACCTTTGCCTTCGACCGTCAGCTGTCCTGTGACGGAGTCGTAGTCGCGACTCCGTATTTTCGCGATTTCGTGGACACGCAGACCTGCATAGGCGGCAAGGACTATCATCAGTCGCGTTCGACGCCGGAGGGGTTCTGAGAGAACTTGGTTGATGTGGACTGCGTCCACAGGGCGAGCTGTATACGAGGGGCGTTTAGGCACCGGTACCCGCGTGATAGGGTTCAAGCTTATGCGTCCGATGAGTTCAAGCCAGCGATAGAAAGCTTTCAGACTCGTATAGTATGTCCAGCGCGTGATCGCTGTTGGCTTGTCTGCGAGCCAGACTAGGATCTGTTCAGTCGTTAATTTGTCAGCCGAAGTTTTCGTATCCCGGCTGATCGCTATGATGACGCGGATACGCTCTTCTATCGTTCGCGTCCGGAGCGATTGGGCTCTCATCACAATCGTCCACTCATCCGTTAAGTTCTTTGTGGTGCGTAGAAAATTTTCCATTCTCTAACTCTTCACCTCGACGAGGAAGGAGGAAAGCCGATATTGCCGGTAATAATGGCAATGCTGGAGTTACTGCATATGCTGGAGTTGCAGGCAATGCCAGCAAAAAATAAAGCCTGTGCGTAAGCGCGTGAATGAGAATGAAAGCTATCAGTAGATCTTGTGGACAGAACCGCCGTTGAGGGTCACTAGGTGCTCCAGTTTGGCAGATTTCCTGGAACTCGTAATGAATAGGTCGAGAGTTCGATTCTCTCAGGTGGCTCCAAGGCGGCCC